>JAABUO010006329.1_pt1 | contig 13651 bp, 14 predicted proteins | sample 5559291 | NCBI WGS metagenome assembly JAABUO01 (sample SAMN10711878, study PRJNA513372) | rock metagenome | isolation source: Antarctica rocks | place: Antarctica: Victoria Land, Finger Mt sud | reverse complement strand
CCTCATGCACCGCCTCGGCCGCGTCCCACCCGCCGAAGCAGAAGCTGCCTACTACGATCGAACCGTGGCCAACCAACCGGCCGGCTCACAGAACCCCGAGGGTGCATGAAACCCGGGATGGTTCAGGGTGGCTGGGGAATGGTTGCGGGGTTGTCGTCGACCACGACGGGGTGGACGGTTTTTGAGTCGGTGGAGCCGGGGTCGGAGTTGTTGACGTTCGCCGGCGGGGTGGCCTATGAGGCGCGGTCGCCGCTGCGGGTGTTGGGCAAGCAGTCGGGAGTTCTGCATCTGCGGGTGGCGCAGGGGGTGGCCCGCACTGGAGAGGACGTCCGACAGACGCTGGCTGACGGGCGCACCGTGGTGGGCGAAGCTGTGAAAGGCCCGACTGGTGCGGTTCATGCGGTTGCGGTGTGGTGCGGCGAAGGCGCACCACCACCGCGGCCGTCCATCAACTGCTGGGACGTGAACTTCGAGACCCGCACAAGCAACGCCACCGGTGATCTTGCGGCGACGTGGGCTGACGGGCGCGAGACGAACCAGGATTACCCGTTCCCGCAGTTCTTGAAGGCGGCGCATCCCGATGATGTGGTGACGATGACGCGGTTGGCGAACCGGTTCGTGGGCGCCGACCCTGGGATGTTGCTGGGCATGCGTTGGTCGGTGCGCCGGGGAGAGGACGGGTGGACACCCTTGCAGTCCTACGGCCGCTACCTCATCGATGACCGCGGCGATCGCCTGTGGCGCGGGCACAGCATCGATCTGACGGACGTGGATGCTGCGCATGTCCCGGTGCGGGCGTTGTTCGGGCAGCTCTGGGCAGGTCAGGATCAGCAGGCGGGGATCGTGGATCTCATCGACCCCTATGTCGTGCGCTGGTTGCATGAGGGCTTACCGAGGATCGCGTGGCCCGAGGATGGTTGGCTACAGACGATCATCCACCCCGATGATCAGCACCCACCGGAGTTCGAGGTCGATGCCCTGGCGCAGTTGCCGATCGAGCAGTCCGCGGCCGTGCAGATCCGGCTGCGGGGCAAGGACGGTGGTTGGGTGCGCACAGAGGTTGTTGCCATCCCGCTGGCGAAACCGACGACAGACGCGGCACCGGCGATAGCGGTCTTTACCCAGGCGAAGGAGCAAGGGTGACCAAGGAGCAGAGCGCGGCAGAGGCGGGAGCGGCGGCGTATTCACCGAGACTCCTGAAGCTCTATGACGCCGCGGTGGTGTACGCGTCGAACAGCCTGCTGTGGCGATGCTCTCGGCACGTCCTGCTGGCCAACTACCAGGAGCATCTCGGCAAGCGGCACCTCGATATCGGCCCGGGCACAGGCTGGTACATCGACCACGCCGATCCGCCCCTGGAGTCACTGACCCTGCTCGATCTGAACCCGAACAGCCTCCATGCCGCGGCCTCGACCCTGGCCAGGTATGAGCCAGTGCAGGTGCGGGGCAATGTCCTGGACCCGTTGCCAACCACCTTGGGGGATCTGGATTCGGTGGGTGCGAACTTCCTGTTTCACTGCGTTCCGGGCGACTGGTCGGTCAAAGGGAAAGCGTTCGGAGAAATCGCGAAGGTGCTGGTCCCGGGAGGAACATTCTTCGGGGCCTCGATACTCGGCTCCGGTGTGCAGACGACCATAGGCGCCCACGGTGTCATGCGGCTGTATCAGCGCCGGGGCATATTTCACAACGATGCCGACACGGTCGAGGGCCTGCGGGCAGCGTTGAGCCACTATTTCGTCCACGTCAACGTCCAGGTGGTGGGCTGCGCAGCTCTGTTCCAGGCGGCACAGCCTCGGTAGCCGCAGCGGATCGAAGGATCATCGCCGGCGCCCGCGTCGGTCGGTGAGGATCGCCCGGACCTGGGCCCGCCCTGCCCCGTCGAGCGCGGCCCGACCGACCTCGCGGGCGGTGGCGGCGGCGGCGAGCTGTGCGGGTGTCGCGGCGATGCGGTCGGCGGCGGTGGCGGTTTCGGCGGCGGCGTGAGCGTCGCGCCAGAGGGTGGGGCGCTCACCGATGTCGCCGCGGTGCAGCAAGGCCAGCAAATATTTCACGGGGTTGCGGGGTGTGTCATAGACCCGGAACCCGGTGGTGGCGACGTCGGTAAGGTGTTGGATGACGTCGCGGTCGGTCCACCCGGCCTGCGCCCAACGGGTGAGTGCCGCCGTGTAGGCGTGCGGGGAGTACCGCCTAATCCACCCGGGACACTCCGGATGAGCCCGCAGCGCTTTGCTCAGCGCCAACCCGACCCCACCGGGGTCGCCCGCCCCCTCCCGAACCCCTTGTCCTGTCGATGCGCGGCGCGGAGCGCCGTCTGCTGATCCCGAAGGGTGTTCTGCGCGGGTAGAAACCACCCTCTCTTCGAGAGAGGAGTTAGGGACAAGACCACTACGTGGAGGGGCGCCATCTGGTGATTGACCTGCGCCGATACGCACAGGGTTATCCACAGGGTGGGTGCTGGTGTGGTGCAGGGCGTAGACAGCCGTCCACCCACGTGCTTTGTCGCCGCGTTCGGCGGAGTCCAACCGCTCCAGCAGGGTGCGTTGGCGCCCTGCTTGGACTTCGGTGGCGAGCCCGACGAGGCGCAGGAAGGTACGGGCCCGGCTGATGGTGCGCTCACCGCGCCCGGTGGCTGCGGTCATGCCCCGATCGGCCCCGGTCTGCCCAAGGAGGGGCCAGCTGTTGCGGCCAGTGGTGAAGTCGGCCGCGGCCGCGTGTGCGGCGGCCACCGCCAAGACTGCGGGCAGTGAAATGCCGCCACCCGTCGTGGCTACCAGCTGGTGGCGCACCAGCAGATAATGCCTGCGGTAGACCCGCTCGACGTGCTCGAGCCAGCGCTGCGCGGACCACCAGCACGGCACACGGGCATACGCACCCGACGAAACCGGCCGACGCAACAACGGACGCGACGGCACCGAACCGTCAGCGTCGCGCCGGCCCGGGGGTCGCGACCCAGAAACCGGGCCGCGGGGCGGGCGTTTTCCGCGCTCGCCGACACGCGGGGGTTGCTTTTGATCCAGATATGGACTGGTTTCAGGGTAAGAGGTACCCTCAGACAAGGCGCTCAAGCCAAGTCCCTTCGGGGCAGTGCACCAAGCCAGCGAGCTACCAACTCGTCGGCCCTAGCTGGATCCGAACCCTCCCTTGCCGGGGAGGGTTTTCGGCGTTCTAGGGGCTACCTGGTGCGTGTGTGGAGTTATGCGTGCGGCTGCGCCGCTCACGTCACGCGCTGTGTGGCAGCACCTCCTGTTCAGATGCGGGCAGGAGGCTCAGGCCAAGACGGAGTGCCTGCTCGACGACCCACCAGTGGTGGGCGCCTCGTGCTTCAACGTCTTGGTTGATGGCGTCGACGACGTCTCGATTGATTTTGGCGAAGAGCGCCGTCGTGGGTCTGCCTCGCGGCCGAGTCTTCCGACTCATCCACTCGACCGTTGATAGCTGCACCGTGATGTCTGCGTGACCGGGGTCTGTCTCAAAGCCAGGCGGCGGCAAGAGCGGTAGCCCTACGCGCACTGCCTGCTCGAGCACCCATCGCAGTTGTGTCCCTCTTTCGGCAGCAACCCTCCGGACCGCCATGGCAACCGCTGGGTCTATTCGCACGCAGATGCCCTCCCTATGTTCGAGGGCCTGACGGCTGGCGGGGGGCATATCGATATCTCACACCCTCTACAAGGGGACTCGGTGGAGCGACACGCCAACAGTCGTGAGAAATACTAGTAATCTTATTTCCTGGCGTTGAGGCGATCCGTAACGGCGTCGTACGTCTGGTGCCAGATCGACCGAACCCGGTCCTCAGGGACGTTGTAGAGAACGGCGAGAACCTGGAGGTGATCGTCGTTCACTGCCCGGAACCCACGCTCCATGTTGCCGACGATCGCCGTCGCAACCTGGAGATGCTTGGCTACTTGGACCTGGGTGAGGCCGGCCTGGGCACGGAGGTCTCCAATCCGCAGGTCGGCCTCACGAATCGGAGCCAAGTCGGCCGCGGACAGCTTTAGCGTGTGGGCAAGCGCGGCCAGCATCGCTGGCGTTGGCTTGCTTCGTCCGGTTTCCCACATAGCGACTGCCTGCTGCGAGACACCAAGGAGGCGGGCGAGTTCGTCGACCCGCAGCCCGGCGTCCGCGCGGGCCATGCGGAGAACAGAAGAGGAGAAACCTCGAACGCCGCTGCGGGGCATGGCCCTCCTTGGTTCTGACTCCTCTCGGGCTCGGTCATTATTGCTCCTTCTCGAGGCTCGCGGTGGTCATCGTGTGATGTTTACTTGTAGGCTATACTCGCATTACCCTGCAGGAGAAGCGTCGCCTGGTTGGGGTGCGAGCAGCGAAGGTGGTGGGAGTCGTGTGCGCAAGGTGTGATGGCACATACACTGTGTGGCGATCCCGGCGCACGGGGTCGTTCCCGCGGTTTGTCGCCCTCGGCCCGGATGACGCTAGGGGAGCTCTGTACTGGGCTCTCCCTCTCGATCATTCGGAGGCAGAGTCGTGACCAGCGAAAACAACAATCGGGTGGCTCGTCGGGGGCCGTCGTGGGCTCCCCCCGCGGCGGCAGAGACACAACCACCGAGCCCTCCCGGGGCCCGGCCGGCTGGGCAACCACTGCCGGTGAGTGCGGAGCGGGTTGTGGTGGAGAGGTCACCGCTGCGGGTGGCGGATTCCGGAGGCCGATCGCAGCCGGCCCCGGCGGATACCCGGGCCGAGAAGCGGCCGCCCGGCGGCGACAACAGGATCGTTACCAGCGGAGCTCCTTCTCCGCCGGCTGGATCACCTCGGTCTGCTGAGCAGTCAGCTCGTGAGGTTGCGCCACTCCAGCCCGGCTACAGCACGGAACCGCCCAGGACACGAGCACCCGCGCCAACGGCGGCCCCACGCCATCACGGGGACATCAACCGGGACATGCTGTTCCGCCCGACGAAACGACCACCCGCCTCTGGGTGGCGCCGGATGGTGCACCTGGTGACCGGGGGCGCCCTCAACCCCGGTGAGTCCCCGGCCGATGTGAGCCGCCGCCACCTCGTAGCGCGGGTCAACCAACCCATCCGCGGCGACTACAAGATCGCAGTGCTGAGCCTGAAGGGCGGGGTCGGGAAGACCACGACCACGGTGTCGTTGGGGTCGACGTTCGCCTGCCTGCGCGGTGACCATGTGGTGGCGATCGACGCCAACCCGGATCTGGGGACCCTCGGGGGCCGGATTCCCTCGCAGACGGCGGCCACCGTGCGGGACCTGCTCAACGACCAACAGCGCATCCACCGCTACTCCGACGTTCGAGCGTTTACCTCCCAAGCCCCCTCCCGGCTGGAAGTGCTGGCCAGTGAACGGGACCCGCACAAAGCCGAAGCCTTCTCCGAGGCCGACTACCGGGCCTCGGTCGCCATCCTCGACAACTTCTACAACCTGATCCTCACCGACTGCGGCACCGGCCTGACGCACTCGGCGATGCGCGGCGTGCTGGACACCGCCGACGCCCTGGTCCTGGTGTCCTCGCCCGCCTTGGACGGCGCGCAGTCGGCGGACGCCACCCTGAGCTGGCTCGACGCGCAGGGCTACAGACACCTGGTGGAGCGCACCGTCGTCGTCATCTCCTCGGCCCGCCCCGGCTCGTCCGGGGTGAACCTGGGCCAGCTCGTGGCCCACTTCGAGCACCAGGTGCGGGCGGTGAAGGTGATCCCCTACGACGCGCACCTGGCCGAAGGCTCCGAAGTCGACCTCGACCGGATGGCCCCAGCCACCCGGGATGCGTTCGTCGAATTGGCGGCTCTGGTGGCCGATGACTTCCCCGATGCCGCCGGGCGGCACCACGGCCCGGCCCGCGGCCGCCGGTGACAGGCCGCTGATGACACCGATGAGCACCAGCACCCGCCGCGCCGCGGCGGCAGGCTGCGGGCGTCCCCTGCGGGGGGCGGTGCGTCGTCGTGGCTGAGCAGGACACCAGCGGGTCGCCGCTGCTGATCGGCTTGGCCCTGGTGGGTGCACCGGTGTTCATCGTCGTGTTGCTGCTGCTGGTGCTGGGCGGTGGGGCGACACCACCGCCCTCACCGTGCGGTCCGGGAGGGTCTTCCCCGGGTGTGGGGACGTTGCGGGTCGCCGGGATACCGGCGGCGTATGTGCCGATCATCCAGAAGGCCGGAACGGTGTCCCCGGAGTTCCCGGCCCCGGTGATCGCCGCGCAACTGCAGCGGGAGTCCGGGTTTTCCGATCCGACCTCGTCGACGGGGGCGGAAGGACCGGCCCAGTTCGAACCGGCCACCTGGACCACGTGGGGCAAGGACACCACGGGCAAGGGGTACGCCGACGTGCACAACCCCTCGGACGCCATCGATGCGCAAGCCCGGTTCGACGCCGCGTTGGCCGGGCAGGTGAAGACAGCACAGGCCGCAGGGCAGATTCATTCCTCGGCGTCAGTGACGGAGATGGCGTTGGGGGCTTACAACGCTGGTTTCGGTGCCGTGCTCGCCTCCGGTGGTATCCCGCAAAACTCCCAGACCATGGCCTACGTGCCGCGGATCATGACGCTGGCCCGCACCACGTTCTCCGACGCCGGGACGATCACCGCCCCGGCACCTGATGCGGGTGCACCCCCGGCCGCCGACGCGGGCGGCACCGGGACGCAAGCATCCACCGGGTGCGGTGGTGTCGGCGGGCAGGTCGCGGTGCACCAGGTGGACTACCCCGTCCCCGGGGGCGGCACCCAGCCCGCGGACCTGTACGTCCCTGCCGGTGCCGGGCCGGGAACCCCTGCCCGGCCGATCATTGTCATGGTCCATGGCGGGGGCTACCTCGCCGGGAACCGCTCCGAGCTCGGTGACGCGGCGAAAGCCGCAGCCACCCACGGCTACCTGGTGCTCAACATTTCCTACGACCTCACCGCACCACGGTGGCCGCGGCAGCTCCAGCAGGTCGACGCGGCCATCGACTACGTCCGCGCCCAAGGCACCGCCCAGGGCATCGACCCCACCAGGGTGGGGTTGCTCGGCGACTCCGCCGGGGCCGGGTTGGTGTTGGAAGCCGGTCTGCTGGGCGATCACCACGGGGTGGCCGCGGTGGTGTCGTGGAGCGGCCCGACCGACTTCACGTCCCTGTCAGCGCAGGTGACGCCGGGCGACACCTACCAGGCGGTGGCCGCCGTCGCCGATCCCACCCTGTTCCTGGGCTGCCCGCTGCTGGTGTGCCCAGACCTGTGGCGCCAAGCGTCCCCGGCGTTGTCGGTGACCCCCGGCGCTCCACCGACGATGTTGGTGAACTCCGAGCACGAGCTGGTGCCGCTGGGCCAGGTCACCGAAATGAGCACCGCCCTGGACCGGGTCGGTGCCGCGTCGAAGACCTTGGTGTTCCCGGGCGGGGTCCACGCCAACGGGTACACCGCCCAAGCCATCGGCCCGTCGCTGGATTTCCTCGACGCGTCGCTGCACTTCACCCCACCGCCGCCACCAGCCGGGGGCGGTGGGGGCGGTCCGGTCGCGCAGCTGGCGGTGGCCGCGGCGAGAACCCAGCTCGGCGCGACCTACATCTGGGGAGGTGGGGATCAGAACGGACCCACCGGTGGCGGCTTCGACTGCTCCGGTCTCGTGCTCTACGCCTACCACCAGGCGGGGTCCGGTGCGCTGCACGGCGCTCGCACCGCCCAAGCCCAGTACGCCGCCACCGCCTCGACCCGGCTGCCGGGTGGGTTCAACCCGTCCTCCTACCAGCCCGGTGACCTGCTGTTTTACGGCACCGCCGACAACATTCACCACGTCGCCATGGCGATCGGTGGCGGCCAGTTGATTCAGGCGTCCACGTTCGGGGAGCCGCTGAACATCACACCGATCTACAACGGCGATTTCTTCGCCGCCACCCGACCCCTCGGCACACCAGGAGGAGCACCCCAATGACCACCACGATCAAAGCTGATGGACCGCTGTACGTCGGTACCCCGTACGCGAACACCTCCACCACCGTGCTGCACGTGCTGGTGGTGGGGGTGTTCGTGCTGTCGCTGGTGGTCGCGTTCGCCGCAATGGTCGTGGTGGCGTTCGAGGCGTTCTACGGCCGCCGTGGGTGCGCGCCGTCCCGGGCGGCGGTGCTGGTGCCGTTGGCGCCGGTGGTGTCTTTCGTGACGGGTGCCGCGACCGCTGCGTGGGCGGCGGCGGGCCCGGACATGGGCCTGCTCACCCTGGGCGCCGCGACGGGGCTCGTGGTAGCGCTGGGGTGCTGCATCGCGTGGCGGGAGCGTCGGTTGTGGGCGTCCTACTCCGCCGCACAGTCCGCTACCGGTGGGGAAGGGCGGTTGTGATGCGGGTCCGCAACGCTGCTCGGTGGGGTGCGGGTGCCGCGGTGCTGGTCGCCGTGGGCACCGGGTGCGGCGGTCCTGCTCCGGCACCGACACCGGCGACCGAGACGTCCGTGTCCTCCCCGAGTGCTGCCCCCTCTTCCGCTGCCTCCGGTTCGGCGGCGCCACGCTCGGCTTGCCGCGGCCCGCGCCTACACGGTGGCCACCACCGGACACGGTGACAACGGGTGGAGTGCACCCCTGGCCTCGCAGACGATGTATGTGTTCCTGACCAGTTCCGGGACGGCCACGCCGTGGCAGGTGTCCCGGGTGTCGTTCAGTGGTGGGTCATGACCAGCCCACGCACCGCGCTGGGCCGCGGGGAGACCGGGTTCGTGTCCCCGGACGGACAGCTGTGGGAGGTACCGACCTTCCCCTGCCCGCAGGTTGTGCTCGGGCAAGAGTACGCCGAGATCGACGGGAAACGGGTCCCGGCCGGTGACGGCGAGCTGGACCCGCAGTCCGTGGCGACCGCGGTGCTGGTGGCCCAAGCCCGCCGGCTGCGCGGCGAGCAGGGCGCGATCCGCGCGAAGGTCCGGGCCGCCGATTCCGATGTGGTGTGGCACGCCATCGTCACCGGCAGCGGTGAACTGTTCGACGCCACCCCCGCACCGGGCAACGCCCGGGGCGGGCGGGGTCGGTGGCCACGGTGGCGGTAGTCGCCTCGAACCGGACTGTCCCCTCGGTGGCGGTCACCGCGGCGCCGCCGCCGCTGACCGGGACACCGACGCCGTATCCGTCGCTGCCCCCGCCCGGTTACGCCGGGCAAGCGGACTGGTCGGCCCCGATCACCGCAGGCAGCGTCCCCCTCATCGCCGCAGACGGGGCGATCGTCACTGTGACCGGCGACGCCGGTTCCCCCGTCCTGGCGGTGCTCGACCCGGCCACCGGGGCCCCGATGTGGTCGGCGGCGTTGCCCCGTGATGCCGCCACGTCCAGTGCGAGCAGCGGGTTGCACCTGTCGGAGATCGACGGACATCAGGTGGTGGCTGCCCGCACCAGTGACGGGCTGGACTGGTGGGGCATGGACGGGGACCACACCGTGGGTTCGGTGTCCATTCCGGCCGGAGCGTCGGTGTCCTTCGCGGGTGCGTCCCCGTTGGTGAGTGTGCCGGGGCAGCGGGCAGCGACGATCAGCGGCGGTCGGCTGGTGGGCCGCGCGGTGCCCGCCGGGGCGGTGGCGCTCGGGGCGAGCGGGGCGACGGTCGTCGCCGCGAACTCGGTGGGACAGGTGTGGCGCCTGGGCGCAGCCACCGCCGAGACCCCACCGGCGCCGGTGACCGTGCCCACCCCGGTCGGGGCGGGTCCGTTGGCGTCGATCGCCGGGTACGCGGGCTTCCCGCCACCACGGCGGTGGCGCACCCGGAAATCCTGGTGGCCTCGTGGTACACCCCCGACCCGGCGACGCAGATCGTCGGCCTCATCGACGCCACCACGAACACCGCGGTCGGGGCACCGCTGAGGGTTCCGAGGACCGCGATCGCCTCGGGCCGCTGGCAGCCCTCATCCCGCAACGTGCTGGCCACAGCGGGCACCGTGCTCGTCGACGCGCGCGACGGGGTCCTGCATGCCCTGTCCACGACGTGGGCCACCACGTCGGTGACCGACACCGCCGCGTACGGCACCCGGAACTCCGACCGGTACATGGTGACCGCGGCCGGGCAGGAATCACCGACCGGATCGGGGGTGAGCCCAATCGGGGTGGCCGGTGGGCGTGCGGTGGTGACCTCGAGTGTCGCCGCCACGGACACCGTGTACGGGCTGCCCGTGGCCTCCGCTCCGGTGCTGCCGACCCCGTCGGTTCCGGTGTCAGCCGCGCCACCGCAACCCTCGGCGGGGCCGGTGCCCGCCCCGGCACCCAGCCCCACCACACCGCCCGCACCGGCTCCCCCGCCGACGCCGCCACCCGCCGCGCCAGTCGCACCGGCGCCGCGTCCTGGCCCGGTGCCGCGATGACCGGCCGGGGCCGCCCCGGTGGCGGCACCATGCCCGGATCTACTGCTGAGAGGACTTTCGTGTCGAATCCGTTGCTGCCCACCGCACCACCACCGCCCCCACCTCCGGAGCAGGTGGAAACCTCCCCCGTTCTCGGCGCCGACCTCGCGGCCCGGTTCGGGCCGCAGGAGCCGTTGACGAACGTGGCTGCACCGACTGGTGGTGGTCTGCCGACCGAGCAGGTCACCGCGGACCCGCTGTTATGGGTCGTCGGGGTGCACGGCGGTTCGGGGGCCTCCACGGTGGCGGCGTTGCTCGGGCAGGACGCCCTGGAGCTCCCGCAGCGCCTGCCGATGACCGCGCCCGGGGCACCGGCACCGCGGGTGCTGCTGGTCGCCCGGACCCACGCCACCGGGCTGCACTACGCCGGGTGGATGGCCGCCCACTGGGCGACCGGCGAAACCGGAGTGGTCCTGCTGGGGTTGGTCGTCCTCGACGACGCACCCCGCCTACCCCCGGTCCTGGTCGCGGAAATCAAGCGGGTCGCGGGGATGGTGCCCGCGCTGTGGCACCTGCCCTGGGTCGAGGCGTGGCGCACCAGCCTCGACCTCGACCTGGCCACCGTCCCCCGCCGTACCCGCAAGTCCATCACCCAGATACGGCGCGCCGCGGACACCGCCCGCGACCACGACCCCGGGCCCTCGGTGGTCCAGGAGCAGTACCCCCGTGAGTTTCCCCGTGGCCGCACCGCGGCCTCCTGAAGAAAGGCATCACCCATGAATGCACTGTCCGCTCACCTGGTTGTGGCTGCTGGTGGTTCCGGCATCACCATCAACTCCACCCAGCCTCCCGGCACCCAAGGGATCATCACCGTCGTCAACTACGTGGCGTGGGGAGCGTTCGCCGCCTGCCTCGTCGGGTTCGTCATCGCCGCCGCCACGATGGCCTGGAAGCACCACCGCGGCGAGGAAGCCGCCTCCATGAAGGGCCTGGGCATGTCGCTGCTGGGCACCGTCCTCATCGGCGCGGCCGGCGCCATCGTCGGATCAGTCACCTAAATGAACGCCACCATGGCCGCCGTTCTCGCCGATGCTGGCCCCCCACCATCCACGGGCGGCAACTTCCTTCCGCTTGTGCACTACGGGGGGTGGGCCATGTTCTTTGTCTGCCTTCTCGGGTTTTGTCGTCGCGGCCGCGTAATTGGCCTGGCGGCAGCGGCGGGTCGAGGTCCCGGAGAAGTTCATCGGGCTGGTCTTGCTGGGAACCGTGCTCGACGGCGGGGCGGTGCGGTCCTCGGGTCGGTGTTCTGAATGACCCCGAACCTGGGTGTGCTCTTGCTCGGCTGCACCGTCATCGGTGCCGTCGGGATCCTCTTCGGGTTGGTGATCTGAATGGGTGCTGCCGATATGGCGTGGGCGGTGTGCGTGGCGTGTTTGTGCGCGACCACCGCACTGCTGGGGGTGCATGTGTACGAGCTGCACCGCTCCGAGTGCAGCGTGTCCCGCCGGCCGGCGCAGGTACTGAGCGTCTCTGCGCTCGGCGCCGTGGCGGCCCTCACCGCGATCGTCCTGAATCTCACGACCTGATAAGGGGAACAAAGCCATGCCTACCAAGCGTCGTCGTGCCCGCCGCGACCGGGAGAACACCGGTGGCCCGTCCCCGGCGTGGATCGGGTCGGCGGTGCTGCTGGGCCTGGTCGTGATCGCCCTCGTCATCGTCTTGATTCACGCCGCCGCCAGTCCTCAGCCGCCGAGTGCCGCTGCTCCGCCGGCTAGGACACCGAGCGGCGCTCCGTCGGTGGGGACCACCTCCGCACCGGGCGGCACATCACCACTATCGGGGACGGCTGGCAGTGGCGGTGGTCGCCCGGCGGGGTGTTCCACCACCGGCACCGACCAGGCCGTGCCCACCTCACCCCCATCCGGGGTGACGTGGTCGCTGAATGCCGGGTTCGCCGTGCCCTCCTCAGCCGCGGACGGCCCAAAGCTTTCCGGTAGTGGCGAGCCCACCTCGGGTGGCGGTGACACGGGTGGGAGCCCGCAGCCCACCTCCGCAGGTGCGCCCGCGGGAGGTAGCAGCACCGGTGCAGGTAGTGGTTCGGGGAATGGGGCTGCGTCGCCGAGCGGATCGAACGGAAACGCCGCCGGCGGCACTGGTGGTGGGAACTCGAATAGCACCGGGAACGGGGCTGGCGGTGGGTCCCCGTCCGGGGCTGCGCCGACGCAGGGCTCCAGTGGCCGCTCCAGTGGTGGTGGTGCCCCGGCGGGCGGCGGCGGGCGAACGTCGGAGTCGGCGCGGGCGGCCTGGTCGGCCTCTCAGCAGGTGGGTGACGCCGCGGCGGCGGCGTTGGACGACAACCAGGGCGGCCCGTCCGGGGCCGTCGCCGGGCCCCGCACCGGCAAGTCCACCGCTGCGGCGATCCCCGCGGTCACCGCGGCGCCCGGCGCGGTCGCGGTGACCTCGAACAAGGCCGATGTGCACGACGCAACCCGGGGGGTGCGCAGCGGGAAAGGCACCGTGTGGTTGTTCGACCCCCAAGGCATCGCCGAAACCGCCCGGGTGGCCACCTGGTGGTGGAACCCGCTGACCCCGGTGTCCTCACTGGCCCCGGCGAAGGGCCTCGCGGCGCATTTCGTGTCCAACTCCCGGGATGCATCCGCCCGCACCGACGCCTACTTCGACGGTGGCGCCCAAGGCCTGCTGGCCACCTACCTGCTGGCCGCGTCCCTCGGCGGTGGCGACGTGCTGCACGTGCTGGAGTGGCTCTATGACGACACCGACCTGACCCCGGCCCGGCTGCTCAGTCTTCACGGCAACCCGATGGCCGCCGCCCGGGTCATGGCCACCACCAACCTACGGCCCGCGCAGAAAGACGGTCTCTACGACGGCGCCCGCCGGTTCCTGGAAGTCCTGGACGAACCGGCCTACGCCGGGTGGGTCACCCCACCGAGGCGGTGGGTGTTCACCCAGCTCGGCGAGGACATGGACATCACCCTCGCCGCCCCCACCCACGATGCACCGGAGTTCTCCCCCACCACCTTCGCGGCCAGCACCGACACCCTCTACGCGTTGTCGATGGAAGGCCCGGAGTCGGCGTCGGCGCTGAGCACCGCCCTCATCGGGCAGGTGTTCGAAGCCGCGTCCCGGTTGGCGGCGACCCTGCCCGGTCGCCGGTTGGGGACCCCGCTGACGGTGGTGCTGGACGAGGCGGCGAACGTGTGCAAACTCGCGGAGCTGCCGAACCTCTACAGCCACTTCGGGTCCCGCGGCATCGTGGTGATGAGCATCTTCCAGTCCGCGGTGCAGGGCTATGAGGTGTGGGGGGAGAACGGGTTCCGCAAGCTGTGGTCAGCGGCGAACCTGAAGATGTACGGCGGCGGGGTGTCCGACGAGCCGTGGTTGCGGGAGCTG
>JAABUO010006328.1_pt1 | contig 13652 bp, 14 predicted proteins | sample 5559291 | NCBI WGS metagenome assembly JAABUO01 (sample SAMN10711878, study PRJNA513372) | rock metagenome | isolation source: Antarctica rocks | place: Antarctica: Victoria Land, Finger Mt sud | reverse complement strand
CGCTGCCCACAGCGCGGTCAAAGGGGGGCGTATGCGGTGGGTGAGGTGGGACGGATGCGAAGCTCACGGCGCTGACACCCATCAGCCAAAGGCGCCGGCGTCGGCCTATATCCGTCCCCCACTCCATTACTCTAATGCGCCGCCACTATGAAAAGTTACGCGATGGTGCAACGGCATTGTGCGTCAATACCCCGCGTCGCTCCGTAGCCGTTCGGCCCACTCGGCCCACCAGCGCAGGCAAAACACCGCGCCGGTCGGGCGATACGCAACCTCGATCTCCCAAGAGGGCGAGCCCTTCGGTTGGGCCAGGCGCACGACGCGGTAGGTCTTCGCTTCCTGGTCGATGTCGCGGCGCAGGGCGCGCGCCTGGCGCCAATCCATTCGCAGCTCGTCGGGGAAATACTCGGGCGATAGCTCCATGTTGTAGGCATCGGCCCCGCCGACACACGGTGATAGCCACAACCCGGTACTTTCGACGATCCCCATATGGGGGGTAAGGCAGTAGCCGGACCACGGCGGCGAACGCTTGTGGTGGTAGCAAGCGGACGCACGGCGACGACACACTACTTGGAAAAAGAATAGACCGGCTCCCCTCCCCCAAGCGCCTCGGAAACGCACGTTTCCGCGCCTCTACCCCGACTGACGATTATGCGGCGTGCACCCCCACGACGCCGGCAAGATCACCACTTTTAGGCGTGCCGCCGCGACGACCGCACAGTTCTGCGCCCTGAAAGACGTTCGTTTTATAGGGGCGTTGTCCGAATGAACATGTACCTATTTTGCCCCTGTTTTAGGCCCTTTTACCCTTGATATTAAGTACATATGTACTGTATAATACAGGGGTAGGGAACAAAAAAGCGGGCTGCCCCCCTCCGGCAAGAGTTTGGGCAACCCGCGCGTGATACCCCCTACGAGGGAGTTCTATGTCATGGTAGCACAGGCCCAGGATACCTATACCCCCGCTATCCCCGCGCTAGGCGGGACACCCCGCGCGCTCACCCCCCGGGAGCGTGGGCGGCTAGGAGGCCAGGCGACGTTCGCCCGGTATGGACGTGAGCATTACAGCCGCATCGGCGCGGTTGGGTTTGCCCATGCCATCGAGGCGGGGTGGGGCGAGTACCTGCTAGAGAAGCTGGCCCCCTCCTACCGCGCCAAGTTCGGGCGCGATCCGGTCTTGGGGCGCAACAAGGCCGGCGACGCGGCCCGCGCTCAGGCGCGCAAGGCGACGCCGACGCTCGGCGTATGCGCGTGGCTCGGCTGCACGGCCCCCGCGACCGCGCGGCACCACATCGACGGTTGGCAGGTCAGCGCCGAGACGTGCGGCCTCTGCGACGCGCACCACACGGAGCTAGAGCGCCTGTGGCGGGACGCGCTCCGGCGCCACCGCCCGTTTGCCCGCACGCAGGAGCCGCCCACCAAGCGCGCCGTTGCCATCGGCGCCGGCGTTGGCCTCGACGACGCGATCCCCTTCTAAGACCCCCCACGCGGGCCGGCGCGCTCCCCCCGAGCGCGCCGGCTCCCCCACCGTAGAGGAGATAACGCCCATGGGCATGAACCAGATGATTGTGTTGGAGACACGGCAGGACGACCCCCAGGAGGCGCAGGACGCGCCCCAGCTCAGCCCGCTGAACGCGGTCCCGACGACGCTCTTTGAGGTGATCGACCGGGCCGTGAGCGCGGTACTCAACCAGTTCGACCGCTGGTGCGACCGCGACGAGCGGGAGGGCGAGGACGAGGCCCACTTCGAGGACTATGTGCGCTGGCGCGTCGCCATCATCGACGACGCAGCGGCCCAGGCGCGCGCCCTCATGGTCACGGACGGTTTGACCGCTGAGGGGAGCCCCTGGCTCGCCGCCCACGCTCGCGCGTAGCGAACCTGCGCGCGAGCGATAGACCGACGCCGGCCGGGGTGGATGCCCCGGTCGGCCAACTCACATAGGAGGATTGACCGATGATGAAACCGAACGCCGTCAGAGGGCGTGGTCACGCGGGCGCTGTGCGCGACGGACCAGAGTTTTCCCGCCCCACGCGGTACGATAATAAGGCGAGTACCGCAAGAGGAAGGGGCAAGAAAAGCGTGCCGCTGGTCATCGACGGCATCACACATTACAGCACGGCCGAGGCCGCGGAGCGGTTGGGCCTCAAGCTATCGACGGTCAAGAACGCGATCACCACCGGTGCGCTCGCGTACCGGGAGATCGGCCCGCGCAAGAATATGGTGCCGGAGCCCGCGTTAGAAGAGTACCGGTGCCTGCGCTTGGGACGGCGCGGCCGGCCAAAGGGCGCGAAGAATAAGCCGAAGGCCGTGCCACCGGCGGATGGGTCAGACGCTCCCGAGCGTGGCGCGTGAGCGTGGCCGTGGGGCGAGTTGCGCCAGGCCCGCGCGCGTATGACGCTGGGGGAAGGGGCGGAGGACGACGGACAATGGACGGAGGGTAGGGGACGATGACGCGAAGATTGGTGATGGGGGCCTATATCTCTCCCCATGGCGCGGGGGAACGGCCGCGCAAGGATCGCCTCGGGGAGCTGCTCGCGCTCGCCGTCGGGCTCCTCGATTTCCACCGCTACCTGGAGGCCGTGGTGCGCGTGGACCCGACGCTCGCGCGCCTGGACACGCCGACGCTGGAGGCGTTCCTGGTGTTCGATCCCGCGCATGTGCGCCTGTGGGAACTGCTGGACGGCCGGACAGCGTGGCCCTACGCTTCATCGCCCGTAACCTCCCTGACGCCTATCGCGCGCGGCAGGCCCCGGCGCTCGACGACCACGGGCGACCGCTCTACGAGGTCGCGACCATCCGCGCGCTCCTGGAGGAGTGGGCGCAACGGGCCGAGGAGGACATCGAGGCGTACACCGGCCGGCCACTCCCGGTGTCGGCGCCGCCGACGGTCGAGGAGTCCGCGCAGGCGCGCGCGTTCACGGAGCGCGCGGAGGTGCGGGCGATGATCGAGGCCGTCGCGGCCGAGGAGCGGGCCGCCATGGTCGACGAGGTCGCGCGGCGCAAAGCGCGCGCCGCCGCGATCGCGCGCGCGGGGTTGACCGACGCTTGACGGTGGGGTAACCGGGGGCGTTGCCATGGCCCGGCGACCCGACGACCACCAGCCCCGCGCCTTCTTGTTCGCGCGGGGGCAGATGTTCGCCCGCGCCCGACCTGGACACGCGCCGGCGCGCGCGGGTACGCTGGAGAAGTCAGGCCGGACGCGGATCTATGGGGCACCCGCGTCCGGCCTGTTCTTTTTCCAGGGAGGAGGGCGAACGGTGAGACGGTGAGCGGCCGACCTTGACACGCGCCGGCGCGAGATGGTAGGGTGGAGGAGTAAGGCCGACGCGAGATGATCTAGGGCATCGCGGACGGTCCTTTTTTATACGCGGATATAGCTATCGGTAACAGCCCTTACCGCCTACCATAACGTGTCAAGTGGACGCCCGACGACGGCAAATGTAAGGTCTCATAGTTTCTGCGCACTGTCTCACAATTGCTGCACGCTGTCTCATAGTTCCTGTGTTGATCCGACAAGGGGAGCCCCATGTCTGCATCGCTCGATCCTAGGACGCGGCCCAACATGCTGATAACGCCCATGACATGCAGGTCTCGCCCGCCAAAGCTGCCGATAACGCGCTCACACGGACGGGGTAGACGGTCGAAACGGTTTCCGATAACAGGGGGCGGCGCCGGCACCGCCCGTAGACCCCAGCGCAACAACTGTGAAACAGGAGTAGGCCTCGGCGCGGGAACCGCGCAGTAACCCGCGCACTATATGTGCAACAAGGACGCTGCGGACGCCTATGGCGACGCAAGTTTTAAGAAAGCCTACAGCAAAGGCGATGTGGAAAAGAAGGGGTGCGTGGTGGCGGTGACGACGGGAGCGATGGAACAGAGAGCCGACACGGGCGCGGCCCTCGTCGAGGGAGAGGCCGAGGAGATCGTGTCCGACGTCGGGGCGTGGGGCGCGTGGGGCGTGTTCGATCAGGCCGTGGCCGTGCAGGCGCCGCTCCGCGACCCGATGCGGGCCTACCTCGACGGGCTGACCAGTCCAGCGAGCCGGGCGACGGCTATCAAGCGCCTGCGCGCCGTGGCGCGGCTCGTCGCGGTCCCCGATTACACGGCGCTGCCCTGGGGCCAGCTCCGCGCCCACCACGTCGCCTTTATCCGGTCCACGCTCGTCACGGCCGAGGCGGCGCCGGCGACGGTCAACCTCACGCTGGCCGTGCTGCGCGGGATCGCGCGCCAGGCCCACGACTTTAACATGATGACCGACGAGGAGTACCGGCGCATCACCGAGGTTAAGCCCCACAAGGGCTCGCGCCTGCCGCCCGGCCGGCATGTCCGCGCCGGTGAACTGACGGCGCTCGTCGAGGCGTGCGCGCGGGACCGCACGCCGGCCGGCGTGCGCGATGCCGCGATGCTGGCCTGCCTCTACGTCGGCGGCCTGCGCCGCGCCGAACTGGCCGCGCTCAAGGTTGAGCACTATATCCCGGACCCGCCGACGCTCACAGTCAAGAGCGGCAAAGGCGACAAGGACCGGGTGGTGCCGTTGGAGCCGAGCGCGGCCGTCGCCGTGGACGCCTGGCTCCGCGTGCGGGGCGACCGTCCCGGCCGGCTCTTCCTGCCCGTCAACAAGGGTGGCCGCATCCGGGGCGAGGGCATCACGGCCGGCGCCGTCTACAACGCGCTGACCAGGCGCGTGGCTGAGGCCAAGATCGCGCACGCGTCGCCCCATGATCTGCGGCGCTCGTTCGTGTCCGACTTGCTTGATGCCCAAGTGGACATCAGCACGGTGCAGCAACTCGCCGGGCACGCCAACGTCACGACGACCCAACGGTACGACCGCCGTGGTGAGGCGTCCAAGCGCACGGCCGTCGAGAAGCTGCACTTCCCTATCCCCCATCAACGACCGTGAGGGCCATAGAGCTATGATAGAGTTGAGATGAGAGGGCGGCGCGACGCTGAGAGGAGGCACAGATGACGCAGACAACAACCCCGACAACCCCGACAACCCCGACAACCCCGACCCGCGACCCGCTCGCCGGCGACCCGGCCGAGGCGGCGATCCGGGGCATGGTCGAGACTATCGTGCGAGAGGCGCGGCCCCGCCCGCTCGCCGTGATCCTGTTTGGCTCGCGCGCGCGGGGCACGCATCGCCCCACCAGTGACGCCGATTTCCTCGTCGTCCTGCCCGAAGGCACGAATGAACGCCGCGCGGCGGCCGCCATCGACAACAACCTGCCGTTTGAGGGCATCGACGTGGATATCGTCACGGCCACGCCCACGCGCCTGGTCGCCGCACATGGCGACTACGGCAGCGTTCTCCACCGTGCGCAGGAGCAGGGCGTGACGCTCTATTCGGCCGAGGGCTATCGGACGGCGCACAACGACGGGATGCCGGCGACGTCGGACGACGTGGGAGCGCGGGCGTGACACAGGGCCCGGGACCGACGCGCGAGGCGCGGATACAGCGCACGCGCGCGTGGCTGCGCTATTCACGTCGCGACCTAGCCGGTGCCCGCGACATGGCGCGGCCCGGTAGCCAGGCGTCGCCGTATCAGGCGGCGTTCTGGGCGCAGCAGGCGGCTGAGAAGGCGCTCAAAGGCGCGCTCACCTACATCGGCGTCGACTTCGCGGACACGCACCGGCTCAACGCGCTGGCCGCCCTGCTGCCTGCTGACTGGGACACGCGGCGGGCCTCTAACGCCCTGGGTGACCTGAGCCGGTACGCCGTGCAGACGCGTTACCCCGACCTAGGCCTACCCGAGCCCACTGCGGAGGATGCGCGCACCGCCATCACCCAGGCGGCGGCGGTGCAGCAGGCGATCCGACGCGACCTGGAAGCCCATGGCTTCCCCTTCCAGCAGCGCCCGCCTCCGCAACAAATGCCTCACGGGCCGGGGCGCGACGACGACTCCCACGATCGTTGAGGCTCACCCGATGGGACGCTCACGCCGGCACCTGGCGCTGCCCCCCGCCGCCGCGCACTTCCGCGCCTACGTCCGCCTGCGCAGCGTCGACCCCGCCCGCAACCGCGACCGCAGCTACACGCTGACCTGGACCCCGGCCCTGTTCGAGGGCGGTGCGCTGCTGCGACTGTGGGGGCGCACAGGCGGCCCGGAGTGCACGCGCATGGACTACTATCCTGGTCGCGCCGACGCCCAGGCCCACGTCGAGGCGATCCTGCGTCGCCGCTTGCGCCATGGCTATCGCGTCGTCGCCTGGCAATAGAACTGCTTTTTGCCAACAAAATTCTCCTCTCGAACCATAGGCCCACGGTTGTCACCCCCGTATCAACTTTTAACAGCTATGCGATAATGCGTTTGCGCACCATCGCCTTTATGCGTTATCGTATAAGTGCGTTCATGCGTAACTGCACTTTATATTTAATGCGATTACGCATGAATGTGAATATGCGCGATCGCGCTATGGCGAACGTGCGATTGTGCGATTGTGCGTTGTAATAGGGAGACGTAATGAGCGGCCATGTGCTAGCCCTAGCGATGCAAAAAGGTGGGGTCGCGAAGACGACTTCGACGGAGAATCTGGGCGCTGCGTTGGCGGAGCGCGGCTGGCGCGTCCTGGTCATCGACATCGATCCCCAGGCGAACTTGACGCAGGGCCTGGGGATTGACCCAGCCGAGTTGGACTACAGCATCTACGAGGTGTTGCTGAATCCGGAGCGGGGCGTCGGCTTCGCCACCGTTCGCACGGACGCTGGCATCGACCTTGTGCCATCGACCTTGGCCCTCGCGGGGGCGGAACTCGAGCTGGCCGGGAAGGTCGGCCGCGAGCTGTTACTGCGCAAGGCGCTCAAGGACACCAGAGAAGAGTACGACTACATCCTGATCGACCCGCCGCCATCGTTGGGACTATTCACGCTTAACGCCCTGGCGGCCGCGGACTCCGTGCTCGTGCCGTTCCAGGTCCACGTCTATTCGTTCAAAGCCATGCCGCAGCTCCAGGCCACCATCGACCTCGTGCGCGATCTCAACCCACAGCTTGCGATCGGTGGCATCGTCTGCACGCTCTCCGATCGGCGCACGAGCTTGAGCCAGGCCGTTGAGCAACAAATACGGGCCAGCTACGGCAACCTGGTATTCAACACGGTTATTCCCGTCAACGTGAAGCTTGCCGAGGCCCCAGCCGCCGGCAAGTCCATCATGACCTACGCGCCAGACAGCGCTGGAGCGGTTGCATACACCGCGTTGGCCGAGGAAGTGGAGGCACGCTATGGCATCTAATAAGCAGAACCTGTCCGACCTGCTCGGTGGCGCCGGCACCCCACCCGAGATCCGACGAGGCCGGGGGATGCGCCTCTCGACCGAGCCGGCCGAGGCCGCCGAGGTGGCAATCAACGCGACGCAACGCGATACACCGGAAAACGCACAATCGCAGGATCGCACAAGTGCGAAATTGCGCCAGCCGGCGCGCGTCAACCGGGGCTATGCACTACGCGAGGACTACGTGAAACAACTCAAGAGGATCGCCGTGGAGGAGGACCGCAAACTCTATGAGGTGATGGAGGAGGCGTTGGCGCAGTACCTGGCACGCCGTCGTGACGGCAACGGCGAGGAGGATCGGTGAGCGTGCCGCCCGGCGACACGCCGGACGGGACAGGTGAACTGAAGGTTGTGCTGCTGTACCAGCCGATCGTGTGCGAGGAAGGCCGTCGCCTGGCCAAGGGACCGCGCACGTTCCAAGCGCAACGAGCGAGCTTGCGCTGGAGGCCACAGCCGAAGTGCTGGAACTGATCGCAGGGCCGGAGATGCCATAACACCGGCGGAGCAACCTGGGCGTGCGCCAGATGCATCTGCGGACATAGGGCACCGATTAGGGCTACACGAAGCGGGATTGTGCTGAGTAGATCGAGGCAACGAGTGGCAGCAACTCGACATAAATAGCGTGGAGTTTAGCCTCCACACTATTCCACGCCTCGTTACTTAGCATGCAAAGTCGTCGGATGCGCAACTAATTGTCATTATGCGTTAAAATACATTGCGTGCCCACTGCCAAGTGCGGTAAGATGGGCAGCATGAGAGGTACTACTATGTCCTAGCACCTCGTGCTAGATGCACGAAACCCGCTGGTTTTACACAGCGGGTTGTAACTAATCTTTAATACCGCCCGGCTCTGGTGCACACGGCTTCCAACCAATTACCAGCGCCGCTAGATCGGGACCAGGAACCTTATCCAAGGGTTCCCGGCTCTCGCAGGGAGGCTTTACGCTTCCGAGGAGTACCTATGAGCAATCATACGGGAACGATGGGTGTATGTCAAGATTACGCCCACGATCCCAGGCCCGAAAGTGCACCATCACACTCACACTCGTCGCCCGACAGTATCGACCGGCGCCTGATTCAGCGCTACGGGGTCTGGCTGCTCACCGGGGGCTACACGGCGCTGCCGACCTACGCGTGGGTGTACTACGCGCGGCTGGGCGTCACCGAAGCGGAGATGGTGCTCATCGCGCAGCTGTGCACCTACTGGTGGAGCGTGCGCGATCCGTACCCCGGCGAGGCGGCGTTGGCGGCACGCATGGGCAAGAGCGTGCGCACGATCCAGGGCTATCTCCGGTCGTTGGAAGGGAAGGAGTTACTGCACATACAGACTCGACTATCCACGAACGGCCGGCAATCCACCAACGCCTACGACCTGCGCCCGTTCTTCGCGGCCGTCGAAGGACTCGCGCGCCTGGACGGTCTGCTCCCCGCCGCCGACGCGGCCCCCGCGACGCCGGCGATGTCCGACAACGATCCGTGTAATCATGGGCCATGTGACCATAACAACGCGACACAGGGGGACGCGGAACAGAGACCGCTATGTGCAGGCCCAACGAGTATTGGAACAGAAAACCGGCCTACGGACGCCGACACGCCGACCACAGGGGAGGGTGAAGGATCTTGTGTGGGAGGGGCGAAGAATCCTTCACCCCAAGTAAACCCAGTCGAAATAGAAAACTTCGACTCCGATTCGATACCCCCTACCCCCACAAAATGCGAAAGCATGGGTTTTCGCGCAACCACCAGCGACGGCAACCCCGAGCCGCAGTTTCCCCGCGATGACCCCAAGGACCGCGACGACCAGGCGCTTGCGGCCGCGATCGCCGCCCTAAGTACCGAGTTGGGGGACGACGCGCCGCGCTCAAGTCTCGGCCGTGCCCGCAATCTGCGCCGCGACGCCGGCGTGTCGCCCGGCCGCTTCCTGCGCGTGCTCGACGAGGCGGCCGCCCGGACACGCGACCGCCAGGCGAGCATCGTCAAACGCCAGCGCGACGGCCAGGCCCCCAACGGCATGCCCTACCTGTTCGCCGTCCTAGCCGACCTGCTGCACCCCGCGCCGTCCCGCGTGGCTGACGGCGGTCCCGACGCGGATCGCCGGCGAGCTGGCCCATCAGGTCGCCGCCGGAGCCGGCGCGAGGGCAGCCGTCGTGAGCCTATCAATTCCTACGTCGCGTGGTCCGACAGCCCCGCGCGGCTGCCCATCGTCGAGGAGCATCCGGTGTGGCGCGCGGTCCTCGCCGAGCTGGCCCAGGTCATGACCAGCGAGAACTTCAACGCCTGGCTGGCCTCGACGCGCGCCCTGGACCAGGACGATGAACTGCTACGCGTCGCCGTCCCCGCCGCCTTCAACAAGACCTGGCTAGAGCAGAAGCTGTACGGCAAGGTGATGGGTGTGTTGCAAAAGATCGACTACGGCGCCCTCGGTGCCGGGCGCGTCGCGCGGGTCGAGTACGTCGTAGAAGTGGTTGCATGATAGCCTACCAGTGCGAAGATTCGATCACGGGCACCGGACGTTGTCGCGGTTGTGAGATGAGGAAAGGATCAGAGTGGTGCATATTGAGAACATCTGCCCAGACTTCTTTGCCTTTTGGGAGCGGGCGCAAGGGCGCAATCGCCCCGATCAGATAGACCTCTGGCGCAGCTTGTATGAAGATCGGCATCGCGACATCTTCGAGGTGTACTACGGTGCTTTCGGCCGGCGTGAGGGCCTGGAGCAGGCGCTTGATCGGTTCCCCCAGGCGGTCCCCAGGATGCGCGCGGCGCTGGCCAGCGCGGAGGAGAGCATGGGGCGGGTCGTCCCCCGCTGCGCACACCTGTTCGAGGCGCCGGAGGCCGACATCCGCTCCGTGCTCATGGTCGGGCTGTTCCAGTCCGACGCATGGGCGACGTCTCTGCGTGGCCGGCCGACGTCGTTCCTGACGCTCGAGCATGTCACGGACCCGCGCTGGCTGGAGATCACCGTCGCCCACGAAACAGCGCATACGCTGCACCACTTGTGTACGTCGCCTCCCCTCGCCGATTGGGTGGACGGCGGAACGGTCGGCGAGGGCCTGTTCACCGAAGGTCTGGCCGTGTACGCCTCTGCGCGCGTCGTGTCCGGCGCGACAGACCTTGCGTACCTGAACAAGCAGGGTCCCGATGGTTCAGCCTGGCTTGAGGCGTGTACGAGCCAGTGGGACAGGCTGCGGCGGCAGGTGCTGCACGACTTGGACCGAACTGATATGGCTGGTCGTCAGACTTATTTCTACAGTCGGACGGATGTATCGGCCACGGACATTCCGGCGCGGGCCGGCTACTTCGTGGGCTACCACGCCGTGCGGTTTCTCGGTCAGGAGCATACCGTGGCCGCCATGGCGCGCTGGCCAGCCGAACGTGTTTTAACCGAAACCAGACAGGTGTTGGAGCACTTAGACCAGCTGCCGACAGAACAGCCGCCGACGAGTAGCTAGGTCACGCAGCCGCCGGCGTCGCATACGCTAGCGCGTGCGCCGCCTGATCGGTCGACAACGCCCACCGTGAGCACGCCCCTTCTTTTCCAAGTAGTGGACCCCGCGGCGCGCCGCGACTATCCCATGTGAAAATGGACGGGTCAGCAGCATCAACGGCGGCTATTTTCAGACGAGCCCCGAGCCGCCCGCTTGCGCGCGCCCGACGCGACCGTGTAGGCTGACGGTGGGGCTTGCGCGCAGCACAAGCGTAGCTTACTACGCAAGCGGGCGCGGGGCGCCCCCTTACTCCGTAAGCCCCCGCCGACCCTAACGGGCCGCGCGGGGGACATCCGTGACCGACCCCTTGGAAAAGAAGGGGCGCGATGCGGGGCCAGCGAGCGCACGCGCGGGGCTAGCGGGGCCAGCGGCGAGGGGAGAAAGACGAGGGGAGCCATGGCGGGGGCGAAGAGCTTCGGAGAGTTCCACTACACCAAGATCGGCGTCAAGGAGGCGGGGAAGATCGTCGCCAAGGGGCGTCACAACGAGCGCGGGCGCGAGACCCCGAACGCGGACCCGACCCGCTCGCACGAGAACGTGCGCCTGGCCGGCTCGGGCGACTGGCTCGCCGACGTGCAGGCGCGCGCGGACGAGGCGACCTCCAAGCGGGCCAACTCCGTGCTCGCTCTCGACGTGGCCTTCTTCGTGAGCAAAGGCTTCTTCGACGACAAGCCGCCCGCCGTGATGGATGAGTGGGCGCGGCGCACGATGGCGTGGATGGCCCAGGAGTTCGGGGGCGAGAAGAATGTCGTCGCGGCGATCCTGCACACGGACGAGACCACGCCGCACATCCAGGCCATGATCGTCCCCCTGGACGAGAAGGACCGCCTCAACGCGCGCCACTACATCGGCCAGCCGCGCCAGGTCGTCGCGCTGCACACGAGCTATAACCGGGTCGTGGCCGACCTCGGGCTCGAGCGCGGCGTGCAGGGCAGCGTGGCCAAGCACGGCAACATCCGCGCATGGTACGCCAAGATCGAGGCGCCGACGCCGGCGCGGGAGGAGGTGCTGCGGCACGTCGCGGTGGAACCGCCGCGGCGGCTCGTGGGCAATCCGGAGCGGTACGCGAGCGAGCAGGCCGAGCGGATCGTCGAGCGCGTGACACCGGCACTGGACGCGGCGCTCACGAAGGCGGCGCATTACGAGGGGCAGGCGGCGACGGCCGAGGCCAACGTTGCGGTGCTCCAACAGCGGGTGCGCGACATGGAGCGAGACCACGCCACGCTCCAACGGGATTACAAGACGGTTGTTGCGCAGGTGCGACAGCTTGACGTGCGCGACACCATGCGCACGCTTGGCGGCGCGCAGGACCACTACGATAAGCACAAGTGGATGGTGAACGGCGAGCACATCAGCATCAACGGGGAGAAGTTTTACAACCACGACCGGCAGGCGGGCGGCGGCGGTCCCATCGACCTGGTGATGCACGTCGCCGGCTACACCTTCAAGCAAGCCGTCGCTTACCTGAACCACGAGGCCGGCCCCGAGTTGGCCGTCGCGGCGGGCGCGCAGTACGGGGCACGGCAGGCCCAGGATATCGTCGAGCGCGAGCGGGACGCGCCGGCGCGTTTCATGCCGCCAGCGCGGGACGAGGGCCGCTGGCCGCAGGTCCAGGCCTACCTCACGGAGGAGCGGGGTATTCCGCGCGGAATGGTCGACGAGTTGCGCGCGCGGGGCACGCTCTACGCGGACCGCCGGGCCAACGCCGTCTTCATCCGTCAGGACGCGGAGGGTCAGGCGGTGGGCGCGTCTTTGCGCGGGACGCTGCCCGGCTCGCAGTTCCAGGGGCTCGCCCTCGGTAGCAGGCGCGACGAGGGACACTTCTCGTTCACGATGGGGGAGCCGGCCCCGTACCGCGTCCCGCAGTACCACATCGCGGAGAGCCCCATCGACGCCCTGAGCCGGGCGGCGCTGGCGCAGCGCGCCGGCGAGCGGGGCGAGTTTACTTTCGTATCGAACGACGGCCACGGCGAGCTACCCAGGCGGCAGATCGAGGAGGGGCTGGCCAGGGGCGCGCTGGTCCATTGCGGCTTCGACAACGACGCGGGCGGCGATAAGCTATGGGCGCAGGTGCAGGAGGCGTACCCGCGCGCCGAGGCCATCGTGCGCGAGCGGCCCCCGGCCGGGGCGAAGGATTGGAACGACGCGCTACAGGCCGAGCGGGGGTGGCAGACGACGCCCGACCGCGCCCCCGGACCCGAGCAATCCAGGGGGCGTGACAGCCGCGCCGATGAGCGGCGATAGGGGCATGCCTCTATGCTAAGGGAGGCGGGGCTGGTTGCGGCAGAAAGAGGGCCAAGGTGACGATGGGAGACGAGGTGGGGCTAGCCGCGGAGGGTGACAGGGGAGCGGTGGCGCATGTGTTGGTCATCGACGATGACCGCAAGATCACCGCTGCCCTGCGGCGTGGCCTCGCCTATCAAGGCTACCGGGTCGATGTCGCGCACGATGGAACTGAGGGGTTAGAGCTAGCCCGACGGTGGGCGCCCGACATCGTGATCCTGGATATCCTGATGCCTGGGATCGAGGGGCTAGAGGTCTGCCGACGCTTACGGGCGGGCGGTGACGTGCGTGTGCTGCTCCTGACGGCGCGCGACAGCATCGAGGATCGGGTCGTTGGGCTGGAGACCGGCGCCGACGACTATCTGGTCAAGCCCTTCGCCTTCGCCGAGTTGCTGGCCCGCGTGCGCGTCCTGCTGCGGCGGCGTCAGGGCGACGCGCCGCCGCTCCTGCGCTACGGTGACCTGGAGATGGACACGGCTGGCCGCACGGCCCGTCGGGGTGGCCGCACGATCGCGCTCACCACCACTGAGTATGAGCTGCTGGATCTCTTGCTGCGCCATCCCCGCCAGGTGCTCAACCGCGACCAACTCCTGGACGGGGTGTGGGGCCGCGACGCTG
>JAABUO010006326.1_pt1 | contig 13656 bp, 16 predicted proteins | sample 5559291 | NCBI WGS metagenome assembly JAABUO01 (sample SAMN10711878, study PRJNA513372) | rock metagenome | isolation source: Antarctica rocks | place: Antarctica: Victoria Land, Finger Mt sud | reverse complement strand
GAAAGAGCGGCCCTCAAGAGACTGCATCTGCTGATGCATCTGGATATGATGCATCTGACATAGAGGCTGGGCTTGAGTCTATGCAGCAGGACCAGACTAGCAGCAATGAGGAAGGGCTGCAAGAGGCAGTGGCAGCTGCAGTTGAGCAAGCTACAGAGCAGCAGAGGCTTCAGTCACTCAGCTTGGATGCTGGACAAGCATACCCTGACAACACTGCGCAGGTAAGCGCCACACTTAATATCACGCTGCAAGTGTGGAAGCCCAAACTATGCTGTATGTGACCAATCCGGCTGTGATTGTTACAGTCTCCATGCTAACTGATACCTCCAGGCATGCACAAGTGCATTGCTTGCAGCATCATGTCTTTCACTGGCATTCAGTGAGTAGTGGACATGCTCCTTGTATCGCACACGAGATGAGCGTAAAGTACATTGATTGAAAAGGGCACGGCGTGCTCTGCTGCAGGTCAGCTCTGGTGAGCAAGCACTGCCTCGCCATGCTGCCCTGTCCAGCAACGCCAGCTCAGACATGCTGGTTTCTCTTCACAATGCCACCTTTGTCAATCACACCGAGGGACGCCAAGCATCAGCAGACGGGCAGCAGCCAAGCAGCTCACTGCAGGGCGTGCTGCCTGACAGCCTCACTGGTAACGACACCTCCGTGGGTCTTCAAAAGGATGTGACAGGTGCCATCCAGAAGTTGCTGAACAGCTCTCACGATGACTCAGAGCCATCAGTGGATGACAAGGGAGACAGCAGCTCAGCTGACATCAGCGTGGAGCAGCCCATTCAGGCGGATCGGCAGCAAACCCAGACCATTGTGCCAGCTGGCAATGATGCTGAGCAGGCGCAGTCAGTACCCAAGGGTGAATCAACCAATGAAATAAACGTACACAGCACCGGCAGGCAGAGTACAGCTTTGGGTGGTCAGGAAAGTAGTGATGGTCTATCACAGCCAACTGCAGGCAATCTGGATGATACAGTCCACCAGACTGAGACTCAGGGTCTTGCCTCTATGTCCAACAGCAAGTCAAGGCAATCCGTTCCTCAGATAGGCGCAGTTGATGACCAGCAAGAGTCAGACAGACGATTTGTGTCTCAGCAACAGATGGATGAGTCAGGACATGCAGATGCTTTGGCTGGGATTGTGAATGCCGTTCCAGACGACATCAAGGATCAGCTTCCAGACAAGTTCAAACCTGTTAGCGTAGTTGCTAGCTCACCTGCACAGGAAGAAAACATGCCTGCTGATTCAAACACGACCCACCTTGATGCAAACAGTACACAGACTTCTACCATGCAGCGAGATGATTATGCTGAGTTGTGAGTTATGACCATGCTGGCAGCGCCTGATCCCTGCCGCACACAGCACAATGAATTCATGCAGGAACATACATGCAGGACGTGAACCAAACATTTTAGTTATTTTGTGTCTTTGACTGTTGCACATGTGCTTCAAGATGAGCTTGAACTTGCAATATGTTGGGTTGCAATAGATTTGGACCTTGGTGTTGCCAAGCATGCCCACAGATATCAGCACCAAACTTGCACCACCAAGCACAACCACAGTGCAATGTGTCGCTGACAGCATGTAGACGTCAAACCTCATCAGCTGTCTGTGTGCAGCAGAGCATGCACAACCAAGTATACTGTGGAACAAAACACAGACAGAACTCCCGCGTTTAATTCCGTGTTTTGCATCACAGCATTCCAGATGCAACGAACGAGGAAATCCAGTAAAAAGGTGTTTTTAGGGGAGCTGGCTGTCCTAAGCAAGTGTACATCTGAATTTGTGCCATAGTTTTAACAGCAGTTGGCCAATCTGCAGCTTGTGCATATGGTCACATTCCTAATGCTTACAGCAAGGTCCAGCAGTTAGTGCAGAGAGAGACTGGAATCAAATGATCAAAAAGCGAAGCACATGACTGAGCCGGTGCAAACGAAATGTCGATTGCAACACAGCGAAAGTTTGGGACACTCAAAGTCTACACAAAGACTGCAACTAGATGCAGCACAATGATGTATATCATTGCAGCTGCTCTGGCAAGGGGCCGCTGGTCCATGCCAACAAATACTCTGTCCAGTTGGTGAGCGCCCTTGACAACCAATCTGTTGTTCAGAGGGGCTGGTGCCCCTCGCACCAAGCCAGCCAAGGGCTGGAAGCCACCAGCGCCGCCGCCAGTCAGCACTGCAGCCTCAATGTCAAACTCATTGTCCTCATCTTTCTTGTTGGTGATGAGGTGGGGTGGTGAGGTCTGCCTCTTTGCTCGTGCCTGCGCACAACAGATGAGGTCACTTCTAGCATTCGAACGAGATGAGCGATGTGAAACAAGAACAGGCTGTATCATGCATGCAATGCTAGCCCAGCCCAGCTGACACACTGTCACTTCACATTGAATAAACGGAATGTGATGATGGCTCAAGCAGCTACAACAGGCCGTGCACCAGGCAGTGCTTGACATGGGCTGTGTTGAGCATAGGTCTTGCTGATGGCAGCATGAGGTACATGCAAAGAGGACGGACCTGCTGTTGGAAGAGCTGCTCCAACTGAGTGGCTCGGTTGCGCTGAGTCTCCATCTCAGCCCTCAGAGCTTGAGCCTCACCACGCACTTGCACCAAACTGAGTTCCAGGTGAGCCACCTGCTGCTGAGCCTCCCTCAGCCTCACTCCTCCATCACTCATGCTGCGCTCAGCTGACATAACCTGAGGGGGAGCTGGCAGCGCTGCCTCTGCAACTGCACAGCCACTCTACCAGTCAACGCCTTGTTGAGTGGCTTCACACACTCAGTACAGCATTTGTGCAGCTCAGCGTGCCAGTGAGGGCCATTCAAAGCAGCAAGTAGCTTGGTGGGAGAGGTAAAAGACACAGCGGTTACTCAGCCTTTTTGCAAACAGCACTCACAGACAGCAGGCACGACCACCAGGTGCTAACATGGTGTGTATGTGCCACAGGCAAGCATACACTAATGCTTGCTCACATCAGACAATTCTCGCAAGTAGTTGATCTTCTGTCTGCTGCAAGGCAGGACAAACAGCATCAAGTGCAGTCACGCAAGGGCACCAGATCAGGTTGGGGGCCATGATGTGCTGACCTGGACTAGCAGCAGCAGCTTGTGCCTCCTCCAGCTGAGCAGTCAAGTCTTCAATGCGGCCCTCCAGCTCACCATGTGCAGCCTGCATCAGTCATAAACAAATCTTTGCTGTTTCCTGGCAATGCAGCAGCGACTGGAGAGGATCAGCTGCTGTTACAGCCGGGTCACAAGAGACGGCCCAACCCTGAGCCCTAAGGGAAAAGCTAAGGGAAAAAGCTAAGGGAAAAAGTCAAGGGAAAAAGCTAAGGGAAAAGAAAGGAAGAGTCTATGCTTTTTGGCAATTGTCAGAGCCTCCTGACGCAGCAGCCCAAAGCTATAACTGCTAGGAGAAAGAAAAGCCTAAACGTTTGAGGGGTCATGCCTACTTTCCTGGTTTTCTTTGTTTCCTCTTCCTTGAGTCCTCTTGTAGATACAAAAAGTGAGCTTTGGGACAACGTGTCTTGCCAGAATGCAGCAAGAGAAAAAAGCAATATAGCCAGTAGGCCCTCTGAGAAAAATTCAGCTGCATTCCATCGGACCTTATTGACAACAGATCTTGGGCAGGACAAACAATTATACTATTTGATGGCAAGGTCGTCTTGCATTGCAGTATGATGCAGCATTCAACTTGACACAGAGTAGGCAGATGCAACTGGTGGTTGACTGACCTGCATGGAGGAGTAGTGCTGCTGCAGGTCAGCATAAGCATTGCGCCACTCCTCAATGCTGCTGCCACTGCTGCCAGCAGCCTCCCGCAGCTGCTGCAGCTCCGCCTCAGCTGTGGCCTGCTGCTGCTGCAGGTCAGCATAGGCAGACTGCCACTGCTCAATGGTGCTGCCACTGCTGGCTGCTGCCTCTCTCACCTCCTCCAGCTCGGCCTCAGCACTGGCAGCTCGAGACTCTGCCTCAGATGCCTACAGTCAGGAGCATTGTGTTGTAAAGACTTGCTGAAATAAGTCCTTGACAGAGGCACTATGATGATACTTGGATCTCCTGTGTATTTAACTTGGGGGCACTGTATGCAAAGCATGAACCAACTCATGCTAGTCCAGCAATGTTGTCCGAAGTTTGGCCTAAGGGATGCAAGTATCCAGATAAAGCTAAGCCAGCACTGTACATCAACCACATCTTGCACATTCTTCTGCAGCCCATATGATTGCTTGATGGCATTCAGATACAATACATGAGGGACTTGTCAAAACACGACTCTGTGCACGATGGTGCAGAAGGGGCTTCCCAAGGGGCTGCTTGTGACCTGAATACTCACCATTGCAATATAAGGGTGATGCACATTGTTGATTGGCATCTTGGAGGAGTCAATTTGCAGTATGCGCAGCTGACTGATTATGAAGACGTGATATCTGCCAATTCACCTGTGTGCCTTACCTAGCTCATCATGAGCTGGAAAGCGTTGTTATTATTATTATTATGATTATAATCATGATCATGATTATGATTATGATTATGATTATGATTACAATTACGATTACTATTATTACTATTACCTGTGTGCGAGCCTGGGCGAGGTCCTTGCCAATGGTGGAAGTGGCCTCAGTGGCTTGTGTGAGGCGGGCCTGCAGAGCCTTGACTTGCACATCAGCAGCCTTGGCTTGCTGGGCAGCGCCCTGCATCTCTTCCCGGCTGCGTTCACCCTCCTCCACCTGCCTTCTGAGCTCCCTTTGGCTGTGCTCTGCTGACTGGAGCTGCCCTTGCAGGTCCTGGCTTGACTGGGCAGCAGAACCCAGTTGGGCAGTCAGGCTGGCAACCTGCATGGGGAAGGGTCTCAGCCTTGAGGCAGTTGACATGCATGACTTCCTGAGATGGTCCACGCATGCATTTCAAGAAATTCCATGGGGGCGTGCACGGTTACGCATGCCGCATGCAAATGGCTGAAAATAGCTGCTGCACAAGATGCTCTGAGCAGTCGTAATCACTTGTATGACCATCCAGCCTCACACAGTACTGCAGTACATCCTCAGCAATGAGGCAGCCAAAGACTGCATGCAAAGAAAGAGATGAGGCCAATTGGCAAGCTGCAAGCAGAGGAGCAATGTAGGGTGCAGCACAGGCAGGCCCTAGTGGCTCATGCAAGCAGGGCAGAAGTGCACGGCAGATGCATGAAGCTGACCTGCTGGTCTAGGGTGTCCTTGTCCTGAATGAGGGTCTCCATCTGAGGGATCAGCTCCTCCAGCTCCCTCAAGTAGCCCTGCTTCTCCTGCAATACCGTCATTACATGTCGTACAGAGCCAACATACTGGTTACAGCCATAACATGACGAAGCCATTTATGTTTCCAACACAGGACATGCCCTTTGTTGCATGGTGTGAGCAGCATGACTTGTACAATGCAATCTACCATACTGTAACTTGGATATGACTTGCTGACATGTAACATGCTTGGCTGACGACGCAGAACAAGGCAAGGAAGCAGCAGAACACCTCTTCAACATTCTGCAGCTGCTCAGAGGCTTGCTGCTGCTGCTGTGTCAACTGCTGCTGCAGCTGCTCACTCTGCTGCAGTGCTGCCTCCAGCTGCTGTTGCAAGTCCTCATTGCCCTGCAGAAGCCACAGCCTGTGACTTGAGTCACAATGCAACACACTGATACAGCAGTTGTGATAGCTTGACTAGCTTGGAGAGGACAAAGTGTGGGCAACCCTGCCAAGACACGATTTGGCACCAATCAACAGGCCTTATGCATCAGACATGCAACTTTGCAAGATGTTGTCGACCCCAAGCATGACATATGCATAAGTCTCTACAGACATGCCACAGCACCATGATGTTTCGCTAGAACAGGTGCATACGTGGTGTGCTATACCACAGGATAGCGCAATCTATTGACAGGCACCAGATCAGTTGTGTGATGAAATCACTGGTTAGGTTTGTGCTGAGAATGCTACCTGAGTAGCAGCCAACTCTTCCCTGAGGGCTTCCTCACGCTGCCCTGCCTCCTGAAGCGCATACCCATACTCTTCCTCCAGCCTGACTCTGGCCTCATCACTCTCCCTGATAGCTGCCTCAAACTCAGCCACACGCTTTACCTGCTGTGCCAGCTCAGCACGCTGCGTTTGAACTGTGTCCTCATGCCGTGCTGCCTCAGCAGAATTCTGCTCCTCAAGCTGAGCCACCTGATCCTGCAGATTTCTCACTTCCTGGCTGGATGCAACTTGAGCCGATGACAGATCTGCCTGCAGTTGCTGCTGAGCAGCTTTTGCTGACTGCTGCAGCTGCTGGGCTGATGACAAGTCTTCCTTGGCGTCAGCCAGCTGCTCCTGCAGCTGATCTATCTGGGACTTGTAGTCACCAATCTGGCTGTAGACCTGCTCCTGACTAGCCTCCAAGTCTGCTTGCAATTGCTCATTTGTGGCTCTGAGCTCATTCTGCTCGCCTTGTAACTGATCAAGCTCTTGCCGTGTGCTGCCCAATTCTGCTGAGAGGCGCTCTACAGTGCTCTCATATTTGGACATCTGCAAGCAAGGAAGGGGATATTTTTGCTTCTTGCAGCGTTTGTTGCATTGCTTGGCCATCGTGACACACAGACTCACACCACACACGTAGCTGGGCAGCAGCCATTATTTGATGACTGTCACGGAGGAGCTGCCAATGTGAAATTGATTTTTTAAGAAGCAAAGCTTGCTTGAAGCCATCAAATCATGTTCAGATGCCTAGCACACAATTGTCATCAGACCCTGCTGCTAGCAGCAATTGTTTTATAGTTGCTGTACCTGCCATAACTACAGCTGACGAGCCTTGGGCAACAGCGCATGCCCCCAAGAAACAGAAGGTGCCCTGACAACATGGGTAGTCAAAAGTGTCAGCACAGTCACCTGGTCAGACAGCTCCTGGATGCGAGCCAAGTCATCTGGCAGGCTGGTGGCTGGTGTGCTAGTGGCTCTTGCCAGGTCAGCAACAACCTGCTCATGCTGCTCATGCAGGGCTGCCGCAGACTTGTGAGCCAGAGCGAGGTCCTCCTCCAGCTTGTCACAAGCCTCCATTGCAGACTGGGCAGCAGCCTTTGACACCAAACAAACAAAGAATGACAGGCTGGGTTTGTAAGGGCGCAGGGCTTGCTAACAATGTTCTCGGGTGTGGATAATGCAGCAACAAAACACAACTTTCTTGCAAAAGTGGTGAGTGTGATTACAGGCACATAAAGTAATATAAATTGCAAGACTTCAAGAAAGCTATGCATGTTTGCCGGGAGGGCCTGAAGGCAAGAAAGCTTGATTGAACAACAGCTTTGTAATGTACAGGCTGATTGCTTTTTCTTGTGTTGATTTTGTGCTCAGTGACAGCCCACACGGCAAGAATAGTGCATAACGGGTAATGCAAAGCTGCAACCACACAGGTACACAGGAAGCTGTGAAGCAAAAGAGATATGCAGCCAATGATGAGCATTGTGGTAAAACCTGCGGAGAAACAGAGGCAACAGCAAAAGAAGATGAGCGTGAGCAAATCTAGCTGCAGCAGGGGTACCTGAGCTTGGTCCCTTTGGGCTTGAGCATCCTCCCTGGCCTCCACCCCCTCCTGCAACTCCTGCCCCAACCGCCGCTGAGCCTCTACCATCTGCCCCAGCTGCCTCTCTGCCTGCTGCCCTTGCTCCTCTTCTCTCTTCAAAGCAGCCTCAGCTTCTGCCAACCTGCTCTTCAGCTGCTGCTCAGCTTCCTTGAGGCTGTCCAGCTGTGATTGAAGCTGCTGCAGCTCACTGGAGTCAGGGGCCTGTACATGAACTGGAGAAGCTGAATGCCTTGCAGCAGCACTGCAGTCTGTGCATGGGACACTCATGAGTACATAGCAGATGTTGCACAACAGATGTACAGAGATGTCTGCATGCCATTGAGTGCATGCATTTGCAGTCCTGTGCTTGAAGGTCCGTGGCTTAGGACAAGAGGCAGGGAATGTTGCAAAAAGTCACAGAAACATACATCAACAGTTCAGCACTGGCTGACTGAGGCATGCACTGGCATGCACATGTTGTCTACATTGGTGCACAAGGGTGATGTGCATGAGGAGTTACCTGAGCCAAAGCTGTCTCCAGCTGTTCCTTCAGCTGGCTGGTTTCAGCCTCAGCACGCTCAGCGCGCCCGACCAAGCGCGTGTTGTCCTCCTCGAGCTCAGTGTTTGAGTCAAACAGCTCATCCACCTGCATACATGTTTCAGAAAGAGCAATGACTTCCGTCAACAGCCTGCATGACTGAGCAGCATGTGCAGTTGTCATTGTTGTAGGCAGTGCAGAGCACAATACCAGTCAGCTACAAGCACTTGACCAGTACACAACACCTTCACAGGGAAGACAGTCACAAGCCATGCTCATAAAGCCTTTGTCATGCGGCTGCAACCTGCCTGCACTTACCCAGCACTAGAATCCACCCCACACCATGCATGACAACTGACCTACTTTACATGCACTCAAGGCAAAAGGCCATGCCATACGTTCAGCAGACACCGGCACATTACCTGGGCTTGCAGCTCTGTCATACGCTGCTCAAGCTCAGCAGTCTGTTGCTGTGTCTGTGCCTGCAAGTCTTCCAGAGCCTGGTGTTGCTGGCTGCTCAAGGCTGCCTTGGCCTGCTCCAAAGCGGCATTCAGCTCCTCAGCGTGCCTTGCATGCTCCTGCAGTTGCTTGGAGACTGCAGCCCTGTGTGACTCGTCTGCTTCTTGGGCAGCCTTCAGACTGGCCATGACCTCCTCTGTCTGCATGCACAAGCTATGCTGGATACACACACACCAATGATGGCAATCCAGAAATGATGAGGAACAATCAACTCACAAGAACACCACATGGATGATGATTGTCACAGAGTCCTGAAGGCTGTGCTCATGACATTGCTGCACAGATCATAGCATCTGGCCTGGTCATGATGGACTTGACACAGCAGCCAAGGTCAGGAAAAGCTCATGCTAACAGCGAGCACACCTGGCGATGGGACTCTGCGAGGTCTGCCTGCAGCTGATCTTCCCGGGCCTGCGCACCATCCTGAGAACTTTCCAGCTCATCTGTTAAGGCTTGTACCTGCACCCAAAGTCCATGCCTTATTGTTAGCTTGCGTGCAGGGCAAATCAAGAGCCAAGGCTAGGATATAATAGTTTACAAAGGAAGACTCCTTCACTGCAAACCATGACTGGGGACAAGCTCAAGATCAGAATGGCAACAGGTGTGATGGCCAGAGTACATCTTTCATCTGTACCAGAGCTGCAGTTAAGTCAGAATCATGACAAGAGCTGCAGTCATATGGTTGGGCTTTGACTATGCAACAGCACACCAATATCAGATTAGTCACCATGTGTGTACACCGGTCACATGTGGTGCTGCACAAGCATAGAATGTCAGAAGCTTTGAGTGCTTGCCTGTGCACGCAGCCTCTTGTGCGCAGCCTGCACATCACCCTCCTGCCTCTCTTTGTGAGCAGCTGCATTGCTGGCTGCCTCAAGCTGACTTGTGAGGTTGGCCACCTCTGACTCCAGCTGCTGCTGAGTGGTGGTCAACTCGTTGATGTATTCCTCATTGATCTCTGCTGCCTCACGCAGTGATGCACTCAGCTGGCTGTCTTTGGCTGCCAGCTCAGCCTGCTTCGCCGCAACCTCATCTTCCTTTGATGCGACCTACAGAAATGGTGCGCCCACTTTGAGTTTCTTGAAGTGAAAGACTACACTATGTATGCACAACTTGATCTGGCGCATGGCTGATGTGAGCAGCCCATCTGCTGCTCATGGCAAGTGTACAGGACCTGAAAGCTGTTGACCAGCCTTATTTCTTGTGCTCTGTCAGCTGCGTTTGATGAGGTGCCTGGTGAGTAGAATGTCCAAGGAAGCATTGCTGGGTGACAAGGGCAGACAGGGCAGACATCATGTGCATGAATGCTGACCTGTGATTGCAGGTCCATCATCTGCTCAGCTTGGTATTCAAGCTGCTCCTGGATCTCTTGCGCCTGAGCCTCAGCTCGTCCCAGCTTGTCATTGAGGCCATGCTTCTCCACACTCAACTCCAGGCTGTGATCCAGGAGCTTCTTGAAGTACTGTTTCACCTCAGCAGGCCAAGCAGAAGATGTGGGAGCGCCCTGGGTCAGCTGCTCAAGGATGCTATTTCTGAGAGTGGATGGCCCATACGGCCTCAACAGATGCTGCATGCTCTCAGACTGGTGTTGAGCTTGTGCAGGCTGTGTCCCAGAACTCTCCTGAGGCTGTGCTGCTGCAGATGGTGCCTGAGGGTGCTGTTGCAGCTGAGGCATGGAGTGGCTCTGCTGCTGCTGCTGCTGTTGGAGCAGCTTCTCAGGCAGTTGCTCTGACAGCTGCTGGCTGCTGGACTGCTGCTGACTTGGCTGCTGCTTGTCAGGTGAGATGCCAGCATGCTGGGGGCTTGCAGGTGCAACTGGTGAAGACTGACCAGATTTGAATAGCCGAGCCCTAGCTGTCTTGCCATTCGGCACCTCTTGAGCGGCTTGAAGTGTGGAAGGAGTTGCAGTCAAGTCCGCCTGTCTTTGCACTGGAGATTCTGGGCTGCTGGAAGACTGACGTGTCAGGTGACTGCTGCCAGGCCTGCCACCTGAGCTAGATACAGGCGAAGTGGGACCTTGCGGTGCAGCCTTGGCTTTTGCTGCCAGAAATGCAGCCTGCTTGGCCCTAAGGTCCCCAAAGTCCCTGACAGCCTTGCTCTGTGACATATCCGGCTTAGGCCTCTTGTCTTCGGTATACTTGGCTACCGGCACGGGCCTGCCCTCTTTCTTGGCCTTCTTTATCTCTGCTTGCTCCTCGGCCTGCTTCTTAGAAAAGTTAACCTGAACAACCGCAAAAAATCAGCCAAGCGTGTTTAGAAGCTCTCGAAAGCGGCTATGATATCCATTTAATTGGTACGTACGTTTGCTAGCCCAAGAGCCTTGAGCTTTTCCAGCTCCTGCTGTGAGCGCTTGGCCAGCTTTGGGTTGTCCGGCTTGAACGCCTTCTTCCTGGAGGCCTCTGCGGCCTCAAAAGTCGAGCCCGAGCCATTTTGAATACTTGTCATTTCAAGCCCAGTGCGGCAGCTCGAGAGGGCGGCAAGGAAAGGCTTCTGTGCAGAGATGTGCTACAAGGTGTTGGGTTTAGGTGCCCTCGACCGGGTGCATCTGAAGTGCAGCCGGCCTTGCACAATCAGCTAAACGCATCACAGTCAGACAACACAAGCAATCCAGCGTTCTCTGGCAGAACTGCTGCGCCCTTGACCAAGCACATCAGCTGCAAAGCAGTGCAGTTCGTGTTTTACGGTGATGTATTACTGACATGCTAACCGTAAATACAGTATTGTGGTAACGCTCGCACAGCAAGTCCGAGGCACCTCAAGTTCCAGTCCGATGCGCATTGTGCAGGCACTCCTCATGCCCGAAGATTGCAAGACGTGTAGAGGGCATGTCGTCAGACCCGTGGAGACAGGTGCTTGACCTCTGCCAGCGAGTCGCCGAGAACGCACAACACATGACAATTGCTGCAACTAACTGTTCGATTGCATGCAGGCGCGTGATTTGGACGGACGTGGATTGTACACTCTACTGGGCTTGAGCATCAAAGCAACCTCAGCCGATGTGAAAAAGGTACTGCTACATTGCCGCAGGCACCTAATCCGCGAACAGTTTCGTTTGTAGAGATCAGACCCGCTGCGTCAGGTCCGACATGCGCTCATGTTTCTGCGCACCACATCATGCAGGCGTACATATCGCTCGCCAAGAAGCATCACCCAGACAGAGGTGGCACAGCCGCTGAGTTCACTCGACTACAGCATGCCTTTGAAGTGCTATCGGACCCGCGGCAGCGCGAGGTCTATGATACATGGGCCAAGGAAGTACAGTTTCGCTACGTCAGAGGCAACTCGTCTCAGGTCAGCTATGGTGTGCTTATGTTTGCCACACTCACTGCTTGCGCCTGCCAATTCCGAACTGACCGGCTTTGTATTTTGCAACATCCAAAGCAAAATTGCTTTGCTCTGTCTGTACATTGACTACGTATGTATCTCATGCAGGCAGCAGGAGGTGAAGATCTTCTGCTTGATGAGTTTGAGGGACTTGGGCTGCACTGTGACCCACAGACGCAGCTTGTGGTGACATGCGAAGTGTGCCGAAGACCCGCCACCAAAGAATGCTGGACGTGTGGCATGAAGATCTGCGAGTTCTGCACTCTAAAGCGCCATTGGAAGGTGGGCTTGCACCCTGTTGGCCATAGGCTTGCTTCATGCAAGCAAGCGATCAGAACAGAGTCTCACGCCTGAAAGTACAAAAAGAAGGCGCTCTGCAGACTGACATCAAGCCCCTTTGTTGACCATGGTGCATGGTGAGCCAAGGCAGTTGAGCTTATCAATTGCTGACAATGCATTGCTCCACACATGTACTAGCTGGGGTTTCAGAAGTTTGTCAGCATGACATCTTGCGCCGCAACTGCTTCACGCATCCAAAAGCCCAGTGGTGAAGCAGATGCACCTTTGTTTGCACAGATGCTGTTTGATGATTGCTTGGCATTTAGGCCACACTTCTCAAAACCTGCAATCTGACAATGTCTGCAGGGCAGCTTCCCACTGCATTGGCCCCTGGTCAACTCCAACCACATGCGCACAAAGCTTGCAAAACGTGAGCTAGAAAGGAAGCGCATAGAAGATGATCATAAGTGAGCATCAGTCTGAATGCAATGGCAGCTGTCATCCAACAGCATATATCATTGTTTGGTACTTGCGTATGCACCTGTCATGACCGCATGCTACACTTGCTCCGGCATTCAGAATGTGTGCAGCAGCCAGACTTTGCAGATGCCTTGGCCTGATATCAAGCTGTAATGTTGTAAGCATGTCGCCGGCAAATTGCAAGAGAAGCTTGTATAGCCTGTCAGTCAAGCTGGATGAGGTGCAGGCTGGCATTGGAAGACCCCAACTTCAGAACAGAGACGCAACTGAAGACTATCCGCTCCTTCAGAGATGCTGCTCACCGCATGTCCCAACAAAACAACAGACAAGTGAGCCTGTGCACACTGAGCCTATCATGCTTCTGTCATGCATGCTGTTCAGGAGTGCACGGCTGCCGTGCTCAAGAAGAACCAAGAACAGGGGCTACGGCCGACACCATGTTTTTAACAATTCAGCATGACTACGCTTGCGCTGTCACTTGGCTATAGATGACAATAGATGCAAATGCCCCAAGCAGCAGCAGTCATGAAGTCATGTAATGCAGCAAGGTCAAAGGAGAAAAGAGTTGGCGTGCAGGTGACCTACAGTCTGGAGCTGGCTCAGCTGTATATGTGGGCCCAAACAGATCAGTATGTATTCTTGGCAGTCTATGTCCCAACAGGTGGGGACTGGCAGTAGCCCGACACTCTTGTGCCTGCATTGCATGACTACAGCAGACGCATACCTTGGCTGGAGTCTACCCATCATGCTCACAAGACAGCAGACTTGAAATGGTTTGTGCAGCAGCAGCTCAGCTATATGCAGTGCAGTGTGTCGTTGTTGCTGTTATTGCTGTGGCACCGCATCCAAAATTTTGTTGTTGCTCTAGTTGCTGACCGCGCTTGTCTCATGTAGGTTATGAGGACCAGGAAATACACCTAGAATGCAATGAGCACAACTTACTGCTGCA
>JAABUO010006325.1_pt1 | contig 13657 bp, 9 predicted proteins | sample 5559291 | NCBI WGS metagenome assembly JAABUO01 (sample SAMN10711878, study PRJNA513372) | rock metagenome | isolation source: Antarctica rocks | place: Antarctica: Victoria Land, Finger Mt sud | reverse complement strand
AGACGCGCTCCGCCTGCCCGCTGTGCAACAAGGAGTGGGAGTTTGCCAAAATCGAAAAGATCCTGCCAGGTGACGGCCGCGCGGCGGCGCCGCACACGCCGCCTCCCTGCTGCTGTTCCTGTCCTGTAGTCGCGGCCTGTGCCACCGTGCGACTCCTGACCGGCGGCGGCGGCGAGCAGGCGGCACGATGGGCCTCACCGGCGGCGGCGACTGAGCGGCCTGGGAGCCGCCGGCGAGACCTTGTGTATCGCGGAGCAGCAGCGCGCTTGCGTACAGAGGCCGGGGTGCGGGTGCATGCCAGGCGGCAGCCTGTCTTGCCTGGTTCTGAGCAGGATGGCTGCTGCTTTCCTAGCCTGGTGCATGAGCGCAGCATCGCTAGCGGCCTCATGACTTGCTCCTGCGGCTGAAAGGGAGCTGGAAGATGCGATCATGCAGATGTGCACGCGCGTGTAAAGCTGTACCACTGCATGCTGCGAGCGCGCCGCGTTGCAGCCTCGTTACCGGCCAGCTCAACAAACTCGAGCGGAGGGGCAACACAAAGCGCCGCATCCACCCGGCACATGACTGTGCTGGCATGGGCCGCAGGCCAGGACACCCAACATGCCCCACTCTCAAGCCTTGCTGCGGCCAGGGAGGAGAAATGGTAATTTCCAAGCACCAGCTTTGCACCCGCACTGCATCCACTGCATAATGACCCTATATAATGACCCAAAGCAAAACCTGTCGCTGTGGCCAGGGAGCAGAGACGGTACCCCGCAAGCACCCACACCGCTTCATTGACGCAAAGCAACAACCGTGCGCGCATGCAGCTGGCCACAGGCCGCGCCAAACACTGGGTCGTCAGTCAGCGGCGGCCGCGCCGCCGGGCCGGCCGCCGCCGGCGCCGCTGCGCGGCGCCTTGCCGCGGAACAGGATGCGCAGCGGCGTGCCGGGGAAGCCGACGTTGTCGCGCAGCTGGCGCTCCAGGTAGCGCCGGTACTCGTCCGCGAACAGCGCCGCGTCGTTGACGAAGCACACGAAGGTGGGCGGCCGCGTCGCCGCCTGCGCGCGCCGCCGCGCCTCAGCGTGCGCGGTGAGAGTCATCGTGCATGGCAGGTGCTCGGATTCTGAAGCAGCAGCGCAGGCGTCAAGGGTCGCCTGCCAGAGCACTGAGGGGCTCGGCATGCATGTGTGGTGCGCTTGAGGGCGCACAGGCAGGTTGGGTCGCGCCCTCCTTGCCACCTCGACACACGTCGCCTGTCCAGACATGCAGGCTCTGCAGGGCCGCAAGCGGACGGTGGAGGCGGCCGTTGGTGGGAGTGCAAGCGCGCGGCGCGCCTGCGTGGCGTAGTAGATGCGGCCCTTGCGCGCGCTGCCGCGCATGGTGGGCGGGCTGCGCCAGTTGGCCGCCTCGCGCAGCACCAGGTTGAGCGTGGCCGTGCTGACGCGCCGGCGGTGCTCCGCGCTGGCCGCCGCCGCCGCGTCCAGCAGCGTGGCCACGCGCTGGCCCGTGGTCGCGGACGTGAACACTGCGGTCGCCCAGGACAGCGGGCGCAGGCGCTGCAGCAGCTCGGCGCGCGCGCGCGCGAGCGTGTCGCTGTCCTTGCCGGCGACCGCGTCCCACTTGTTGACGACCAGCACGCACGCGCGGCCCTCGGCCGCCACCAGCTCGGCGAGACGAAAGTCCTGCTGCGCGACGTCCAGGCGGCCGTCCGGCGCGGTGGCGCTGCCGTCCAGCACGAGCAGCACGACCTCGGCGCGCCGCACGGCCGCGATCGCGCGGCCGACCGACAGCGGCTCGGCGCCGTCGGGCGAGCCGGACACGCGCGCGCGCTTGCGGATGCCGGCCGTGTCGACAGCGTGAAGCGCGCGCCGCCCGGGCCGACCACCTCGGTGTCCACCGCGTCGCGCGTGGTGCCCGCCACGGGCGACACGATCGACCGCTCGGCGCCCGCCAGCGCGTTGAGCAGGCTGCTCTTGCCCACGTTGGGCCGCCCGATGATGGCCACCGCGACCGGCGCCTCGCCGGCCGCCGCCGCGTCCTCGGGCCGCGCCGGCGGCAGCGCGGCGACCAGACGGTCCAGCAGGTCGCCCGAGCCGGAGCCGCTGATGGCCGACACGGCGACCGGCTCCAGGCCGAGCGCCCAGAAGTCGGCCGCCTGCACGTCGGCCAGCGCGACGTTCTCGCACTTGTTGACGGCCAGCAGCACGGGCGTGCCCGGGTGCGTGCGGCGCAGCCAGGCGGCGATCTCCTCGTCGGCCGCCGTCACGCCCGCCTGCCCGTCCACGACCATGACCAGCACGTCCGCCTCCGCCGCGCCCGCCGCCGCCTGCCGCTCGATCGCCTGCGCCGCCCCGAACGTCAGCGCGCGCGGGGCCCGGCCGGCGCGCCGCGGCCGGCCGGCCACGCGCACGGGCCACTTGGACCTCACGAGGGTCATGCGCTCGCACAGCATGCTGATGCCAGGCCAGCCGCGCGAGCGACGACGGGGGCGCTTCGCTTGCTGAGATGAGGCCCTGCCCGCAGCCGCGCGCTCGCCCGCCGCCCTGGGCGCTCGCGGGCGCCGGCGCGGGCGGCGCACCTGCGGCAGGCCGGGCTCCAGCGCGCGCGGCGGGCGGCCGGGCGCCGGCCGGTGCGCGTCCGGCAGCGCGGCCGCGTCGCTGACCAGGCCGCCCGTGTCCACGACCACAAACTCGGCCGCGCCCCAGGCCGCGCGCGTGTACAGGCGGTCGCGCGTGACGCCCGGGTAGTCGAACACGATGGCCGTGTTGGCGCCCGTCAGCCGGTTGAACAGCGCCGACTTGCCCACGTTGGGGCGGCCCACGATGGCGACCTGCCGCCCGCCGCGCCGGCGCGGGTCAGCGGGGCGCCGGCGGTCGGTCCGACGCGCGCGGCGCTGCAGGTCCGCCGGCGCTCCGGGCCCAGCGCACTGGCGTGCACATGCACGGCATGCCGGCGAGCATGGATGTGTCGGTCTTGGCGGCGGGCTCCGCATGCACCGCCGCTGCAGGCGCACCGTGCCGAGCGCGGCACGGCTGTCCCGCGCGGTAGCAGCAGGAGGCGCGCGCACGCAGACAGCCACAGAGGCTTTGCAGTGCCGTCCATGCGGCCACGAGCACCCGCACCCTCGTCGCAGCAAACGGGCAGCGGGCGCTGTGCGGGGGCCGCGCGCCTTGGGCAGCAGCGCGAGCGGCAGCTCCGGCGGGCCGCCCGCGCGCCGCCGCGCGCCACCGCGGCCGCCCGCCGCCGGCAAGTCAGTAGCAGGCGCGCCGTCGCCGGCGCCGCGCTCGGCCGCGTCCGCCGCCGCCTCCAGCGCATCGGCGTCGAGCCAGGCCGCGGCGGCGCCCAGGCGGCCGCCGGCGGCCGCCGCGTCGGCGTCCGCCCGGCGCACAAGCTCGCGTGCGGCCGCGTCCAGCTCCGCTTTCTCGGCGGCCGACAGCTCGCCCTCGCCCGCCGCGCCCGGCTCGTACACCACGCCAGTGGTCTCAGGGTCCGCGACGCCCCCGCGCCGCGCCCGCGCCGCGCACGACTGGCGCTGCGGTCTTTGGGTGCACCCAAGACTCTCCCTGGCGCCCGCAAAGGCGGCGCGCCGCGCCCGTCCGGGGACGGGCGGGCTGGCAGCCGCGGCGGCGCGCACCCGCACACTGCTCTGGTGCTTCCCCGCGGAGGTTGCAGCCACAAGGCGGAGCGCGTGCTCTGGACGCGCGGCGAGGCCCTGCCCAGGCTGCGCGCTCCGCCAAGCGCGCACGCCATGGGCGGGGCGCTGCCGTGGCAGCGCGCACGCCGTCTGCGGACTCTCGCTGAGCTTGGCGTGCGGGCGGGCGGCGGCGTGTGTGTGGCTGTGCGGCATGGCGTCTGCGGCTGTCCGGACGTGCTACGCTGCGCTCGGTGGCTCACGCGTCAGGTTTTGCGCTGCCGACGCCTGCTTGCTCCTGCGCGGCCGCCGGTGGGCGCGTCAGGCTCGGCTCCGAAAGGACCCGCGCACTCTGACGCAGCGCGTGTGCGGCGCACCTTTGCCATGCGTTGCGCCTCGAGGAACATGTAGTTGCACAGGCCTTGCATTGCCCTGCTCGCATGCAAACACATTGCGAGCGCCTGCTGGTGCAGTCTTCTTTGAACTGGCAGCTGCGGGCAGGCGGGTGGGGAGCGCACGCGTCCTTGTGCTGCGCTAACCTCTCCGGGTCGGTCTCGCCGGCATTCTTGCGGTAGGCGCTCCGCACCATGTCCCACAGCACCTTCTTCTTTGCGCCGCCCTGGCCAGGCAGCTGCGTTCAGCTACACGTGGCCAGGCAGCTGCGTTCAGCTACACGTGGCCACGCAGAGTCAGGCAAGCGTGCACGCAGCATTGCCAGTCACCGCGGTGCCCTCACCGGTTTGGAGCTGACGTAGTTGGCCAGGCGTAGCGAGTCGCGGTACAGCTGTCAATACGTGGCAGTGTCAGTGCTCTATGCACAAGCAACACCACAGAGCAGCCCTCTGCGAGGCGCCCACCTTTGTCACGGTGAACAAGCCCTTATCCACCGACTGCATGCTGCCTGTGACAACGGAGCATTGAACGCCTGGCCGGCTTTCAACTGCGGCAGGGGCCGAATCGAGCCAAGCAAGCTGCAGCCTCCAAGAAGTGCGCCTTCCTGCCTCGCTGCCCCCGGGGGCTCACCCAAACGAACCCATGTGGTCTACATCAGCTGAGCTTACATAATCAGCTCGCAGGACATGCTCATGCGACACCAGGACACTCTATGTATCGCCCGCCGCACGTTCACGATGGTGAGGCTGGGAGGCGCCCAAGCATACTGGCAGGGCTGCGTTCAAGCGTTTGAGGCTTGTGTGCAGCTTGCCTCGCTATGAGCCAGCAGGATGTGCCCATGGCAGGCCTGCAGGCTGCAAGCAGGCCAATCACATCGCTCAATGCTCAGGTGCTGTTCTCGTTGCGCCTTGGACAGATGGAAGCCAAGAAACGCTTGGAGTTGGAGGGTCCAAGAGTCGAAGAGAGGCCAACGATCCCTGAAAAGACGAGTGCTGTCCGCCATGGCCATGTGTTCTTTGCGCCCTGTGCGCGCAACTGCACCAAGCGGGTGCATCATGCATGATACCATCATGAACATTTTATGAGTGTCTGCGCAGGCTGCTGAGCTGCGTCGCCCGCATACCAGGCATGCCATTATCTGCAAAGGCTGAAGCAGAATGAATTGTTCATGTATTACGTCATGCACTGAAGTGCTGCAGCATCGCGTCCATCAGTCAGTAACCAGCGTGGTGGCCGCGCGTGCCCTCCGAAGTGTGTGGCACACTCGCCCTGCACCGCGCCGCAGCTGCCAGGCGCTGCCTGCCTGACATCCTGCCTGTGGCCCATCAAGGAATGTGCATGCCATGCTGGCATGTCCAGCAGTCTGACCGGTGCTTTGTGGTCCTCAACAGGGCTCCAGCGCTGCATGTGCGGCCGCATGGCGCCTGCGCGCTCTCTGATGCCAGTCCTCACAAGGGCGGGCACGCCATGCCAGATGTTGACGGTCTGCTCGATGGCAGACTAGCTACAGGCGTGGCCTGCCCCGGTGGTTGCGTGCGCCGCACGCCCAGGCGAGCAGGCTGCCTGCGCCAGCGCACTGCACAGGCCCGCTGTCCACATGCGTGCTGGGCGTGACAAGGGGCCTGTCCGGGCAGTAGAGGGTTGCGCTACAGCCATAGCAGTGAGTGCCTGGGGTTGGCGGCAGAGGGCTGGCACGCCCGAGTACCAACGACAGGCAGGCCCCTTGTGACGGCCCCCCCCGCATGTGGACAGCGGATCTGCGCCATGTGCTGGCGCCTGCAGCCTTCTGCATCTGGGGTGCAAACACGCACCCGCAGGGGAGGATCACATCTGCTGCCTGCCGCTTCCATGTCAGCCTTGGTGCAGAGTACACTGCTGGGAGGCTGGGCATGCGTGGCTGGGTGCTACTCATGACAGGCTCTGCATGCAGCCTAACAGCGTGGGCTGCTGAGCTGTGTGCAGGCTCCTGGTGTCCACGACAGCACTCAACGCCACAGGCATGTGCCACCGCAACAGCACCAGACATTGTGGCCATGCATGTGCGCACGCGCACTGCAGGGCATGAGGCGCCCAGCAACAGCCGTGGCCACCTACCAGGTGAGGGCGATGGTCATCGGTCGTGCACTCGCCAAGTGCGCACGACTGCAAGCGTGACTGTCCAGGGAGTGCCAGGGTGTGCCTGCAGTGCATCTGCATGCAACACCGGCCTGCATGTGCATGCGTGCAAGTGACAGCGCGCCGGGCACACACGACCTGCATGCACAGAGGCATAAACACTGCAAGCTGGTTGCCAGCGTGGCAGCTCAAGCCCTGCCGAAGCCAGGAGCATGCTACCAGAACCAGCAGCGCTCACACGCCTGTGCAGGTGCGCTGCGAGGCCTCGAGCGGGCTGGCGCCTGAGGACATGGCTGTCAAGCGCGTCGCGACGCGCCCGCAGCTTGCGCCCGCTGCACGAATGACCAGCGGGGCACTCCTGCTGACCACATTGCTGAAGCTGTCAGCATCTTGGTGCACCACGCTGGCAGCGGGGAGCTGGCCGCGCCGGGCTTGACGTCTGCATGTCTGCGCAGGCAGGCTGACCGCGACAGCCTCAATTTTGACGCCCCGCACGCGCAGGGTGCGCTTGCCCGCCACGCGCCAGGAGGCTGCGGCCGTGAAGGAGCAGCCTGCAGATGACCCCGCACGCGCTAGAAGCTCCCTCCAGCCGCACCAACGCAACCGGGCCCCAGCGCCAGAGCCGCGGCGATGACGGCGGCGGCGGTGACCGCGTGCGCTGAGGCGGCGGGTCGGAGGCTTCTCGCATGACGGGGTCATCAGCAGGCTGCTGCTTGAGCGCCGCCGCTGTCTTGGCGCAATGACGCGCGAGGCGCACCATGCGCGCGCGGCGCGTCCGCGCTGAGGCTGTCAGCGCAAGCCTGCCTGCCAGGACATGCATGCAGCAAGCCCGGCACGGCGCGCTCTGCGCTGGCCATATTGCGCATCACGTCGTGACACACTGACAGGTGAAGCACCTCTGGCCTGCTGTCAAGCATTGGGTATGCGCCTGCGCGGCTGGCTGAGCACACAGCCGGCGCTGCGACGCGACTGCGGAAGGAGTCCTGGCAGACCCGGTGCGCGTCGGGCTCCCGACGCACACCGGGTCTTCCAGCACGCCTTACGCAGTCGTGTGGCAGCGCCGCTGTGTGCTCAGCCAGCCGCGTAGGAGCAGGACAGTGGTGTATTTTGGGGTGGACAAGGCGGGTCTGCCCGGCGGCGGCGCAGTGCATTGAGTACAGTCTGATGCGCTCAGCAATCGGGCTGCAGGGGTGAGGGTGAGCTTCAGGTTGGGTGTGCGTCCTTGCTTGTGTGAGTAAATAGTATGCGGTCATGCGGTGCCGGGCCTGTGTTTAGTGCCTGGAAGTAGTGACAGGCAGCGTGTATGCGATGATGTTTTTCCGTGTGCTTCGGGGCGCATGTGAGCTTTTGTAGTCTACAACAGCTCTACAACTTGTAGAGTGGGCTGCAACTGGTCAACTGCGAGTGGAGCACGACTCCTGAATAGAGCCAAGGCATGGCTCGTATGTCCACGAATGCTCAGCACACTGAGTAGCCTCCAGTACGGTGATGGAGGCATTATTAGCATTAGTGAAGTACAGATGCTCACGCGCATGACAAGGAGAAGCCTGCTGGCAGCGCGCAGAGAGACGGTGCATGTGTTGCATGCGCAGTATCCAAACAATGGTCAAGGTCCCTGATCTAGAGCTCTTCTTAGCTGCATGTGTCTCTAGCACTTGCACACCCGCCGAGGTATAGACATTACACAGACGATGCTCATACAACAGCAGGACACCAGGCGGCGCTTTCTGGTCTCGCTCGCCTGTCGCAGAAAGCCTGCAGGCCATTCGCGGCAAGCACCGTGCATGAGGCGCCTGCCGACGCCCTGCTTATTGTAGCCGACCTCACCTTATTCGGCCTTCCTAAAGCGAGCAAGAGACAGCAGCGCAGCACAGACAGCGCAAACGGCGCACAGAGCCACCATCAGGGCTGGCAGCCCGGCGCGAGAGCGAGCGGCGCGCGCCAGCACGCCGGACGCGCCACAGGAGCGTCGGCTCCGCCGACTCGCTCCCGCTGACGGCAGCCGCCCCGAGCCGCCGCATTCCATGCGCCCCCGCCGCATGCCTCGTGAGACGAACGTCAGTGCGAGCGGGCCGGCGCGGCCGAGGGCTGCAGGTTGAGTGCGCCGTAGTTCTCCTTGCCCGCCTCGCGCGCGGGCGAGCGGCGCGCCAGCAGCGGCATGGCCGCCACCTGGGCCCGGTTATGGCCGTCAGCTCAGTGACCAAGCGGGAGAGGGCTGCTTTGGCAGGGAAGGTCCAGCAGCAATCAGACTTCATGCCAGCCTTGCATGTCTCGCCCGGCGCAGGGCATGAATATCAGAAGGACAAGTGTTCACGGAGTCTCATAGGGCCGCAGGTGCACCGGCAAGCGATCTGCCACAGCACCCGTCCATGTCACTAGCATATTCATCGATACTCAGTCGCACTGCGTGGAGACGCAGCTGTGCGGGGACGGCACGCCCGCGCGGGCAGTGTGCCGTTCAAATGGCATGCTGCGTCGCGCAATTGACGTGTGTTGCGCTGTCACGCAAGGCGGCAGGGCCCGCGCCTTGGCAGCGCTGGGGCGGTCGGCGGGGGCGGGCGCCATGAGCGCGTGCAGCAGCTTCTGCAGCGGCGCCGTCAGGCCCGGCAGCAGCGACAGCCGCCCTTGCCGCAGGTCGTGGTACTTGCTGCCGCCTGCGCGCGCGGCAGATGTCTCTGCGGGCTCTGAAGCGCTGCGCAGCGGCGGCCGTGCAGGTGTGGCCGATCAGGCGCCCAGCCGGCGCTCTGGTGCAGCCGCGCGGCGCCCGCCGGGCGCGCTGCGCTGACTGTCAGCCGCATGCCAGGACAGCTGGCGCCGCCTGAGCAGCTGCGCCACTTCGGATCCGCAGAGGTGGCCTGGGCAGGAGGCAGGTCACCGCTTGCAGCGCGTCATGTCCACGACCACAGGAGCACGTGCGCATGAGCGCATTGGGTAAGCAATGTTGAAAGAGCGGACGCAGGGCGCGCGGGGGCCACACTGGCGGGCAGGTCCTGGCCGGTGGCCAGCTCGTAGGCGGACGCGCCCAGCGCAAACATGTCGGCCTTCTCGGGCGCGGCCCAGTCGTTGGCCAGCAGCTCGGGCGCCAGGTACCTGCCGCGCCCGCGCCCCGGCCTTAGGTAACTCAAGGGCGGACACGCTCGCGCGCTGACGGCCGGGCCGCTGACCAGCAGGAGTGCGCAGACTGCTCTACATGCCCTTCTGCTCGCATGTGGGGCTGATAAGTGCTAAACTGCAGGTGAAGAGGAGGAGCAGGACGGCGGCGCGCCGGCTGTCACCCTCGTCCGGGGCGAGCGTGCAGGCGCCGCCGCCGCCGAGCGGCGTGGCCAGGCCAAAGTCGCCCAGCTTGAGCGCGCCGGCGGGCGTGGTGTAGATGTTGTCCGGCTTGACGTCCAGGTGCGCGATGCCGTGCTCGTGCAGGTGCGCGAGCGCCTCCGCCATCTGCGCGGAGCAAGATAGGGTAGGGTCCCAAACCGCGGCGAAACCGCTCGTCTTAAGCTACCCTGCCGCTACCCCCGCTCACAACACGCGCCTGCAGGCCATGCATTGCGCAGCGAGGGCCAGGCTGCAAGCACTGCCCGGCCCGGGGTCCTGAAGCGCAGCACCAGATGGCCGGCGCGCGGCGGCCGCGCCTGGCGCAGCATGTCCAGCAGCTCCGCCTCGCGCAGCGGCGCCTTGCACACGATGCGCCGCATGCCCAGCGACTCTGCGCAGGGCTCCATGAGGATGTAGACATGGCGGCCGGCCTCGCCCGGCGCGTCCTCGGTCCACGCGCCGTAATAGCGCACGACGTTGGCGTGCATGCCCGCCGCCGCCATGGCCATAGCCTCCTGCGCGGCGCCGCGCGCGTGGGCCTGCAGGCGCGCTGGCCCGCCCAGCACGCTGCTCCGAGGCGCGTGCGGTGGCAGGCGACCATGCGCGCTTCCAGGCTGCATAGCGTTGCCGCAGGCGCGATGGGGGGCTGCAGGACCTCGAGCGCGGGCGCGCGGCAGCCTTTATCCTGTAGCGCGCGCTGAAGCAGCATGCGGGACTGGATTTGGGTAGGATGTGGGTCGGCGCGCCGCGCCTGCTGCCAGCGCTTGCTGTCGGCGTCGGACGCGAGCGCGCGCGCGGAGCGCTTGGCCGCGTACTCCATGCCGTCAAAGCGGCAGCGCACGCGGACCACCTTGCTGAAGTTGCCCCGGCCCAGCGTGCCCAGCTCCTTGAACTCCTGCCTGCCGCTGCGATGCGCGCTCTCAGCCCCCGCGGCCATTGACGCGCGCAGCGCGGCGGGTCCGACGCGCATGCGCGGGCGCCGCGTGGCCGCGGTGGGACGTGCTGATGAGGCAGCAGGCAGGAGCGCAGCTGGGCGGCCTGAGCATGCCGAGCTCGCTCGAGCGTGGCGCCAGGGCGGCGCACCTGTAGCGCGCCACAACCGGCAGCGCGCGCAGCAGCCCGGCCGCGTGGCTCGCACTATCGTCGCCGGGCCCGTCCGCAAACACGTTGCGCGCGGCCGGCGGCGACAGCGCGCGCCGCAGCTTGCGCGCGGGCGGCGGCATGGCTCCGGCAGGCATTGCGTTCGCGGTCGCGCCCGGGGCGGGCGTGCCGCGCGCGCCCGCGCCGCGCTCGTCTGCCTGGCTGGCCTGGCTCTGGCTGCCCTGGCTGCCCCACTCGGCGTCCAGGGCGCACCCGCGCAGGCCTGCGCGCGCGCGCGCGCAGAGCTCGGCGTCCGCTCAATCAGCGAGGCGCTCGGGTGCGAAGCCACAGGTGGACCCTGGCCGGCCCGCACGGCCGGCCCCTGCCTACAAGGTAGTCCCCAAGAGTGAGCCAGGGGGGCGCGCCTGCCGCATTGCGTGGCCGCTTGGCCCGGCTGGGCGAAAGGACGGCGGGCGAGAGCAAGTGCTTCGCCTTGTCGCCCGGGTCGCCGGTGCTGTCGACCTGCTGGTCCGCCGGCGTGATGTAGTCCTGCGTCCTGCGCTGCCCGCTCCCGCGTCAGTGCTGCGCCTTCACAGCGCTGAGGTCGAGCGCGCAACAAGCCCGAGCAGGACAGGGGCAGGGGCCGTTCTCTGTCAGTCTGGGCATGGCAAGCGTTCGGTCGCTCACACCTTACGGGCTTGCTGCGTCCCTAGGTACAACCCAAGCTGTGCGCGCGCTGGGCATACGTGTCAGCACAGCGCGCAGACCCCGTGCAGCCCCCCTGCAGGCCTGCTGGTCGCTGAGCACGCAGAGAGGCATGCTGCGCCCTGCTCACGCTGCTCGCAGTGGCGCACCCCAGGCCCGTGTCCTGGCTGGCGGACATCTGCGACGGCGCGGGCGCGAGGTCCAGCGACCGCTGCGACATAACCACGTCGTCGGCCGCACACGCCTGCTGCGACGCGTTCAGCCGGCAAGCGCCCAGCGCGGTGCTGAGCGCATGGCTCGGCGTGGGCTGTGAGCCCTGCGAGGGCTGCGAGAACTGCAGCCGCGAGCGGATGCGCAGCGCGTCGCAGCGCTCCGTGGCGGCCATGGCCGCTCAGCGCACGCGAGCTCCGCTCCTGGGCCGCACTTGGCCGCTGCTTTTCAGGCGACCCTCCTCCTGGCCATGCTAGCATGTCAGCCACGGCAGCAGGGCGTCTGAACACAGCCCATGGGAGCTCAGGATCCCGGTGCGCACCAAGGGCGCATGCCCTGGCCTCAGTCTGAAAGCGCCTGGCCCAGCAAAGGTATGCTGCGGCCTTGTATCACGAGCCTGGGGTCCCACGCGCTGTCTCCCACCGAGCGAGGAGGCTGTGGGCTTGAGCGGCAAACGTTCTGATGGCGCTCAGCTCTCCGGCTCCTGCTACGCGGAAGCGGGAAAAGTGAAGAGCGGAGCAAGGATGGCTGGGTCCTGGGAAGGCGAACATGGAGGCTGCCTGTGGAGCTGCTCATCGCAAAAGCGAAATGGGGGCATGGGGTTTTCCTGGGGTTTCGCGCTACAAAAGCCGGCTGTCCCAGCCTTTCCTTGCCTTTTGTGACCTTCTGCAAGGGCTCCTCATCTTCCACTGCTCTTACATCTTCCTGCAAGCCAAGCTCGCGCCCAGTGCTGCCCGCTGCGACCCCTGTTCCAGCGTGGTCAACAATGGACGCGCGCACCCCATTCACGCCCTCCCGCTGCCGCAATGTGGCGTGGGACGGCACACCGCGCAAGCCCGCGGCGGCGAGCGCCAAGAAGCCCAAGCAGCAGGCGCGCCGCGCCGCCTGGCCAGGCTGGGCCCACCGTCCACAATCTGCCCGTTGGCCTCACCGTGGCGCCGCTGCCCGCAGATGGACCGCTTCATCCCCGCGCGCAGCGCGATCGACCTGGATGTGGCGCACTACAACCTGCTGAAGGAGAACTGCGGCTCCGGCGCCGTCGCCTCGCCGTGCAAGGCGCGCTGCGGCCCGGCGACTCCCCTCACGCCCTCCCAGCTGCCCTTAGGCTCACCGGGCGTCCTGGCCGCGTGCAGGCCGACTACAGCAAGCGGCTGGCTGAGGAGCTGGGCACGGAGCGGCCCAATGCACGCATCCTGGCCTTCAAAAACAAGGTGGGCGCACGGTCCGCCATCGCCGTCAGCCCACGGCCGGCCCGGCAGCCATTCGATTAAGCCAACGGGCCGGCACGCAGGCTCCTGCCCCGCCGGAGGGCTACGTGAGCGGCCTGGCCGCGCTGTACAGCCAGAACGCCGGGCCGCGGCCCAGCAAGAAGGCCTTCCGCGCCGTGCCCCAGGCCCCCGAGCGCATCCTGGACGCCCCGGACCTGCTGGACGACTACTACCTCAACCTGCTGGACTGGGGCTCCAACAACGTGGCGCGCCCCGCGCTCCCCTAGCTACTCCTTGCCCAGCCTGCGCCGCCGTGCGCCGCCGCCCACGGCGCCGGGCCCGGCGCGCGCAGGTGGCCGTGGCGCTGGGCGCGGCGGTGTACCTGTGGAACGCGGGCACCGGCAGCATCGAGCAGCTCATGGAGTGCGGCCAGGAGGACGACTATGTGACCAGCGTCGCCTGGGCCGCCGACGGCAAGCACGTCGCGGTCGGCACGGCAACCGCAACGGTGCAGATCTGGGACGCCGGCCGCACGCGGCAGGTCCGCGCTCTGCGCGGCCACTCCGCGCGCGTGTCCGCGCTCGCCTGGAGCGGCACCACGCTCAGCTCGGCCAGCCGCGACACGCTGGTCCTGAACCACGACGTCCGGTGCGGCGCAGCTCTTGCGCGTGCCCCCCGCCCTGCGCTAGCACCTCGGCCCATGCCGCGGGATGCTTGCCCGGACGCACGGGCCTGACGCCGCCGCCGCCCCTGGAAGGCAGCCGTCGGACTTGTGCGGACAGCAGCATGCTGTTGACCAGCTGGCAGGCAGTCCGCTCCTGATGCGTGCGGCATCCATGCAAGCCAAAGGGCGGCCGCACTCGCGCAGGGTGCGCGAGCACATCACGGCCACAATGCGCGGCCACGAGCAGGAGGTGTGCGGGCTCAAGTGGTCGCCGAGCGGGGCGCAGCTGGCCAGCGGCGGCAACGACAACCTGCTGCACATCTGGGACGCGGCCGGCGCGCAGCCCGTGCAGCGCC
>JAABUO010006324.1_pt1 | contig 13658 bp, 16 predicted proteins | sample 5559291 | NCBI WGS metagenome assembly JAABUO01 (sample SAMN10711878, study PRJNA513372) | rock metagenome | isolation source: Antarctica rocks | place: Antarctica: Victoria Land, Finger Mt sud | reverse complement strand
TTGCATACAGGCGTACAACAGCCAGGCTGAGACACCTCTTGGCCAGGGCCTTCAGGAGGCACAACCTGCCAGTGTGAGCAAGCATGTGTTGAGGTACAGCGCTCCCAGCGAGTGGTCAAGGGCAGCATGATTGCAGGTTGCAGCAACAGCAGTACGCCAGGCTGACTACTGATGAATTGGTGTGTGCAGGCAAGAAGGTGTGTGAGGAAGCACCTGCTGGTGCTGCTGAGCAAGACTGGCAACCTGCTGTAGGCGATGCACAGTGCCGTGAACATCTAGCAAGGCAGTGTTGCCCCACTTGTCCATGACAGCAAGAGCTGATCCGTCTGGCATCCATGCCAGGCTGCACAGCACAGCCTCTCCTGGATCCCCAGCTGGTAGTGTCTGCTGCTCGGGCTGGTCCTCAGACATGACTGTGTCCCATGAGATCTGTACGGCATCAGCAGATGATAAGGTGCTGAGTGATGATGATGTTTAGCATGGATATCCAGGCAGGCGTAGCTGCAGCTGCATCACTTTGCAGTCGCAGCCAAGCTTGCTGAATGCTCAAATTCTGTGCCTTGTTCGCATCTGATCCGTCGATCTGTGCCTGCAATGTTGAGTCACATGCAGTGGGTTTGTGCAGAGTGGTGCAAGTTGAGATGATGAGAGTAGTGCCGTCAAAGAGGTTGTGGTGAAATGCTTGGCACAGACAGGGTCAAGTACCTTGGCAGTCACTGTCAGGTTTGCAGCAACCATGAGGATGCAGGCTGTCTTTGGACTTGCAGACACTGCCACTGCCAACCAGTCACCTGCAACCGTACCATATCTCAGACTTGTTGTCTTGTCATGGTTGACCTTTCTCCAGCACGCAGCATGACATGTGTGGAGAAAGGCTGGCTTGAGAAAGTTGTCTGCTGCACTGGTGATCATGCACAGAGAGGGTAGGGATGAGGGGTTGCTTATGGTGGTCAAACACCCCAGGGTTGACGCCATGTGCCACTGCAGCTGCATGACCGACAGCAGTGTCCTTGGTCAGCAACGCAAGTGTCTCATCGGCTCTGGTGCAGACATGTCATGCGGCCTAGGCAAGCATCAGCATCATCACAAGCACAACTTCAGTAGCTGACACAGGATGTTCATCACATAGCAAGTGACCAAACAACAAATCAATGGCCCAGATATTGCACAGCGCATAGCAGGATGAATATGCGAGAATGCCTGTTGGGTGCCAAGCTTGCGAAACATTGCTGATGCCACAAGGCGCCACGCCCTTGCTCTCTGCAGACTGGTATGCAGCGTGTGGTGGTGCTTCAGCAGTGCTTGACTGCTGCATGGGGTCCAGCATGACGCCGTGCCACTGTTGCAGCTCAGGCTTGCAGAGTATGGGCAGAGCAGGCTGTAGGGGCTGATGAAGCATGGCTAAGTACAGTGAGGTGGTTGTTGGGTCCCAGCTCAGCAGTGATGCAGCAGCAGATGCTGCCTTGGAGAAATGCTGGACGAAGCTGCAAACAATGCACACACCTCTTGTTTGCAAACTTGACTGAGTGGAGCATAACATGCACAAGTCATGCTGGGACAGATCAACAAAACATTGAGACTCAGACTCAAATATGTAATATCTTAAAATGCCAGATATAGGTCCGTGTGTCAACATCCTAGACCACAAGCGGAGTAAATGATACTGCTGCCTATATGAACTTTGCGCAAACAGTGTCGTTGCACTTGTAATGTTGCCCTGGCAGCTTCAGGGCTACATTTGCATGTACAAGGCAATTTGAGCAAAGCCAGACCTGATGCACAGGCTTTGCTGCTGCAAGCTCTGCTCCGTCTCTGCCGTCTGTTGTTCATCTACTGCCAAGGCCAAAGCCTTCGACAGGAGTTCCTTTGGCACAGCATGTAACTGCTGCCAATACCCTGTTCCCTGTTGCAACAACATATCAACTTTGGCATGAAAACAGCAGCAGATTCAGGAGCAACATGCATACAATGCAGTGCTGTGAAGCCGTCGTATGAGGTTATGTGCTGCAAGACAAGTGCCATTCACAGGATACAGACCATGTTATCAGGCAGAGTCAAGCCATGTGCTGATCGAAGCAGAGTCAAGGGTGTGAAACAACAGGTACATCACATTCAATCACGACAAACAACCCAATGCTGCACTGTTTATCAGCTACCTGTATGGGCCCATTGAGCAGCTCAGGCACATTGTTGCTAGTAAAGCTACTGCTTGTCCATAGCCAAAGGCTTGGCAATCCCTCTTGTGAAGTCAAGGCAAGGATAGCCTTGCCGTCATCAGAGACAGCCACTTGCTTCCATTTCCATGGGCCTGAGATCGTCTCCACCACAAGCCCGCTACGCAATCGCGTGAAGCTCTTCTGTGTGGGTGTGAGTGGCTGCTTGCCTTCTTCATCTGCAAATGCTTGGTATCAGATGGCTTCTTGCGCACACCCCACTGTGCTGTTCATGGAAATGTTGTGACCAACTGGGTGTGAAGACATTGCCTTAACCTCATACACAACATGAAGTAGACTCAGAACAACTGTCTATGGTGCCAGGCATGATCAAGTCAAGAAGTGACACCTTCAACCCAGTGCACAATCTGCCGCTGGCCCGTGGCATGGTTGACCACAATAAGATCAAGTGAGTGGCTCCAAGCAGTTACTATGGTGCAGCAAGCAGCTGCGCTGGTCCATGTGGTGGCACCTGAGGCTTGGATGAGACGCTTGTAGGATGGCTTATTTCTGCGAGACTGAGGTATGGTGCCTGCCACACCTACAACAGGTCACCTTATAGAGACTCCAGAGAGCAGACTTGGCGCCTTGAGTATGGTCACCACAACAGCCATTAATACAAGTGATCAAACTGCTACTTGCCTGAAGAGGCATCCACCAAGAGGAGGCAACCGGTCATGAATTCTGATGCAGAACTGTGTCGCCTCCATAACATCAAGCACCCGCAGCCTTGCACCTTGTCTGTCTTTTGCCATCCAGAGGCCTGTCAGAGCAAGAAGTGCGTCATGGGTGGAAGTTGGAGCTGTCTATGGATGCGGCAGCTTTTCGCATACCTGTTCTGAACTGGGAATGACTCGCTGCCATGTTCGGGCGCTTGTCCGGGTGTGCTTGACATGTACGCTGCTAACAAGCTCAACTTCCATGGCTACAGTAGCCAGCAGTCACGCATGGCCTCAGCTTATGTAGATAGCCTGACCATTAGCTCAGCCAGTCTGTCCGCATCTAGATAGGCAACCTCGAAGCCAGCAGCAATTTGTCAATCAGTTGCGCTCCATAACGCCAGCAGCAATTTAGTCCGCAGCATGAGTCATTCTTCCAATTTGATTTATTGCGAAACAAGTTTCACTATCGTTTGTATACGATTTTCCTCAGTGTTGCACAATTGCACGACGCACGAAAGAATTGCAGTTTTACAGGCAGCTTGCACATCATGCGGATGGGCTTTCCCACTCAGAGTGTCTGCGTGCTTCAGCTTGAAACAGAATCTGGCAAATTTAGAGTTGGCCAATCTGCCAATTTGCAAGGCAAGCATTTTAAAACTTTGCACATGCATTTTGCTGGGATGTTACACGCCTTATAAGCTTGTAAGAATGGCATGTCTGGCTATATCAGTGCTTACAGCACTTGCTGGAACTGCTTGACAGAGTTGCTCCCAGACAGCTGGGCTTGGCCCATGGGTCTTGGTGTAGTTGTCACAGCAATGTGCATTGTGTGGAGTCAGAAGCCATGGGTGAGATTGGACCTCTTCCAAAGAGTCATAATCACCTTGGACCTCTAAAGCCTGTATTGTCAGATGGTACAGATCTGTATTCTAGAATCAAATACCAGCAACCACATTGTGATTACTTGTAAGTTGCCCAGAGCGGAAACAGATCAGAGGACATGTGCTCTATAAAGGGTACGGCTGCAGAGGTGATCCAACAACTCTTCATTAAAGCACAACATTTCCAAGAAATGCTCGATTTTGGCTGCAGCTGCTCTGCTTGGGGCCACACAGGCCTGTATGCAGCAGTGCATGCCATACCTGATCAGCGCCCTGAGCACTGGAAAGGCCAGGAGCACTCAAGTTGGCAAAGTTGTGCTGTGTACGATGGAAGATGAATTGGCCCTCTGCTGCTGGTGTATCATGTGGCCCATCAGCTGGCTGTCCCAACTTGATGTCAGCCTGCAACGATGTTAGTGCAAGGTGTGGCAACAGGTCAGAAGGGTCACACGTGTGAGGAAATGAAGAGACAATCAATGTGAGGATGAAAAGTCACAAGCCAAACAAAGTCTGTGCTACTCAATGCAAGGGTGTTGAAGACAGACATTTTGCCTATGCTATCAAGTACAAACTTGCGCGGCTATGAGCAAGACTGCAGCTGCGCTGCTGAAGGTCAACAGCAATGCTAGGTGTTACCGGTGCTATTACAAACTAGTGGTTCACAATTGCAGACTGTATCACGACATTCTCGAGAGCAAGGCGTCACCAGCATTTGCAATGCTTAGACAGTAACAATGACAAATTAGTGTATGCACAAGCTGTGTCATCAGCTGAGTGTCATGTATGGACATGCATGTGACACATACATGCGCTCAATCAGCCTTTCGACTGCATGTAACAACTGCAATTCTGTAAATACCCAATAAGCAAGACCAACATGCACCGCTGCCATACCTGCTTCACTGCACTGTTAATGGGTGATAGACAGGGCACAAGAGACGACTAAGCGGCTGTTCACACCTGGATTTTGATATACAGAAACAGCTACTCCGCATTGGAACTGTTGTTCAGTCAATGATGGGTCCTTCATGCATTTGGGTGAGCAGCTAGTACCTGAGTTGGTCGGCTGTCGCGATGCTGTCGGGATTTGCAAAGCGTGTAAGTTCACGAATGATCAGACGTTCCAGCTCGGCCAGAACCGCGCGACCGGACTGCCTAGCAGCAATGCAGACCATGCGCGTACATTTGTCACTTGTCGCAAGACGGCAGTGTTGACACACCTGACCGCGCACAGCCATTCGGAGAAATTTCGAAACTCTTTTTCATGATTAGTCATGTGGTTTGAGAGCGATTGTCGATTTGCATCTTGCTGCTGCCAGTCGACGCTTCCGCCGCACCTTTTAAGTGAAGTACTTATACCCCGTCGCGGCACTTGCCAAATAACATCTACCGTAGATTGAGCCTGTCCCCGACATGGCCACGCACACAGCAGATGAGCGATTCACTCCAGTCAAGAGGGGAGTAGCGACGCTAGACATCTGGGTGATGGCAGCCTTTGCCGCTGTGACCATCTGGGTCTTGTTTTTTGTGTGATCGTATGTGGGCTTGTTGGCTGCTAGGAAAGGCCGACCTGCTATCACTCAGGTCCTGCAGCGCAAATAGTGTAAGGTTGCTGCGGCACCGACCAGTTTGCAAGGCCTTCCAGGTCTCTGAGCATGGCCATCATCATCTTTGGACAGCACAGCTGTTCAGTGGTCAAGCTTTTGCAACTTGCCCATCCCCCGTGTCAAAGGACTCCCTGCAGCATTGTTGGCTGAAGGATCAGCCCTGCAAAGAAAGCCTCAGCTTAGTGTCAAGTGAGTGGAAAGCAGTACAGTGTCTTGGTAACAGCTCATTGAATTCTGCACAGTAATTCACAGACCATGGGTGCTGAGCAGTAAACAGGATGCTTCCATTACTAAGTGGCATCTATCGTGACTGCCATGTCTGCGCGCAGATCTGCAATGTCCTCATCCTGTCAGGAACTTCAGCAAGGCTGCTCATTGCCACAGCACCCCAACAATTTTGCCTGCTGAAGCTTATGTCACCTCAAGCCCTGTCAAGCCATCAGTGTGGACATATACATCAAGCTTCCATGCTGCAAGTCGTGTGTCCCATCAGCAGCCAGATGTACCACATCCTCGGAGGACACCAGCAGAGTCTGCAGCAGCGGCGGCTTCAGATGCAGGCACCAACCAAGCTCAACCTCCATCATCAAATGACATTCCAGACGACACCAAGATTGTGTTGTACAAGGGGCGCTACATGCAAACCTTTAGGCTGCTGGTGCGCTTCAAGATCTTCCAATTGGTGGGCATTGCTGCCTTGGCCATCCCTATCAACACCTTCCTGATGGAGGTAAGAGCTGTACAAGTCGCCGCTCTGCATGCATTCCGTCTTTGCTCATCTAACATGGGGACAAGTTTGGATACATGAAGCAAATCAGTTGGACATTGGTGCTGCCTTGATCAATTTTGTGAACACAGGGAATGAAGTGCAGAACCATGAGTTGTGATGAGCTGGGCTGATACTGTTTGTACAGTTCACACCATTGTTTGCATGCAGCTGAGTCAAACGGTCCATGCATGTAAAAGCAGGGCATGGTCACATATGGCAGTGCATGAACACTTTGTGGCACTCAAACCCTCTGAAATACTTTGTGCAGTTTTTGCACTTTATGTACCAAAGTACTGTTGGTGTGACCAGCTGCATATAGCAGGCAAGCAAGCAGGCAAACAAGCGCGTATAGCAAGCAATCAAACAAGCAAGTCAACAAGATGATGATGTCAGGCAGATACTCTTCCTTACACACTCCGCAGGGAAGTGTGTCAGGCATTCAGATGGTCATGGCTAGTTCTTTGATTCTGGGCTGTGGCTTTGCCTCAACCACACTGTGGTGGTTCTCACAGCGCTATATTGGTGAGCTGTCTCTGCTGGGGCCTCGCCTGCTCCGTTTCAGTGTGCTGGACTTCTGGGGAAACAGACAGGTCATCATTTCTGACACACCACTGGAACACAGGCACAACAACAGGAAGTGTTCATTGACTGATACAATATCTGTTTGATTGGAGGCTGGATGGATGCATTGATTAACTGAACGCTTGCTCGAATGGATTGAACTGAAGTGATGTGCATTGGCTTTGGCTGAGGCAGCCCCAAGTCAATCACGTCAATGCGTACTGCAGTCACGACCATGTCTGTGTTTTGTGAACACCTTGATAGTTTACACGCGCTGTTCTTGATGTGGCTCTGACTTGCATGCTTAACAAACCACTGAGCAAGTGTCACTGCAAGACAAGGTCAGTAGCAAGGCCAGCTTGCATTTTTAACGCCAAGCTGCTCACTGATCAAGCTGGTTGCTCATGATTGCATTGCTGCAGCAGTAATCAGCGTGCAGCAGAACACAACGTGAGGGGTGTCTTGTGCTGTGAATGCCTACCTTTCTGTGTGACAGAGTTGAACAAGTGCCACGTCATGTCACAATGCATGGCTACCCTTACACTTCTCAATGAATAACATGCCGTCATGGTGCTGCAGGACTCAATTGTTCCGCTTGAGCGTGTGGTGCCTCCATTGAAGTACTGCACAACAGATGAGTTGCACAATATGGCTGAGCAGCCCATGATTCCGCTGAATGTGGAAGGTGACAGGCAGTACCTCATCTCATTGCGCCACGGTCTACTTGTGGATAAGCAGAGGCTGTTTCAGATCTTGGAAGGCACATTCAGGACAGACAGTGACAGGTATGACTACAAGGTGGACTTCGACTCACAGCACGATGCATATGCATAAGACACATATCGTGATTGCTATACTCCACATTGTCATTCTCTGTGTGACTGCACAGCTGACATTGGCGGCGCTTTCATATTGCCCAGCTTTACTGCTGCAAACAGCTATAATAGAGCACCACATCAGGCCATCCCAACAGCATTGTATTGCACATTCATCACGCAATGTGCATGATTCTTAGTTGCCAAGTGCATGCTTCTGCTGCAGGGTGTGACAGGACTGGGCAATGCTGTAGCAAGTGCCTAACAGATTGTAGGCTGGGTAAATAGTCAGTTAAAGACACACCAGGAGTAGATCAGGGTTTCATTGTTGGAGTTGTGCATGGATTGAATGCAGTGTCCGGTCTATACCCTCTTACACACTTAGATTTGAGGATGTGACTTTGAAGCTGGACATTTACATCGTGGACAGCAAAGGTCAGGAGCTAACAAATGTGGGTCTGTAATTATGTGCGTTGAAAGCAAGACTTGGCTCATGTACAGCTACCGCTGACTCTGGTGTTGCACATGGACGCCTCACCAACGTGAGGCTGTAATGAGTCTGGGACGTTTGAAATAAAGCACTACTGCAGCATTTGTGCAGTGCTGCACAAATCCTTCCACAGAATGACAGTCTGGACGCTGTGGCTAGCTGCTCGCTGGATTTGAGTGTGGCACAATACAAAGTCACGTACTGGTGTACAGACTGTGTCACATGCATGCCACCACCCACTAGATAACATCAATTGTTGCGCCGCTTGCGTGCTTGGCAGGACCGGAGGTGACCAAACGAATGTATCGCTGCCACAGGATTTTTGACGCAGCAGCTGTCAATGTGCATTATGAGATGTTCTCAAGCAGCGATGCATTGCAGGGGAAAATATTGCAACCTGCTGCTGGACACAAATCTGAAGTACACTGAAGTCATGCTCAGTGTCAAACACAACATGAACTAACGAATTGGTTTATACTCCTGCCCACAATGTTGCCAGCATGATGACTGACCCAAAGCCCACTCCTTGAATGAGTCGCAAATCCTCTTTGCATTTCCGTGCCTCTGGTAACAACTCCAGAGCACACACTGCCATCTGCAAGCAATGCAAGCTATAAAGATCATAGTACAAAGTAAAAGCATAGCAAAAACTTTGGTGAAGCTCAAGTAGTTGCGGCAACCTGTCCACAGTCCCAAACATGTTCATGTGTCAGCAGAATGAGAGGGAAAGGATAAACAAGTGATCACACACCCTGTGTAAGCACAAAGCTTACCATGATGCCGCCCACAAAGGCCAGCATGTACTGCAGCCGCATGGGAGTCAGAAACGGCCTGATGGACAGCAACGCTATCAAAGCCCCAAGCGGTTCAGATAGCCCCTGCAGGCCGTCATGACCGACTAGCAGACAAGCTGAGTCAAGTGATAGCCTAGACACACTGCTTGCCAGCACTTAGTCTGATCATTTTATGCATACAGCATGAGTCAGTGCTACTGACTGCTTTGCTTCTGCTTGTGACCATGTCAAAGCTGCTATTCAGAGATGGTAAGGACAGGGCTGACTTACTGATGCTGTGGCAATGCCCATAGCTTTCCATCTGCTCCCTGTAGCTGCATACACCGGGGCTGCCACTATGACTCCCTGACAATCAGCAAAGAGCAATTCAGCGTACAGCTTTACACGGCAGCCCGTGATTCAATGTCCATGTTTTGTGAGATCATACGCTGTTGTGCCATGTCATGCAGCAATACAACTTGTCTGTGAAGTGCCTGTTGAAAACCCAGAATATTACTTGAGGTAACTGTCATGACATAAAGCTGTAGTGGTTTTAGAACAGTAGGATCACCTCTGGAATGTTGTGCACAGCAATAGCAATTGCCATGATCGGTCCTATGCTTGTGAAGGACGAGAAAGCCACCTGCACAGCACCGATGACTTTGTGCCAACGTACATCATGCACAAGCTGATTTGCAGAATTGCATCAGTGAGCGTCTGTGAGTTGTGCCAGACACGTTTGGCTAACAGCATCTGGCATGATATTGGAGAAAGGCAATGTCGGGACCTTACTGCAAAGCCTTCAGGAAAGTTATGCAGGGTCATGGTGAGTGCCATTAGCAGACCAAGCCTGAGCAGCTCAGCAGATCTTGCTTGCACAGCCCTGCCAAAAGGCAAGAAGGATATCTTGCCGATTAGAGCATCATGCTAGCTACTACGATGCTGTGTCAGCAGTGAATGCTCTGATCGGCAGGACAAATGTATCAAACTGGCACCTGCTTTGAGTTTCGCCGAGAGGCATCCCAGTCTTGACATCTGCAAGTGCTGCTGTTGCACCTGATGATTGACCGTGTTTGCTGATGCCTGCAGAGTATGACGCTGTTGTGGGTGCTGCAATGCCTGAGCAGTGCTCTTTGCTGCAAGCTGCACATATATCCGCACATGACGCTTGTAGGTCAAAGATGATAGTCAAATTGCAGATCTGCAATTGTAGAAACGCCTGGCTTACCATCTTTGTCGCCAGTAAGCTGCCCTTTGTTGTCAGTGTGACTTGAGACCTGCAGAAACAGAGCTACGGTTTCGTTTCGAGTAAGCCTGCATCTAGCACACTAGCAGCTAGGTCTCATCATCCCATGAGAGTTACTTGATGTGTTTCGAAGTCTGGAAAGTAAGGTTGCGCTGCGTAGTATAAAGCCACGCCAGCTGCTGTTGCTGCAGTTATAGCAACCGGTCCGTGTTCGACAGCGTTATGAAGCCACATCTCTAAGACCGACAGCGTCGCCATCACGCCGATGGCTATACCCAACAGAAAAGAAAGAAGGTCATTGCCAGGCTTTTTCACAATAGCAATGGCCCCGCCGATAGATGTCGACAACCCTGCTAGTGTCGACAGCAACAAAGCGTGCTGGTCCCCTTTGTCGAGCATTCCTGACAATAAAGGTATCCCGCCTACGCTGAGGGTCGAAGCTTGCTCAGACACAGAACTCCAGACGGAGGATAAACCTTGCCACTGATTGATCACTGCTGTGCTACGTACTGGTCTCAAGCAAGACTTTCGGCAGCCGTATCGAGGTGCAGCCTCGAGCAGCACTGTGCTGCGGGATAAGTTGGCTGGCAGTGCAGCAGGCTTGGCCCTCACGTCGACGGTCGAGGTGCGCATCAAGGCGTTATGGGCTGTGTGACTGAGGGCTGTGTGACTGAGGCCAAAGAAGAAGAAGAAGAAGGAGAAACGAAGTGCCCAGACTAGCATGAACTCAAAGTTGGCTTCCAGGACCCTCTCGATTCTAGAAAGAATGAATGAATGTGGCTAAGGCTGAGGTATTTGACCCTGAAAGTCTTGGCTGACATGTAAAAAAGTTTACAGGCCCAGGATGTACTCCTGGGAGAATGCAGGTTTGAAGGCATGAAACGAGCACAGCAGAAGCTTACTACACCGTCAAATCAACCCAGTTTTCGAATAAAGTCAGCGAGTCCACCATGCATTGCTTGGTAGCTGGAACAACTGCTACCCCATTGGAAATGCAGTGCAACACGTTGCTGAAGTACAAAGTATCAACATGCAAGGACTCTAGACAATTGGTGATATGACTTGTTATCATTATGTCATGCAGCCACCAAGTGTCATCCCATTTCATTCAAGCTGTACCAGGGACAGTTGCAGGCCCTGCTGCTGCTATCTGTGTCTATGTCTATAGCTGCTGACTTTGGTTGGACGGCGCCTATCTTCTCCCACTGAATGTCATCTTCAATCCAAGAAGCTGTACCATGTTTGACTGCAGCTTTGTCCTGCATACTGTCGCCCACTTGAGTGTCAGAGCGCCTCAGATCCCTCCTGCTTGACACAGGGATGTCATCTGCATTGTTGCCATGCTCTTCAAGGTACTGCACCGTCCACGTCTGCTCTTGAGCAGGCAGAGAAAGCAGGCTGTTTGCTTGTGGTGCATCTGCCATCATCCAGTCAATATCATCCTCAATCAGAGCTCCACTTGAAGCAGCTGCTGTTGCCTGTGCTGACAACAATGTAGTCTTGACCACTGAGGACACATGCCTGACAGGCTGCTGTGATTTACTTCTTGCACCAGTGAGGAAATTTCTCTCACGTAATTTGGTCTGCTTAAGACCTGTATGCTGCTTTGGAAATTGCTCTTGAATTGCTGTCTTGGCAGGAGACTTGAATGTGCGCGGCAGCAGTGGGCGACTCGCAGTCTGCTGAACTGCTTTTCGAGGAGGCCGAATTTGCACCAAGTGCTTTAGACTGCTGTTGTGAAGCAGGCCCAGCTTGGAAAGCACTCGCTGGCGTGCTGGGATGACCTGGACGTGCTGCTTTGCAGGGCTTGTTCGGTTGGAGCTCTTGTGGCGCTTCAGAGAACGAGGCGCTTCTATAATCTGTGTAGCCAAGAGAGCAATGTCAAAAGAACACACGCCTTGTGGTCTGTCTGTACACGAGGAATGTGAGGATTAGCATTGCCTACATGAATCAACGGCAAGAGCAAAATGAGCTTACATCAGAGAAGCAGCTTCATTCAGAATTTCAGTACAGCACAGATACTGGAAGTGAAACAAGTGACATGCGCCGACAAGTCTGCACCGCTGTAGGTGATAACATTGAGCTGTGATTATGATGCATGCCTGAGCAACCTCCAAAACACACTCACCTCGACATGCTTTGTCTGACGAGACTGGACTTCAGCCTGCGTCATGGCTCGCAGCCGCTTGCCTAGTTTTGCAGCCTTCTGCTTCAGGCTCTCCTGGCCTGCCTGATACAGCTGTCTCCAGTTTCCTGCAATCCCCAAGCTTTATGGTTTAGGACTTTCCCTTTCCCTTTGGGGTATGGCCTATGGTCATAGCTCCGGGCTGCCGCCTTAGAAGGCTCCCGTTATGATCGCTGAAAAGCGTAAACTTTTCTCTTCTTTTCTTTTCCCCAAGCTTTATGCCACATGACATGATCAAAATGCTAGGCAGGCCATATTGCTACACTATCCTGGTACAACACATATGCACGCATACAGGATTGCCAAGCATCTAGCCATGCTGCCAATCTTAGACGAGCTTGGCAGTAGTCACAAGGCTCCCAAACATGCAGGCTCAAGGCATTGCTCATGATGGCTTACTTTGCAATCCAGCAGCATTGCATGATGCTGATCTGGGTCCAGTCGCCTGCAGTCATGGTCTACACTAGTGAAACATGTAGCTTCATATTTGTTAGCAATGCAAAATGACTGCCTGGCAGGCACCTGGAGCTATGCTTGACAATAGTCAGGGCAATAATGGACGTGCTCTGGAGACTTACCTGCAGAGGTTTCTCAAGCCACTCTCCAAGGTCTGCCACAAACACCCTATGCCAATGTGGCTAAAGAGCATCATGCAGTTCTCGTCCTCCTTCCCTGCGTAACACCACGTTCAATTAGTTGGCTGTCCGGCCTTAGCAAAGTCTGTTGCAGGTAAACAGGTGCAGTAGCAGCTTCAACCTTGTGCCATCTTCTATGCCCGCCAATTGCTCTGCATTGCATCGAAGTAGAACTGGCTGCAAGAGCTCAATCGGAGTGTCCCCGATGTCCTCTGCAGGCTAGTAAAGTCGAGTCAAACTGCTAATCGTTTGGTGATCGTCTGCTTTGTCAACAGAGCTTAACAGACATATACCGAGACAGTCTCTAAACTCGATTAGCAGCGCCACGCACAAGTGCTGCAGCTTTGACACCCCTACAAGCGGCATGTTGTATCATCAAGGAGGCTGCTTGTCAGCTTGGACCTGCTGGTTCACAAACGGAGCAGTGCAATTGCGACGACCGAAGACTTTTCACGCCAGTAGCAACATGTTCCAGGGGGCATCCATGCTGGTCTACACTTGCAGATGCCTACGCAGGCATGCCTTGTTGCTGTTGCATGCAAAACAGTCATGATGCAGCTGACAAAGCAGCTGTGGTCCATGTACGACCTCTATACATCCCTAATCAGCCATTGGCTCTGCAACATATGCATTTTGCCAAGCAGTGCGTGCATATGTGCCTCTGAAAGCAGCACTGCTCTTTTATTCTGGTAGCTCCAATTCTGCAACATAATTTTCTAAGCCAATTACCTTGATAGTTCGGATCTCAGATACACATTCCCGAGGATGCACTATAGTTAGCTAAATGTGCAGAGCCTGGTAAAATGCCTGGATTATAGAGA
>JAABUO010006323.1_pt1 | contig 13659 bp, 18 predicted proteins | sample 5559291 | NCBI WGS metagenome assembly JAABUO01 (sample SAMN10711878, study PRJNA513372) | rock metagenome | isolation source: Antarctica rocks | place: Antarctica: Victoria Land, Finger Mt sud | reverse complement strand
GGGATTTGTCTAAGCCGCGTGACGTAGACGTTGACCCGGCGCTCTTAACAGAACGGCCCGAAGACGTTACCGATGACCCAGAGATAGATATTGTCTGCGAGCTGATTGGGGGCATTGAACCGGCGCACGATTTAGTGCTGCGGGCGATCCGAAACGGCAAGAACATTGTGACGGCCAACAAAGAAATGATGGCGAAAGCGGGCCATGACCTGCTGCATGAAGCGGAAGACCGCGACTTAGATTTTAGCTTTGAAGGCAGCGTCGGCGGCGGCATTCCGATTATCCAGCCTCTGAAACAAGCATTGGCCGCCAACAAGTTTTCAGAAATCATGGGCATCGTCAACGGCACGACGAACTATATTCTGTCCAAGATGACCGCCGAAGACGCTGACTTTGCCGACGTTCTCGCCGAAGCGCAGACTCGCGGCTACGCCGAAGCCGACCCGACAAACGACATAGAAGGCTACGACGCCCAGTACAAGACCGCTATCTTAAGCTCCATCGCGTTCACGTCCCGCGTCTCGCCCGACGACATCTATGTCGAAGGCATCACGCGGGTCTCGAAGCGCGATATCGCCGTCGCCAAAGAACTGGGCTACGTCATCAAAATCGTCGGCATCGGCCAGGATTTAGGCGACGCTTTGCAGCTCCGCGTCCATCCTGTCCTGCTTCCCATCTCACACCCCTTAGCGTCCGTCAACGATGTCTACAACGGCATCTACTTGAAGGGCAACGCCGTCGGCGACGTCATGTTCTACGGGCGCGGTGCGGGCAGCCTCCCGACCGGCAGCGCCGTCGCCGGGGACATCATCGAAATCGCCCGCAACATCCGGCGCGGCGCAACCGGGCGCTTAGGCTGTACCTGCTACGACCGGAAGCCCGCCCTGCCGATTGAGCGCCTGCAAACTAAATACTACATCCGCCTGACCGCCCACGACCGCCCGAAAGTGCTGGCAAGCCTCGCCAGCGTCTTTGGCGACTTCAACGTCTCCATTGAAAGCGTCGTCCAGCGTGCCTTGCCCGGCGGCGACGCCGAGATTGTCTGGATCACACATCAAACATTGGAAGCGAATTTACGCTCGGCTTTGGACGTCATCGCCCGCCTGCACATCGTTTCCGCCATTGAGAACTGGATTCGTGTGGAGGAATAAACACATGACAGCACCAATACCAAGCGCATGGTACTTAATGCCGAGTGCACGATACTTGATGATACTGACGCCGGAAGAAAGAGAGCCGTTTTTGGAGGCCGCCGTCACGGACGCGCTGCCTCTGTACGAAGCTGATCGCACGAAACCCGAGTCAGAGCGCGAACTGACTGCTGACCTCGAAACAGGCGAATTTTACGAGTATGAATAACGCCGTATCTAACGCACTAAATCCCGTGCGATTGATTCCCACGCCATTAATTTCCACGCCATTAATTTCCACGCTATTAATAGCCGCTCCTGCAACTTGCTTTTCCCCGTGCCTCATGTTACACTGACTCAGGACTACATGCTTCCTCGGCGCTGTTGCTATGGAACTTGTTCTGAAAGGTTCGCTGCCTGCGTTATGCCCCGCTTCTCCTGCCTCCTTTTGTCTCTGCTTTTAGTCTCCGCCAATCCCGCCCTCGCCCAGATCGGTTCAGGGCAGACGGCAACCGGTCCGACAGGACAAAAACCAACGGCAGCGGCGACCAATCCCGTCAGTCCCAGCCCTACCAGCCCTATTCCAACAAAGCCGCTCCCGCAGGTCGTGCCGACGCCGCCCGCGCAGGGGGCGCAGGATAACGGGGCGCAGGATGACGGGGCAGAGGAAGCGATTCCTGTTCCCACGGACCCGGCGGCGTGGGAGCGGCAGACTTTTACAGTGGCGACTTGTACCCAGCCGCCGACCATTGACGGCAAACTGACCGACGCCTGCTGGAAGACGGCGACGAAGGCGGCGGGCTTCTTTCGGTACGGCGGCGGGCATCCTGCGCCAGCGGCGGAGCAGACGGAGGCGTGGATTTGCGCGGACAAAACGCACCTCTACTTTGCGTTTCGGTGCCTGGACGATCACCCGGAGCTAATTAAAGCCAGCGAGACCGTGCGGAACGGCAATATCTACCGGGATGACTTTGTCGGCATAGACATTGACAGCCAGAACAACCGGCGCGGCTTTTCGACGTTTGCAGTGACAGCACGCGGAACGCAGGCGCAGGTGCTGGAAGGCGGCACGGCGGACAACATTACTTGGGCGGGCGACTGGAAAACCGCCACGCAGCGCACGAAGCACGGCTGGACCTGCGAAATGGCAATCCCGTTCGCCCTGCTGCGCTACCCACGCGGCACCCAAGCGTTCGGCATGGTCTTGTACCGCCAGATCGCCCGCCAGACCGGCCTGGAGGGGTGGCCGTATGTGCCGCCTTCCGGCATTGACAACTCGACCGAGCCGCAGTATATGGACGAGTTCACGGGCTTCGCGCCGCCGTTCTATACGCCGCGCCCGACATTCCTGCCGTACACGCTGTTCACCGGCGGCACGGGCAACTCGGCGCGGGCGGGGCTTGATATTAAGTACCCGCTGTCTACGACGCTGACCGGCGTGGGGACGGCGTTCCCGGACTTTCAGACGATTGAGCAGGACGTCACCAACATCAACTTCTCGTACACCGAGAAGCTGCTGACCGACCGGCGTCCATTCTTCGCCGAAGGCTCGGGCTTTCTGCCGCCGACGGACTTGTTTTACTCTCGCCGGGTTGCGGCCGTGGACGAAGGCGTGAAAGTCGCCGGCAAGCAGGGCGACACGACGGTAGGCTTTTTAGGCAGCAATACCAGCGGCACCACCGCTCAGGACAGCCTGGCGCTAAATTTAGCGAAGGACATTGGCCTGTACAGTCAGGCGGGGGTTGCCCTGACCGACGACCATGTGCCGGGGATGCCCGGCAGCAATGACGAACGGGTGTACGGCTCCTACGGCCTGCGCCGTGGCCCAACGCGCTACACGCTGAGCGGTTTCCATACTCAGTCCTCGCAGCAAGGCCAGATGGGTCAAGGCAGTCAAAACGGCGGCGATGACCAGTTGGAGTTCTCGACGAGCGTTCCCTACGGCAAGCCGAGCATTGACGCCGCATACAGCGACATCAGCGCGAACTTCACTTCGGCGCTCGGCTTTGTCCCGGAAACGGACGTGCGCGGCTCTTACGTGAGCCTCAACCAGTATAACGAGTTCCCGCACGGGGCTTTGGAGCGCTACAATGTCTCGCTGAACGCAAGCGCCTACCAGCGCCACACGGGCGGGTTCTTTCATAACTCGCTGAACGCCAGCGTGTACGGCGAAAACCGGGCGGGGTACAGCGTCACGGCGGCGGTAACCCAGTCGCAGCGGGACGAGTTCCATGACCACACGGGAAATGCGTCTTTTTCGTGGAACGGCAAGACGCTGTACCAGCGAGGCACCGTAGAAGACGTGTTTGGACAGCAGGCGGGCCAGCCGTACAACTTTTTGACGCTGGGGCAGGGCGTTTTCGTATCGCGCCCGTTCTCGGTGCAGATCAATTACAGCCGCTTGAAGCTTGGGATTACGTCGTCCACGCAGACTATTTTGACCGGCACGTACCGCTTGAACCCGTTCCAGACCATCGGCGGGCGAGTCGTCAGCCAGGGAGGAGCCGATCAGGGAACGGGCCTCGGCACGGACATTTATTTCTCGTTCAGCCAGCAGGTCCGCGCCGGAACCGACGTGTTTTTGCTGTTCGGCGATCCCAATTCGCCGCAAACGCGAGGCAAGTTCACGCTGAAACTTGTGCATCCATTCTAACTTCTTGTGGTTTGGGGTACAATAGCGATGCAGACCAAAACCTTTGCTCGCTTTTGACGGCTGCCTCTGTTGTCGCCCGGACAAACACCTCTTCTAAACGCCACGTAACCGGGTACGTGAGAAAGGCCATCCAGTTCATGGCCCCTTCACTGTCCCGTCCTGCCGCCCGCACTGCCGCTCGCACGACACTCATCAGCCATCTTGGCACACAGCCCGGCGACGGCTCGTTTTTGCTGATCCGTGAGCGTAGCAAGACTTCCCCTTCCGAATGCCTCGCGCTGCATGGCGCGTTTGACGCTTCCGTTCACGAATGTCTGCATCAAGCGCTGCTCGGGCTGTCTCAGTCAAGTCTGCCGCTCCTGCTGGACCTGCGCGGAGTGAGCGCTTTGGACGAAGGCTTTCTGCTGCGCCTTTTGAAGATGCAGCGCGATTTAGCGACGCGCCGCGCCGTCTCGTTCCAGGTTGCCGCCGACGGCCCGCTTCCGCCGCTGATCCATCGGCTCGGCCTGGAAGAGCGCTTCGGGCTGGAACCCGTCAAGCGGCTGCCGCAAACTCAGCCCCTCACGACATTACCGCACGCAGCGCAAACAAGGAGAACCGCATGGGCGACAAGCGAAAGCCACTGAAGAAGAAAAAAGAAGCCGACAAGCCGGCAGCAGCGCCTACCGCTGCCGCCGCGCCGCCGAAGAAGTAAGACTTCTCTACAGATCGCGCCGCTGAAACAGCACCAAACCGAGCGCAAAGAAGAACGCCATATACAGCAGGATATAAGTGAGGTCCGCTCCCGACGTAGACGCAACCGTTGCCGCCTGCGTCGGGTCGGCCTGCGCGACAATGAGGCTCATATCAAGGCCGGCGCTGTTCGGCGGGGCCGTGCCGACAATCCCCGTTGCGTCCAGGCCCTTTGTGATCCAGTGGTTCATACGGCCCAGAGGCACAATATAACCCGCGATTTTGCTGAGCGTGTCCAGCGTCGGCACGTCCAGCCGTGTCGGCAGCGACAGGTTGTGCAGCAAGTCTTCCGCCAGTGCAATTCCCGCCGCGATGAGCGCGAGGCTCGACGACAGCGCGTAAGCCGCAAACGTCGAGAAGCAGAGCGTCAGCGTCGTAAACAGCAGCGGGAACAGACCTGCCGCCAAAATGCCGCCCCAAATCTGCGGATGGTATGTCCCCGTCTGCTTCCAGATACCCGCCGCCAGCAGACCGTCCCACACTAAAACGCAGACCGCCAGCAGAAACACGATCCCCAGCCATTTGCCGAGATAGACCGCCGCACGCGGGATGGGTTTCGGCACGATGACCGCCAGTACCCCCCGGTCCACTTCCGACGTAATCGCTCCCGCCGATAGCGCGACGGCCAGCACCGCCCCAAAGAACTTGATCGTGCCGCACCCCAGCCAGGCAAAAATGCGCCCGGTGTTGTTCCGGGCCGAGGCCATGTCCAGCCCCACTAAGAAGCCCGGCTTGATGTGCAGCGGCAGGAACGCAAAGCCGATATAAAGGGCGGAGATTACCAGCCCCGCCAAGAAGATACGCCGCCGCACGGCTTCCCGCACGGTTAGCCCCGCCAGTGTCCAGATACCGTTAATCAATAGGTTACGCCTCGCCCCAACTAAGCCTCAACCACGCGAATGAATAAATCTTCCAGCGATTCGCGGCGCGGGATCAGCGACAGCAGCCGCCCCCCGGAGCCGACAACGGCGGCGGCGAGGTCTGGAATGACCGCTTCGTCCGGGATACTGACGTTGATCTCTTCGCCCTCCACCGTGACTGTCCGCGCCAGGCTTTCGAGAGCTTGTACCAGGGCAGGGGAGATGTTCTGCACCCGCATCTCGACGGTAGACGGCGCGGCGAGCAGATCGTCCATTGAGCCGACTCGGATGACGACGCCCCTTTTCAAGATGGCGACCTGATCGCAGGTCATCTCAATCTCGCCCAGCAGATGCGAGTTCAGGAGAACCGTCTTGCCGCGCTCTTTTAGCCCCGCCACAATTTCCCGCACTTCGCGCCGTCCCAATGGGTCTAGGGCGCTCGTCGGCTCGTCCAAGATGACAAGTTCCGGGTCATTCAAGATAGCTTGCGCGAGTCCGGCCCGCTGCTGCATTCCTTTGGAAAACTCGCTCAGCTTGCTTTGGCGGCGCTCGTACAGATTGACCATTTGCAACACTTCGGGGATGCGCTTGCGCCGCGCCTTCGGCCCCATGCCGTACAATCGCCCATGCAGGTCTAAAAATTCTTCCGCCGTCAGAAACTCATGGAACTGAAACTTCTCCGGCAAAAAGCCGAGCTTCGCCCGTGCTTCTAAGTCGCCGATGGGCTTGCCTAAAAGCGTCGCCGACCCCGAAGTCGGCGCGATGTTGCCGAGCAGCATGTTAATCGTTGTCGTCTTGCCCGCGCCGTTCGGCCCGAGAAAGCCGAACACCTGCCCGCGCGGCACGGCAAACGACAAGTCCTGCACGGCGGTAAACCCGCCTCGCCCCAGCGTTCCGCCGTATTCTTTTCGCAGATGCGACGTTTCAATCGCCGGCGTTTCTGTGTTGGTCATCTCTGCTTATCACCCCGTTTGCGCTCCCGCAAGAAGCCCGCAATGACCACAAATCCCTGTGCGGCCATGATGCTCGTCACGAAATAAAACACCAGCTCTTCCAGCGGCAGCGGCCCGGCATAAATCCCGACTACCCGCGCCGGGTCCACCTGCCAGATGCCGCGCCCCAGCGCAAACGCATCACACGCCCCCAGATACGCCGTCGCCAGCCCCACTGAGACGACCAGCAGCCGCCGCCAGCGCCACAGCTCCCGCCAGCCCGCCGCCCATTGAATAGCAATCACCGGCAGCGCCCAGCTTAATTCATAGATTAAGTACGTCCATGGCTTCAAAGCTCGTCACCGCCTGCGCTTGGCCGCAGCCACCGTGCCAGGACCGTGACTAAGAGACAAATTAAAATGCCCTGTGCAAAATAAAACGCATACTCTTCCCATGGCAGGTAAAACACAAAATGGCTCGGCGGCGCAAACTTCGCATCAAACGTCCACAGCTTCGTCTTCGCCGCATGGTTGTCCCACGGCGACGTGTACACAAACGCCAGCCCGCAGACCGCCGCACACGCGATACTCAGCCGCCCGCTCCATCGCCCGCGCAAAGCAATCGCCAGTCCGGAAATCGGAACACACAGAAAGATTATCAAGAACTGCGCGTAGGTCACTGGACAACTTCCAGTACGCTTCCGTCTGCTAAGCGGTAAGCGAAGAAATGCCGGTCATAGGTAAACACACGCGCTAGGTCAAGTGCCTCTGCCGCAGTCACAACAGACGCATCTGCCATGTCCATCGGGGCATCTTGATACTGCGCCATTAACTCTTGCATTCGGGACCGCTCATGCTCACTCGGACAGTGCAGTTGAAGCAAGCCATCGGAAACCCAACTCCATAGTTCCTCCTGCGCCGCGTAGCCAATGGACTGGTAGAGCAGATACATGGATTCGGTGAAACAGGGCCACGTTGTTATCAGCGGTCTCTTTGGCAGGCGTACTAACGCCTGCTCTGCTTGAGCATGAAGCTGGTCAGCCTCATCAAGCAGCGCAACAAGCGGCCCCGTATCGGTCAGCGTCACGTCTTCCGGCATTCTGCGTTGCTTCCTGCTCATAAGATTCCTTTGCGCCGCTTCTCCGCCATGCCCTCGGCGAACTTACGTCCTGTGTCCTGTGACCAAGTTCCGTCGCCGCCACTTCGGAACAGCCCAATACGTCCCTTGAACAAATCATACGCCGAGCCTTCCGCATCGTCGGTTTCTTCTTCCTCCACTTCAGCGTCCGCAACCGCAATCAAGTATTCCGGCAGGCTTTGGCCCGCCCGCTCCGCTTTGCGCTGAAGCCGCGCCTCTGTATCCGGTGATAGTTCCAGCATGAGTGTCATTTCGTTTTCCCTTCTTCAACATCGGCCCGGCAATCGGCACGCACAAGAACACTTTCAAAGACTGCGCGTAGGTCATCCGACATCCTGCCACAACTTAGCATTGATATAGCGCGACAAATGACCAACATTACTGGTTGCCACAACCACGTCCGACTCACCCAGCAAAAGCGCCTGTGCCGCCAAGATGACATCCCCGTCCAGTTCCTTTGGATCGGCTGTCGGCTGCCCTGACTGCCGCCCCTGTGCCCACAGAATAGCGGCAAGACGCATTGATGCTGTCGTGATAGGCAGATACTCCAATCTTACTGCTAGGCCATCCAGCCGAGCGATGCTTGACAGGGCGTTGAGCCGGGTGAGTTCCCGGCGCACTTCGTAATCCACAATTTCAGGCAGAACAACGCGGATATTTTGTGCCAGCAGGCCGTCAAGCCAAAGATTGCATTGTATCACTGCGGGAATATCATTTCGCCTTGCCAATAGGGCTAAAGGGCTGCTATCAAGCACTACGAATTTGCTCATGGGAATAGGACCCTGTTGGAGCTGTGGTTCTCGTTCATGCTTTTCTTGAACTCTTCCCATTCCGCTAGACTTTTAGCAATCACTTCCGGGTCATTGGTGGCATCTTCCTCGCGCCATTGCCGCAGCATGTCAATTGTTGCTTGGTTTTTCTCGCGCTGCGCTTCGGCGGAAAGCGGCGGCGGTCGCCGTTTAATAGCCTCCGCAACCATTGCGTCAATGCGTTCTTGTAAAGTCACAGCCCCCGCCGGAGCATCTTGGGTAGGCTCGGCTTTCGGCTTCAAGTTTAGTGTCGTCGTCATGCTGTTTTCCTTTCTACAAGTCTTTCCAGGCTTCGTCTTCTTCCGGTCTGAGCCAATCCTTCGCCAAAGCCGACTCGCTCAGAAGATAGGTTGCGTTCGAGTCTATATCAATACCGCAAACTTGGCCTGCATCATCGAAGTCAAAAACGACGCCCGGAGAGACTTCCTGCGCCTCCACGCTTGGCTTCTCGCTCAGGTCAATGTGAAGCGAATCTGCGATTGGGTAATAGTGGCGTCTCATTTACTCAGATTGATCGCGCCAAGTTCTTGGTAACTTCGCCCCAAAATCTCGGTAACGAAAGTTGGCATTGAGGATAATCAGATTTTCGCGGGTTCTGGTAAGCGCTGTATACATCAAAGTATCCAGCACTTCTACAGGGAATCGTGATCCTTCTGGAACGTACACAATAACATTGAAAACTTCCCATCCTTGAAAGCTATGAATGGTTGACATCTTCAAGCGACTATCCCCCATCCAAAACGCTTTCTTGTGCTTATGGCCGGCGCGTTCATTACCATCTTCAAAGACGTGGTTTACTTCTATGTTTTGCTCCTTGAAAAATTCCACACACTCTTTTCCCTTGAACCGATCTGGCAGAAGGATGACTATATCAGAAGGGCTTGCTTCCTCATCTTTCAGAGTGTCATAAGCTTTCTGAACTGCCTGTTTCCAATACAATGGATTTACTTCGTCCCAAATAATGTGCGGTGAGTAAGCACGAAGACTGCCATCTACAACGGAAAACTTCCTTGTGCTACTTTTTCAATCTGAACTTCTTTATTCAGGTCGAATTGTTGAGCAAAATCCTTCGCTGCATTTGCTACCCTTAGAGGCAGACGATAGACGGTTTTGAACTCCTTCTTATCAGATTTGAACTTCGTTCTCAGCCCTCTGACATCATTAACCCATGTTGTTTCTCTCGCGAAGATATTCTGCTTTTGGTCGTAGACAAACAGAATTTCGTCATTAGGTGACAAGAACTGGCAAAGCATCTTGTACCATTCTATGTGAAAATTTTGTCCTTCATCTATAAGAATGGCATCATATTTTATGTGATCGTTGCTATTGATTGCTTTTAGTACTAAATTAGGAACTATGGCTCTGAACAATTCTTCTGTTTCCTGTTCAGTTACATCACCGCCAGGCCATGGAATGCCTAACTCGTTCAATGTATCCTTGCAGAAGCCATGAAAATAACCGAATCTGATTTTGCCCCAACTAAATTCGACGGGCGCTCGTTGAAGTAAATCCTTTATGTAATGCCATAAAGTGATAGTGTAAGTAAGAATAAGAACGCTCTTACCCTGCTGCGCTAAACTCGCAGCCCGATATGCAATAACGTGTGTTTTTCCGCTACCCACTACACCGTGCAAGCGATGATGACCGGACTCTGGCGTGGCAGCCCATTTTTGCTCTCGACTTATCTTCAATGGGCTGACTTGCTCTATGCTGTGAATTGGCGGCTTGAGCCAAAACAGCATTTCCTTATTCCATTCAGCTTTCCAATGGTTGCTACTGATTCTTGTAGCATCTGGAACAACGATAAGTAGGTTGTTATCTTCGATTGAATCATGACCAATCACGGGGGTGTAACTAAAAGGGTCACGTCCGTCTCGGCGTTTAACAGAATCATAAAGTTTATCTTTTGCTTGTTGAGTAGTGGCTTTATGAAAATAAAGTCCCGTTTTAATCAGGCCAAAAGCCGTTCTATTCTCATCGGTCTTTTCGCCGATGTGCGGAAGAAGTTGCCCAATTATCTGCTCACGATAATAACTCACTTGATCAACTGGGTTTTTGATCTGGTACACACCTCTTCCATCGCTTACATACATTCGAATTTTGCCATGTTCATCAGGCTGAAACGAGTAATTAGAGAGTTGCCAGTCTTTTACCTCATAGATCATAAGGCCGACAAAAGGATGAAAGATGATAATATCAGGACGGCTGCCGTTCAAGAACGGCTGGCAAAAAATTAACCATCCACGATACTCCTCTAAAGGCTTTTTGGCATCATAAGTGAGGTCCTTGGGCAAATGCTTATCTAAATAAACAAGAAGCGCCCTTTCACCCTCAGTTAATGGAGCATGAAAGCTGTTGATTTCGTCCCACGTCGGAAACATTCGGCTCATAATTTGTATCCCATAGAAGTTTATTCAGAGATGAATATAACCACCACAACTAGAGCACTTAGCCGCATCCTTTGCTATGGCTCCACCGATAGCACCGCCGCCCAAGATGCCAATCGCGCCGCCAATCAGGGCAAGAGGCACAGTAACGGCAGCACCTACCGTAAATCCTGCTACGGCACCAACTATGCCAAGTCCAGCCCCGACAATGCCGCCGAGTGTACCTAATGCTGCTCCTCCAACACTGCCCCCAACTGTTCGCCCTATCCACTTTCCCTTGTTTCGCTCGAATTCAACTGCGTTTTGACAATGTTCACAGACTACCTTTTTTACACGCATTTTGACCTCTTTTCACTGCCCCAAATCGCCCTGCCCGGAACCGGCGAAGAAGGCTTCTACGTTTTCGGGGCGGAGCAGGATTTCGCGGGGTTTGACACCGTCTTGGGAGCCGACGATTTGGCGGGCTTCCATGGTTTCTACTAAGCGGGCGGCGCGGGTGTAGCCGATCTTGAACTTGCGCTGCAAACTCGACGTGGAGCACTGGCCCTGCATGACGAGCCAGCGGACGCACGGTTCGAACAGCTCGTCGGAGGTGCCATCGTCGTCGCCGTCGGCCCCGTAGCCGCCGCCGCTGGACTCGGAGGGGATCATGGTGTAGACGGCTTCTTCTTGATTGCGTAAATACTTGACCAGCTCTTCGGTCTCGCGCTCGCCGACGTAGCAGCCCTGGACGCGGAGGGGCTTGGCGGCGTCAATCGGCATGTACAGCATGTCGCCGCGCCCAATAAGGCGGTCTGCGCCGGGCATGTCAATGATGGTCCGGCTGTCAATCTGGGTGGCGACGGCGAACGCAATGCGCGACGAGATATTGGCTTTGATGGTGCCGGTGATCACGTCTACTGACGGGCGCTGGGTGGCAATGACCAGATGAATGCCGGTGGCGCGGGCGAGCTGGGCGATACGGCAGATGGAAGTCTCGACTTCGGGACCCTGCTGCATCATTAAATCGGCAAGCTCATCCACGACCACGACAATGAACGGCAGGCGCTCGTCGGGCGGAACACGGGAATTGAAGCCTTCGATGTTGCGGGTGCCGATGCGGGCGAAGCGGTCATAGCGCTCTTCCATTTCTTTCAGGACGCTGCGGAAGATGCCGGCGGCCTGCTTGACGTCTTTGATGACCGGCGACAGCAGGTGCGGGATGCCGTCGTACAGCGACAGCTCGACGCGCTTGGGATCAATCATCACGAACTTGACTTCACGCGGCGTGGCCCGGTACAGAATGGACGAAATGATGACGTTGAGGCAGACGCTTTTGCCGCTGTTGGTGCTGCCGCCGACTAAGAGGTGCGGCATCCGGGTTAAGTCGGCGTATTTGTATTCGCCGGACACGTCTTTGCCGAGCGCGAACGTCAGCTTGGACGGCGCGTTCATAAACTCGTTGGTAGCTAAACACTCGCGTAAACTGACCATCTGGGTGACATCGTTCGGGACTTCGATGCCGATGGCGGCTTTGCCGGGGATGGGCGCTTCGACCCGGACATCAATCGCGGCCAGCGACATGGCTAAATTATCGGCGAGGGCAACAATTTTGCGGACAAGAATGCCCGGCTCAAGCTGGACTTCGTAGCGGGTGACGGTCGGCCCCATTGCGACCTGAGCGACATTTGCGCCGATTTTGAAGTCGTTCAGCGTCCGCATGAGAACGGCCTGCTTCTCCTGAATAGCGGACTCATGCTGGATGGGTTTCGGCGGCGACTCATTCAGCAGCTCTAAGGGCGGCAGGACATACTCGTGCTTAGTGCCGTCATCGCCGAGTGAGTCGGGGATAACCAGCGGCCCGGTAGGCGCTTTCGGCTTTTCAGCGGTGATGACTGGAATTGGGACAGGAAGCGGCGGCGCAGAAACGGCAGACGGCGCAGCAGCGGGAACCGCCGGAAGGCTGACGCGAGGCACAGTCGGCAGGTCATCCGCAGCCTTGTCGTCAAACGGGGCGGCCTCAAACGACTTCCCGCCTTGTTTAGCAGCCGGCTTTTCCGCAAGCAAAGAGGGGAGCGGCGCAGGATTAGGCGCAGGATTAGGCGCAGGATTAGGCGCGGAGGGCGCGGCAAGCGGCGCTCCTGCGGGCGGTTCGGAGGTCTTGCGCGGCTTCGGCGCTTCAATGACGCGCCGGGCTTCGGCACGCTGCTTCAGGGCGGCGGCGGACTGTTTGGCGGCCTGCGCGGAGGCTTGTACGCCTTGCGTCACGGGGGCCGTGACGCGGCGGCTGCCGGCGACGGCGTGGTCAAACAAGTGCAGCAGGCGCATGTCGGTAGCCCAGACCACTGCGCCGACCGTGAACAAAAACAAGCAGATGTGGCTGGAAATGTCGCCGACTAAGGCCCGCAGGCCCGATGAAATCGCCGCACCGACCCAGCCGCCTTCGGTGATGTCCGTGAACTCGGTAGCGCGGGTTGTGTGGCCGAGGTGCCACCAGGAAATGCCGGCGAGAAACAGCAGGGCCGCGCCGCCGGCAAAGTTTGTCCGCGTGGACTGATACTTGCCCTGAATGAGCATGACGCCGATGGCGGTCAGCAGCACGGGGAACACCCAGGCTCCGATGCCGACAACGAGGCGCAGGCCTTCGACCAGCCAGTTTCCGAGCAGTCCGGCATGGCCCCGGTGCTGCCCGATGAGGCTCACGAATAAAACCAGGCCGAGCGCGATCAAGACCAGCCCCAAGATGTCATGGGCAAAACGGTCATTTCGGCGCGGCGGGTGGGGCGGTGTCGTCCGAGGCGCTTGCGACGGGCGCGGCTGCCGCGCTGCCGGGCGGGTGGGGGACGATTTAACGGCCATAAGGTATTCTCCTACACGAACTTCAAGAGTTTATGAATGCACTATTATAACAGATAAGCGAACAAATGTATGCGAGGAGGTCTCTCGGTTTGAATAACGCAGGCTGGAAGAACCCCTCCCGCTCGTCCCTCGCTCCCTCCCCTGTTAGGGAAGGGCAAGAGAGGTACGGGCCAAAAACGGG
>JAABUO010006322.1_pt1 | contig 13659 bp, 16 predicted proteins | sample 5559291 | NCBI WGS metagenome assembly JAABUO01 (sample SAMN10711878, study PRJNA513372) | rock metagenome | isolation source: Antarctica rocks | place: Antarctica: Victoria Land, Finger Mt sud | reverse complement strand
CTGCAGAAGCTCTCCTGATGAGATGGTGCCCTGCGACCCACAGGAGGGTCAGCATGCGGTCAATGCACAACCCGCCCAGTAACACATCCTTGCTCGTCTTGGCAGAGCTGGTAAGAATATAGTCATGACCTGGTGTATGCTACGCTCAATGCTGATGGTCATCAAGCGCAGCAGCTCCAGCACGCCATGGCCGGTGCTGATGCCCGGGCCTTCACACAGAGCCGCCATCAGTATTATGGTGCGAGCTGGCCTGACAGGAGCGCGCTGCTGCACTGAAGGTGCTGGAAGGTCCAGAAATCTTGAGCTGCAGCAGCTGTGAAAGCAGCAGCAGCTGGGTTCATACATGCGCCCTAGACCTGGAGCTTGCTTGATCTGAGCTTGCTTGAGTTTCCATGTTGCTCGAGAGAGCCGCCAATTCTGCGTCTGCCGTGACTGCTTTTGCAATCGCTAGACAAGGCAGCACAGACGTCTTCTGTGGCAAGCACAGTCACAGGAAGTGACGCGGAGCCGGCTGTTGCACCTACGCGGGTGCCTTGGGCGGCCAACCCTGCTGTGTCAAGGTATAGCCAGGGGGCCTGCAAGCTCTGAGGGAACAGAGGCACGATTGGATTGGGTGTGTCCGCCGCTGCACGGCGAGCCGCTGTGGTGTGATATCGGCGTCTCGACTTGCAGGAGTGCACGCAGCGAAGCGGAGTGCCAGCGTGTGCCCTGTGCACGCCTCGGACTCTCGGTGCATGTTTGAGAGGAGGCGGGACCCAGCTGGCCCGGTGCCTGCTGTCCCGGGTGGTCCAGGGCGCTCTCTACAGGACGGCTGTTGAGCACTGGAGGATCTCTGCTGGTAGCTGACACGGGTGTGGCAGCCGCCAGCGGCGCGCGCCAATGGCCAAGCGCGCGGCATCTCCGACAGCCGCCTGCTACACTGACGACAGCGAGGAGAGCTGCGGCTTCACCTGGGAGCAGGTGGGCGCCTGCTGTTTTGGCAGCTGCGACGCCGCCGTCCTGCCTGCCGCCCATTCCGCGGCGACTGCCCTCTGGCTCCTTGTCTGGTGCTCCGCCCCTCCACAAGTGCCCCCTTCACAAGCGCCCTCCACACGCGCCGAGCTGCAGCGTCGGGGCGCGTCCCGGACGCTGCTGACAGGAGCATTTCAAAGTCGCGCCGCACCTGAGCACGGCCGGCCTGAGCGCCTTCGCCCGCGCGCCCGCGCAGCTCGTGGAGCACAGCTGCGCGTCCACCGTGAGCCCCGCGCCGCGGCAGTGCCGGCCGGCGGCGCCCGCGCCGGGCGACGCCAGCTGGAGCCGCTGGCCGTCGGGCCGGCGCAATGGCTGCGCGGCCGCGGACCGGCTGACCGCGCCCTCGCCGCTCATCGGCGAGTGCTTTGAGGCCGACTATGTGCTGGACGAGCAGGCGCGGCTGGGGCGCGGCGCGTCGGGCGCCGTGTTCAGGTGGGCCGCCCTGCCACGCATCGGCGACCGGGGGCCCGCTCTGGCTGCGTGCATGCCCCAGCCTTTCATTCGTGCTGGCGCGTGCGGCCTGCTGGCAGGGCAGCACTGGGGTCCTGAACCGAGAGGCCCCATGTGTGTTGTACCACGCAGGGTGTTGCCTCCCTGTGGCTCCCCTCAGACTGCTGCAGAGTGGCATGGAGGCGAGCAGCAGTCCTGGCACAAATGCTTGCCTGCCAGCGGCCGCGCGCTGGCCAGCGGTGAGCACGCGGCGCGGCGGCCGCGACGGGCAGGCTTCAGGGGCTGCGCGCCCGCGCCTGGGGTGCCCTTAGCGAGAGCCCGGGCCGGCAGGTGCCGCGCGGCGCACGAGCTGGGCGGCGAGGAGTACGCGGTGAAGGTCGTCGCGCTGCGCAAGTACGAGGACCGCGCGCTCGTGGCGCGCGAGCGGCGCGCGCTCGAGCTGCTGCGCGGCGCGCCGCGCGTCGTGCAGCTGCGCCGCGCCTACCTGGCCGCGCGCCGCGCGCACCTGGTCTTCGAGTGCGCGCCTGGCCCTGGTTGGGCGGACCGTTGCGGTGCCCGTGCGTCTGCGCACTGGCTGCCCGGCCACCGGCATTTTCTGTGTGCAAGCCCTTGCGCCATGCAGACAAGGGCAGGGATGGCTAACGTGGACTATGTGCAAGTGTCCCGCCCGCTTAGTGCACGTGCACAGTGGCACGGCGGTGTGCTGCGGCGCGGATTGTGGATGCCGCCCGCGGGCGCTGTAGCGGCCTTCCCTGCAATAAGTTGGCAAGCCCAAAGGTGGTCCGTTGCAACCCGCCTGCGACTCAGCGCACCCTCGGTCAGGCCCATCCTTCCGGGTGCAGAGGCACCGACCGCCGCCCACGCCCCGCAGGCTGCTGGGCCAGGGCGGCACGCTGCGCGAGCTGCTGCACGAGGCCGCCGGCCCGCTGCCGCCCGCGCTCGTGCGCGGCCTCGCGCGCGAGCTGCTCATGGTGCGCGCCCGGGCGCGCGCGCGTCCTTGTGTGGCCGAGCGCGCCGGTAGGGTTTGTATTATGTTTTAGGTTTTCAGGGCATGGCCGCAGAGACCTGTGCTGCGAGGAGGCGCTCGCGCGGCGCGGCGCGAGCGGCGGGGCGCGGCGCGGCGCGCAGGCGCTGGGCGAGGTGCACCGCCGCGGCCTGTGCCACCTGGACGTGAAGCCGGCCAACGTGTGGGTGACCGGGCCGCCGGGCGCGCCGCGCGCGCTGCTGCTGGACCTGGCCTTCGCACACGAGTTCGGTGCGCGGCCAGGGTCCAAACCGGTGTTCCGGCCTGCCCGCGGGCCGCGCCGGCTGCGCAGCAGCGGCCCACGAGATACACATAAACATAACTCCTCGCCCCAACTCATCGCGCGCCATGAGCTCAGCGGGCGGGACCCTGGTGGGCCTGAGGCGGGTCGGCCGGCGCGCGCTTGCAGGCGCCCAGGGCCTGCTGGCCGCGCCGAGCGCGCTGTGCGGCAGCCCGGCGTACATGGCGCCAGAGGTAGTCGCCGCCGACGCGGCGCACCTGGCCAGCCGGCGCTTCGCCGCGTTCGACGGGCGGCGGGCCGACGTGTGGAGTGGGGGCGTGCTGCTGGCTGAGGCGGCCTTTGGCGGGCCGCTGTTCCGGCCGCCCGCCAAGGCGCTCGACCCGCTCGCGGAGGTGGCAGCGCTGCACGGCGCATGGGTGCGCGCGGGGTATCTACCCTGACCCTGTCTGGACGCGTGCACGCGCTTGACAGGCCCGCAGGTGGGCCGTTGCGTGGCACTTGCATGAGTGCGGCACCGATGCGCCCGCCTTGGCCCGCGCCAAGCGCGGCGGTGGCGGAGTGGCCCGATGGCGGCGCTGCGCGGCGGCTACGCGCTGGGCACGCAGCTGCCGGCGGCGGCGGCGCGCCTGGCTGTGGAGGAGGCGGCGGCGGCTGTGCAGGAGCTGTATTGACCAAAAAACGGTGTCACAGCAGCCGGGTGAGCGTGCGAGACGGCGCGCGGCAGGCGGCGGCAACGCCAGAGCACCCGGTCATGCGGCAGCTGGACGGCGTGCCCGCGGACGAGCGCGACTTCTGGCTGCGCCTGCTAGCTGCCGACCCGCGCGTGCGGCTCACCGTGGACGCCGCGCTTGCGCACCCCTTTTTGCGCGACTAGGCTCCTGCACCGCCCTATGGAGCGCTGCACAAAGCGCTGCGGCGGGGGCCGCGGTACAGCGAGCGTGCTGGTGCCAAATGTAAGTTTCAGTGGTATCTGTTGGCAGCACTAGCCTCTCAGGCGGAGGCAAGCGGTGGCGCTCCCGAGGTGGAGGCCACCTGCTGCGCGCTGGCTGCGAAAATGCTTGTTGCGAGCCCGCTTTTGTGTACACACAGTAGAACCTGGAGCTTCCACCGGTCGCTCAGCAGCGCTGGTGTCTCGCTGAGCGCAATTGTGCTTTCGCCAGCGTTCTGGGGCCTGTTAAAGCTCAGGCAGGCCGCATTGTCTGCTTATTTTTTCAATTTTATCTTTCGTTGACGAACTTGCCTTCCCTTTTCTCGTTGAGAGATTTGCTCAGGGGTGCTGTGACATGCGCATGCAGTGCTGCGACTTCAGCGCGCTCGTGCACACTGCGACGCGCGCACGGCCAATCCGCCGGTCCGTGACCAGCATGTGGGTCCGCCTGTGCTTGCATGTCGCCCGTACACCAACGCATGTAAGAGGTGACTCCGTCTTCGTGAAGTTGAAGATGTGCATCCGCACATGCAGCTGGATCATCAGTTTGATGATCGACGAATCAGATATGAGTAATCTACAGGGCACCTGGTTGGTAGGTATTTGAAGCCTTCAAGTTTTTGGCGGTCAAACGGCAGCCCGCAAATGCCAAGAGCGTTCAGCAGCTCGTCGGATCAGGCATAGGCGAGGCTCGGCCGGCTTGTGCAGGCTAGCCCTCTGGTTGCGGAGCCTGCGTGGCCACCATGCTGGGCCACATCTTTGCTCGCATCGGCGCGCGCCTCAGCGCTGTCTCGCGCGGCAAGGTGCGTGTCTGTTCCGCAGGGTGGCTGTGTCCCTGAGGCTGCCGGAGGCAATCTGTCAGTTGTAGTACAGTCCGATGCCAGCTGCACCTGACATGCCTGGCGAGCGCTCTGCGCCTGCAGAGCTGTTTGCAAAGTGCAACAGGTCTGCTGCACTGCGCAAGCACACCCCTGAAAGGTGCTGTGCCTCGGGAGCGCAGGACACGCGCGCGAGCTCGCCGGCCTTCGCACCGAGCGTGTTCATGGCGCTGGACCTCAGCGGCCTGGATGCGTTCGACACATACTGCTCCGGCGACTCCCACTGAGCAGGCGCGCGCCAGTAGGAGAAATCTGCCATCCCAAGACTGTGCGCTCACACCGCGCTTGGGGCGCGCGTCGAGGGCTACTGTGCACTTGACCTCCGTCGCACTAAGCTGACTCTGCTAGCACAGGCTGTGAGATTACAGTGGCGTGCGTCTCAGTCGCTGGGGTACTGCTCGCTAACATAACTGAGTTGCGCGCACAGGGTGTACAGTGCTGCGAAGCAGAGGCTGCGCTGCAAGAGCCGCGGCGCCAAACAGTATTCTGCGTTTGATGTGCCGCTTTCTGGGAGACCAGCTTTTCCCAGTGCTTGCCTGTGCGCGCCCCGTGGTCTGTGAGGGACGGAGGTGCCCCTTGCTCGGCTCTGTTTTCCAAGTTTTGAGCTTCCCTTGCTGCGTATGTATTTAATCAGAACTGCTAGGGCTTAGGAGCGTGCGAGACCTATGTCAGGCTGCCATGCCAGGCCCCATGATGGCTCCCTCCGCGCTGCGGGTAGGAGGCACGGAGCGCGCCCCAGCGCCGTGGTATAGAATGAGAAGAGAAGCGGGCGCGTAGCGCGCACTGTCGCGCCTGGAGCAGCTGCTCGGGGCCTGGGCCTTGCAGCAAAGCAGCCTGAATGCATGCCTGCACTGTAAAGAGCAAGAGGTGTACATCGCCCCTTGTGGCAAGCAAGCACAATGTGGTGGTTGCCCGCCTCTTTGTACTCGGTCTTACAGTATGTCTGCATGTGCACGGAGCAAGGCAGGCTCGCACGGCAGCAGCTACCTTCAAAGCCTGGCCCGCCTGCGCCTTGTCTCGCCTTGGACCTGTCAGCCTCCACTCTTTGCCTTCTTCCTCCTTTTCTGCTTCGGCTCCTTGCTGGCGCTTGGGAAGCCTGCCGCACGTGCAAAACCCCGCATTTGGGCTGTCCTGCCGCCGTACAGCGCATGTCGGCCTGCTTGTTTCAGCGCCTGTCCCGTTGAGTCGCAGAGGCAGCCCTGATAGGGTGTGCTCGTCCGCCTCACCAGGTGCATAAGCAGGGCGGGGCAGCCAGCATAGCCCTCAATTGGCACATGCACAGCGGACTGCCAACAGCTGACCATCGCAGAAAGTCAAGTATGATTGGCTCTGGTGGACAGTCTTTGAGCAGGGCATACCCAGGGCAGCCATCGCGTCGTCGAGGGCGCCACCCGACTTGGCAATGGCCCCTTTGCTGCCGCCGCCAGGCACGGCTGCCCGGCCCTTGACGGCGCCCTCCTCCATCTCTGCCAGGCCCGCCGCCGGGCTGCTGCTTTCCAAGCCACCCGTGACGGCCGCGCCGCCCTCCGCAGCCGCACGCCTCCTCTTCTTCCTCTTCACTGCGCCTGGCCCGCTCGCCGCAGCCCCACCGCCCCCAGCGCCTGTGCTGTCGCCGGCGTGGACGCACAACGCCGCCGCCGTCCTCTTCGTCTTCTTCTCTTTCTGTCCATCGGCCGCGCCGGCGCCTCCTCCACTGGGATGCAGCGCTGCCTCATGCGCGCTGCTCTGGCCGGGCGGCGGTGCAGGCTCGGGCGCCCCGCCGTCGCCCAGCAGCTCCGCAAACTCGCTGCGCAGCGCGGCGGAGCTGCGCGCGCGCGCGCGCCAGGCGTCTGTGCCGCGCTTGAAGTCCGAGACATTGCACCTGTGCACGCGCTCGGTCGTCAGCCCAAGATACCCTCGAGAGGCACAGCGCGGACCAGGCGCAGTGGTGCATGCAGCTTGACAAACACTCGTGCATGCCCCGGTGCATAGACACTTTGGCCTGCAGCCCCGCACTACGCAGCAGTGTACCTGAGTGCCTAGGGCTTGCATGCACATTCCAGTCAGTGCCACTGCTGCCTGCCCCAAAGCCCTGCCGTGGTACATTGCAGATGAAGGACTCAAACAACACGCATTAGGCCACATGACATGCCTATCCTTGCAGCCATCTCAATGAGGCGGCAGTGCACACAGTGGGCCCTTCCCCCGGCGCACCGGCGCAGCAGGGCCAGGCCGCGCGGCGTCGCAGAGATGTGCGCCTCGGCGGCCGCCAGCTCCGCTGCAATAGCCTCCTGGTCCTTCAGGCTCTGCGCAAGCCGATCAGGCAAGCCTGCCGTCAGCGGGGGAGTACCGGCGGGAGGCGCGCCGCCGCACACGCTGGCATGCCTGCGTGGGCCGTCCCACACACTGCCGTCCGCCGCCCTTGAGCATAGGGGATCGGCACAATACGCCTCGCCCTTGCTTCACACACCGAGACTCTGGCAGGCGCCCCTGCAGTCTCGAGCCAGCGGCAAGGCCAGGCCGGGGCGAGCGACGGTGAGGCGAGGCCGGGCGGGCGGCTGCGGCGCACGCGCGCACCGCGGCTGCGTAGGCGGCCTGCACGACGTGGCTGCCGCCGGGCTCCGCAGCGAGCGCGGCCATGCGCCCGGACAGCCGCTTCAGCGCGCGGCGCCGCGTCTTGGCCGGCGCGGCTGCGCCGGCGAAGAGCGCCTCCAGCGCGCGGCTGCCGGCCGAGTCCGCACCAACGCGCGCCAGCGCGCCCGCCGGCAGCACCGCCAGGCTCTCCGCAAACTCGCCCGCCGCCTCCTGTCGCCCGCCGCGCTCTCACCTGCTCAGCCGCCTGAGGGGGAGCTGGGCCATGGGTGGTGCACGGCAGGATTGGGTAGGCTTAGGGTTAGTGACTCAAATAGAGCGGCATGTGATGAGGCACAGGCTGAGCAACAGATTGAAAGTCAAATGCACGCAGACCGACCTCAGAGCTCTCGGCCGCGGGGCCTGCCGCTCAACATGGGGCGCGCCTTGGGCATGCGGAGCAGGGTGGCGAGCATGGCGCAGCCGAGCGGGGACAGGCGCGTGCGCTCGCTTGCGGCGCCCAGATCGGCGCCTGTATCCAGCACCAGCAGCGCCGCAGCCCAGCCCTGCCGGGTCGACGCGCGGCGCCCTCAGCCGCTCTACTCGCGCCTCAGACGGGCGCTGCCGGCGCGATCTGCCGCCCTTCACTGCGCCACCGGCGCGCAGGCCGCACACCGCTTGCAAAGCCGTCCTGTCGTTGCACAGCCGCCTGGCCTGCCACACTCCCCACCCCTTTGTACTGCCACAGCAGCTCCGTGTGCATGCAGCCAGTGCTGCATCACCCTGACGACCCCCGCACCGATTTCTGCAAAAGGACGCGCCGGTCTGGCGGTCCAGCAGGCATATTGACAGAGCTGGCGGGCTTGGGAGGATGTCTCTCACACTCGGCCTGCGGTGGAGCGCATAGCAGCACGTGATTGAAGGTCTGAACGTCGCGAGACCGCTCGGCGCACCTGCTGCTCTGCGGCGGCGCCGCCGGCGGACGCGCGCGCGGCCAGCGCGGACGACAGCGCGCGCGCGGCGTCCACCTGCACCGGCGCGCTGCCGCAGCGGCCCGCGGCGGCCAGCAGCGCGGCCGCCACGCCCGCGCGCCGGCCGCCCAGCAGCGCCGGCAGCGCGTCGCGCAGCTCGCGCAGCAGCGCGCGCACCTGCAACACCATTGCAATACCCTTGAGCACAGCTCCAAAAGCATGCTCTTCACCACACCAGTGCACAGCTTGCGGCCCTGGCCTGGCGCTGAGGACCTGTGCGAGCAGCGACCTGGGACGGCGACACCGGCGGCAGGCGCGCGCACGGCCGCCGCCTGGCCGCGGCCGCGCGCCCCGCCCCGCCGCGACCGCCCCGCGCCCCGCCGCCGCCGCGGCGCGGGGCGCGCGCCTGCTGCGGCGTCGTCGCCGCGCCGGCCAGCGCCTGCACGACGAAGTTGGCGCTGGGGTGCGCCGCCAGACCGGCGAGCTCCCCGCGCAGGAAGCGCTGTTGCAGTTCCTCCAGCAGCTCTGCGGGCGCGACAGATGCAACCACCTGCGGCGCCCCGTCTTTTCTCCATCAACCAGACACACACACCGTCGGCCTGGCCCACACACCATCTACCTGACACTGCGCTGTACAGACCAGACCCCACTCGACTCAAGATGCGGCCGCTCAAGAGCGCCTGCGAGGCGGGCGGGCGCGCCTCCATCAGGTGGCTGCTGGTGCGGTCCTGCATCAGGCCCAGCAGCCGCCCGCGGTCCAGCCCCGTCAGGCGCTCGCCGTGCGCCGCGCTGGGCTCGGCGTCGGCGGCCGTGCCCGCGCCGGCCGCGAGCACGCGCGGGATCAGCGCCTCCAGCGCCGCCCTGCGCGCTCCGGGCGCCTGCGTCAGGAGCCAAACCCTACCAAGCCCTGCCAAGCCCTGCCACGGCTGCCAGACGTCAGGATAGCCCTACGGCAGCTCCCGCTTGTTCCATGGTGCCGCCTACTTCCCCGTCGGCTTCCGCTGGGCGCCGGCCGCAAGCACAGGCAGCGCGTGCAGCACCACAGCCTCCCCGCCAGCGCCCGCCGGCGCTTGTCCAGCGCCCGTCCTGCTGAGGCCTCGTGAGTGTAACGGCGCCATGCAAGGGGCGCGGGGCCTGAGCCTGCCTGCGCATCATGTCCCTGTCCTGCACACGCGCAGGGCACCCGACGTGCCCCCAAATGTCAGGCACCAGCTGGGTCGGGCGCCCGCCCGCTGCCCGGCGCGGGAATGGATGAGAACGTACAGACAATACTGCGGTGCGGCCATGCTGCAGCGTGGCGGCCGATCGCTCATACGGCAGACGATGCACAGCACACGGTCCTGCCAGACCGCTGGGAAGCGCGCGCCTGTCGGGCGCCAGGGCCGTCAGCAGCGCCTGCAGCCAGGGCCCGCCGTGCGCATCAAAGATGAGCGCCTCCAGCTGCCCGTCCGCCCACTCCGGCGCCTGCAGCGCGCCCGCGAATGCGCGCAGCAGTGTTGGGTGCCGCGGCGGCGGCGCCGACGCCGCGTCACGCCCGAAGCGCACGGACAGCGCAGGGCCGCCCCGCTTCGCCTGGCGCCGCGCGCGCCTTGTCAGATGCGCCGCCGGCTGGCGCCGGCAGGCGGCGCAGGCGCCGGCGGACGCGTGCGCGCCTGGTGCATCTGCGACTCAGCTCCAGGCGCGGCCGCAGGAACCAAGACGAGGCCCCAGCAGCTAGCGTGCATGGTAGCTACAGGGAGACGCGGACATGAGCTGACCAGGTCAGCCGCGCATGCCCCGGCTGCGACAGCCAGACGAGCATCAGCGCTGTTGCAAGGGCTCGAGGGGCTTATCGGTGCGCGGCCGCACCTGCGCGGCGCGCACGTAGGCCGCGCCGTCGGTCGCCGCGGCGGCCGGCACCGCGGGCGCGACGTCGCGCCCGGCGAGCACGCTCAGCAGGCGCCGCGCCGCGTGCGAGGCGCTGCGGTGCGGCGCATGGTCCGCCAGGTGCGCGGCGACGCTCGCACAGATCGTGGCTAGCACCTGGCACCGCGCTGCCAGCGATCAGGATGGAGTGATGGATGGTGAGGAGGCAAGCGAAAGTGGTGAGAAGCGGGCGTGTAGACACAGGTCAAGGCACCGACGAACGCCGGCGCGCACACTGCGCGCGAGCAGCGTCGCTCGGACTGCGTCCGGCGCCTGGCTGATGGTGAGCTGACAGTGTTCCATCACGCTGGCGCTTGGCGCCTGGCGCGGCAATTTCATGCGCATGCGCGCTTGAGCAGGGGTTGTGCTCACGGGCATACCTGGCGGGCGCCGGCCGTCCAGAATGCCACAGGTCGATGTCCGATCAAGCAGAGGGGGTAGCAGCCAGCGCTGCATCTATGGTTGTATGTGCACGATGTGCGATTTGCAATTCATACAGGTCTGTGTATTGCTGCTAGCCGTACAAGTCAGAGCCACTCTGCAGGGTGGGAACCCGAGCACGTGTGGCCTCTGCCAGAGAGACGTGCCTGCTGCGCCTCGTCTGTGACCTCGCCGGCGCCCTCACCCGCGGCGTAACGGCCCAGCACGTCCAGCAGCCGCTCTGCGACGTGCGACCCAAACGCGCTGCGCGCGGCAGCCAGGGCCTGCTCAGCGTGCGCGCGCAGCACGCATGACGTGAATGGAGCGCACGCCCCCTGATGCTCTCTGGGAAGCTACCAAGGCTGCTGCGCCCCAGCAGCCTCAGCTTTTAGCTGGGGCGGAGGGCAATGTCTCAGACACCTGCACTCCCTACTGAGCGTTCTGAGACTTGCCGCCAAGCTCCCCGCACACAGCTCGTCAGGCAGAACAGCGAGTACGCCGCGTGCCTGGACGCCAGCTCCCAGTAGTCGTCCGGCTGCGCCAGCGCGCGGGCAAAGGCAACCACCGCAGCTGGCGCGGCGGCCGGCAGCAGCGCCTCGAGCGCGCGGCTGCAGGCCGCGTCGGTCGCGATGCTCAGCTCGCGCCCGCCCGCCTCGCCCAGCGCGTTGCCCGCCAGCAGCGCCCGTTCCTCCTCATCTTGCACCGCCGCAAGCGCTTGCACGACCTGCAGCAGTGTGTAACGCTGCTATTTTCCTGTGAATACAGGTACTCTCTATCTGAAGAGCTTGCAGTCTTGAGCTGGGAGCAGCTAGCAACAGGGCGTGAGTGCTCGCCAGCAAGCCTGCTGCAAAACACTTTGAGCACTTATCAGTTTGCTTCGGAGGCATGCTACACCGTGCTTGAGAACCGGCTCCCGCTCACCTCTGTGTAGTACTGGACTGTCGCCTCGTCCAGGCGCTGCCACCGCTGCCGTGCTGCTGGGGCTTCGGCGGCGGCGGGCGCCGCCGCCTGCTCAACTGTCTCAACACGCTTTGCCTTCTTCTGCTTCCCTGCGTCTGCTCCCTCGGGGGCTTTTCTCTTTTTCGACTTCGCAGCCATAGTGGAGGCTGCCGGAAGCGCAGGCGAGGTGGCTGGCAGCTCGCCGCCGCGCAGGCTCTTGCGCTTGGGCGCCTTTGCAGGCTTTGCAGCTTTGCCGCCGCCTGCAGTGCCCCCCATCCTCCACCGCTTCAGGACGGGAGAGCTGGAGGTGAGCACACAAGCGCCAGCAGAGAGCAGGCACCCTAGCGGCAGAGTTACTTGCAAACTCTCCACAGAAAAATCGTCCTCAAATTTCCGGTCTGCGTCCTGCGCAGAACAATGGCGCCGCACGAGAGCGCTGCGGCAAAGGAGGCGCGCGAGGCGGCGGAGCGGGACGCGGTGCTGTACAACAAGAACCTGAGCGCAGACATCGAGACGGATGTGAATGAAGCGCCCCGCGCGCTCGTGCACTCGCGCGAGTGGGCCAAGATCATGCGCGGCGACCCCGTCGAGATCAACCCGGCCGTCGGCTTCGGCTACAAGATCATGTCTGTCGCGGAGTGGTCGTCATGCTGGAAGCGCAACGACGACTTTCCAGACTGCCTCGGCTGCGGCAGCCTCAACACCAAGGAGCACCACTTCATCCAGGCGAGTGCACGCCCGGGCACGCTGCCCAGCGAGTGCCCCTTCGCAGGGCAGAAGCAACACCCACTCCTTGCCTGCCTTCCAGTATCCCCAGTCGTAGAGGGCAACTCTGTCTGCCGCACGAAGTGTGTAACACAGCGGCGCCAAGGCGGGCCTGTCTGTAAATGTGCCTCACAGTAGCGGTGGGCGGGCTGCGCTGCGCAGACCTGGTGCCGCGGCAAGAAGAAGTGGGAGAGCGAGCTGCTGTGCTTGGCCTGCCACAGCTTCTCGTGGCGGTCCTACTGCGACCCGGACTTCAAGACGCCCGAGGAGTACGAGAAAGCCCGGTGGGAGGAGCTGCTTGCGGCCACGCCTGTCGGCGCGCCACCCGCACTGCCCGCCAGCATGCCAATTGCTTGACAGGGGTCAATGGATTCAGTGTTCACGTAATTGCTCTGGGCTGTGAGCGGGGGAGGAGGGCTGCTGCTACGCACGTGGAAGCAGCGAGGTAAACATGGGAAGTGCTAATGAAAAATTCACTATTTACACACATGTGCTGGCCACCACGCTGGCATAGCGTGGGCGTGTGCAGAGCATGCTGCATTCCTGCAACTGCATGCTCCGCAAACTGGTGAAAGCAGCTCTTCTATGTATGAGTGAAGTGCCTGTATACTGCAATAGCCCTCTCATGCAGACCCATAATACGGGCAGCAAGCACACCTCACAGACTTCCAAAACCGAGTGCGCATTCACTTGCCCTCTGCAAAACTGCCAGCGCAAACTCCTGCAACACAGCTGAAGTGTACTCGCGTTTGTCATCACCTGCGCTGCTACCAGGTATGTTGATGCGCCGCACACTGTCCTGGGTTTACTAGTGGGTTGTGTGGAAAGCAAAGAGACATTGCATGAACGCAAACACCACACAGGTACAGCCACTTCCTACTTGCCAGGCGCTCCAGACTGAAAGCATGAGGCCCAGCCAGCAGTGCTCCCCCTGGAGAGGAAAAGCTTACTTTAAACTAGAATACAGCCAAAGCCTCCAATGACCTGCGGCTGCAGAGCACGATGTTGCTGCCGCGCCAGGCGCAACCAGTGCAGCTTCTCCGGGCGATAGGGAGCACGGCGTAGCGTAGCTCCTCACGGCCTTCCAGGGCCGCCCGCCGCCGACGCCTCTGGAGCCGCAAGCGCACCTAGCCAGACTGCATGAACCCCAGCCAGCGCAGCTCCAGCTGCAGGAACCCGTGCGGGCAGTCCTTGGCCTCCTCCTCCTCGTCCTCCGCATCCGCGCGGCCACGGCCGCCGCCACGACCCGCACCCTCGCCGGCCCCGCCGCCCGGGCGGCGCCCCCCGCGCTCGGCCTCCCCACCAGCGGCGGCCGCCTGCGGGCCCGGGCGCCCCGCGCCTGGCGCGGCCGCGCCGCTGTCGCCAGCGCCTTCGGCATCCGGGTTCCCGCCGCGCTCCCCCGGGCCGCCGCCGTGGGCGTCCCTGCCAGAGCCCCCTGCCTGAGCCTGCCATGATGCAGGAGCGCGACTGGCGCCTTGGCTGCTGCTCCCGGCGTCCCGCCCGGGCCCAGCAGCCTCCCGCTGCTCCTCCGGGCCGCCCTCTGCGCCCGGCCTGGCCCCCGGCTGCGCTGAGCCAGC
>JAABUO010006321.1_pt1 | contig 13660 bp, 11 predicted proteins | sample 5559291 | NCBI WGS metagenome assembly JAABUO01 (sample SAMN10711878, study PRJNA513372) | rock metagenome | isolation source: Antarctica rocks | place: Antarctica: Victoria Land, Finger Mt sud | reverse complement strand
GGCGAAGGGCGTGTGGCTTTGCACGAACATGCTTGTGTCGAGAGGCACGTCGAGGAGGCGGCTGAGCTCGTGCACGCGCTCGGATTCGTGTTTGCCGCCGCCATTGGTGAGGAGGATGAAGGGGATGTGGTGGGTTTGGAGGTAGGAGAGGGTGGTGTGGGCGCGCGGGAGGGGGGTGGAGGAGCGGAGGAGGACGCCGTCGATGCTGGAGGGGGGTTAGTTAAATGATAGCATTATGTAGGGGTGTGGAATAGTGGATAGGACCTACTCGAATGCAAATGCAAAAGGTGCGACTTTTTTGGGACTGGTGCTAGAGGTCTTGAGCGAGCGTTGATACTGGGCATGGGGGAAGCGGTTTACTGGTCGGAGAAGCTTGGGGATTCGGAGGATATCAGAGTAGAGACTCAGAGATGATCTCTGGCCAAGACACGTTGCCATTGAAACCGGCAATGGAGGTCATGCCAGACGTTGTGTACTTAGATAATGCGCCGAGCCCTGAGAGTGGCAGGGGTTAACCTGCGCTTTTCGTTATCGATAAGCATCCGCTTCTTTACGAAACGCCATCCCAACGTCAAACTTTCTCGCGGTGGCGGGAGTGAGCTGCGTGGCTTGTTTGTTTCATCTATTTGTTTCGATTATCTATTCGACCTTGGCTTTGTGGGCAATCATGGGGCACTCGCGCTCCAAAGGAAAAGGCTCAGTTGTGACTCAAAAGCTCAATGCAAGCGCAAAGCCCAACTGGGTGGAAGAGACAGCCGTGAAGAGCATGCTACTCGAGGATAAGGCATCTCCCCTACCTGCGAGAGATGGACTTTCTGCAGTGGATGATACAGTCAATGAAATCTACAATTCGAAGGAGCTGTCACCGAAATTACAGGCTTTACCACACATTGCGCAATTGCCACAGGAGATTCTGGAACAAATCTTCTCTGATGTCGCCCATTGCCCATCATCCCAGAGTACGCTTTGTGCTTCCTCGCTAGTCTCACGCTCATGGTATCATGCCTCCATAACCTTGCTCTACCACTCCCCTCGAATATCAGGCAAGAACTACGATTTGTTCACCAGGACCGTCTGTCCATCCATAAACGCGCATATAAAGAGTAATGGGCTTTCGGAAATGGTAAAAACGCTTGATATGAGTAGTCTGGTCCACAATGGGAGCAAGAGCCTGACGGCGAGATTACTTGGGAGGGTGAAGGGCCACCTAGAAGTCTTCATTGCGCCCCAGGCATCTTTTGCGTAGGTGGCCCAGACGTACTTCTTTCTAGATATCAAGCTTACAGGACTACAGCATCAATTGTCTTGCTGCGCTGTCAAGATGTCACAAACTTATTTACCTCGATCTTTCCCTTGTTTCTGAGTCCCTTGCTATGGCTGACTTGTTCCATTCCATAAGCACTCTCCACGATCTGGAGTCTTTTCATTTTCCTCGTTCCTCCAGTAACGACCATAGAACCACCGCTCTCTTCAATAGCTGGCCTCCCAAATTAAGAAAGCTTCAGATAGCTGGCGGGATTCGCGACGAATCCATACTCTACTTCTCCACCATTCCATATACTTTAACGCACTTGGTCATTGGAGATTGCCCAAATCTATCATGGGCTTTCGTAAACCCTCTACTTACCGCTCTAGGGCCTCATCTTCAATACCTAAGAATTGACCCAAACCTACCCAAGCTGAGTTGGCTTTCATTGAATGGCATTATCGAAGCTTTACCCGTTCTTCGACACCTCAATATTGCAATCGGCTACATCTACGAGGTCTTCTTCAGGGAAGGACGGATCTTCAAATTGGATAACTACCACTGTCTCGAATTCCTCCAATTGAGTTGTCACCATTCAACAACCTCACAAGATAGCCAGGAAATTACGAGCGACGACATATGGAGTGCTGTCGTGGATGGCCCCTTGAAGAACCTGAGAAGGATACGGGTGTCTCGACGACTTGGATGGACCCAAGATGAAGAGGGCCGGAGGGCTGTAAAAGAGTTGAGTGCGTTACTGGAGGCATTAGCCAGAGAAGACCGTGGCGAGAGTTCATCCGATGAGGATGTCGATGCTGGAGTGTGGGTATTGGACTGAGTGTACAAGAAGGCTATGAGTACCTGTGTAGAGTATGCCTCTGTTGTCTAGATGCATCTGGGCTTTGGTGCTTTGGCTCGTCCGCTAATGTACAGTACGGTTGCTTGTAAGGATAAAGTGGAGTTTGATACGAATCAAAATCAGAAAAGGCGCATCTGTGAGCCCACAGCCTCCCATGGTCGGCCTCAGCAATTGATTAAAGGACTGTGTTATGGAATGATTTGGTTGGGAAGATATCAACAAAGTTTGGAAAACCACGCAACGCAGCATATTGTCATAACCACCTAATCTTAGTGAGATGTAGCACAAGGAAAAGTTAAGCTTTTGATGACACCTAGAGTCTCCCTTATCTGGATCTGGAGCTGGAGCCGGAGTCGTCTGAGGTAAACAAAACTGTCGTGGCTTGGATCATTCAAGTCTGCTGTCGCAGGATGTGGACCGTCGCTCAGCCATCGACTTTGACCTTGAAGCGCACACTGTCCTTCATAACAGACCTTCTATACCTTTGTCATGTTAGGAGGTTGAAGAAGTTGGCGATGAGTGTTTAATGCTTCCAGTGCTGACGGCTCTGGTAGTGATTGAGAGTACAACAAGGCCGGCTCATAATGATGGTCTATATAACGACATCCTCTTTCCAACGGAGATGTTTCTCCACTTAGCAGGGATTACTTCGTGTGAACACCGCTTTTGTTATAACAATACCCACTCTCAACGAAGGGGTTGAGCGGATATTGCCACTTTGTTTTGGACCAGAAGCGAGCGGATATGCTAGGGTACGGCAATCCCGCTCTCTTCCGAATCCTATTTCGATATCCACCTCTCCTTCGAGCAACTACATTCCTTTGATTTCTGATTGCAAACTGTATAACACATCGTTTGTATGTTATTATACGCAAATCTGCTTGCTTTGAGAAGAATGTTTACATACTGCATAATGAGCTTGGCACGATTTGAAGAGGACCAGCAAAGACGTCACTCACATTTCATGTCTGAGAGCCAAGCACGCCAAGACAGCTGCCACAGAGCAATACCCCTAGACATGAGCAGATTTGAGCTTACCTACCGGTAAAACCTGCTCAAACTGATTGTGCGGCTTGCTTGTTAGCACGAACGACTTGCTGATCGCTCTTGCTCTCTTCGATTGGTTCCGCTGATTGAAAAAGATGAGTCTTGTCCATATGCATTTAGACGATTGTGGGGCTCCCGCATTCGCCAGACGTACCTGTTTTTCTTTCGTCGTCCAGGCTGCTGAAAGGAGTACCTTGTCACAATGTCCAGAGTTTCCGGTCTGAGGGAGTGAACGCCAGAAGATAATCCCCTCGTTTGTGGTTTGGTTTTAGTCTTTGGTTTTAGCGATACTGATGATGAATGCTGTGTTTTGCAATATCACTGAAAACTGTCTGAATTCCTGCGCCCTGGAAACTGCAGACTGTCTGTGACTGAAACCCCTTCGAAGCCCCCAATCGCACGCGCAGAGATACAAGCAGATGCTGACATGAATTCCTGAGTGGAACCTTGGTTGAGAAGCTAGAGGTGACGAAGTTTGAACCGTTGGCCTCCGCATCTGTGATAGTTTCAAAAGACGATGCACGTCTTTCAGGCTCGACTTTCAATTGCGGAGATGCCGGGTAGCACCTGCCTTCAAGCGTAGGGAAACTGGTGTACTAGATAAGGAAACCCGAACCGAATTCTCCAAGTTTGGATACTGGATGCTACCTTATTCGAGCAAGTTTCTCATCATTTGGAGTATAGCGAATTATCCAAGGTCCCCGGCCGGTCCGCACCACCAATATCCCCCAAGCATATATTATATCAATATACCCTCCAATGCACTTCTGATTCTTCTCATCGCCTTATGGACATACAGCGTTCTAACAATCACCTGTATCCTTACCTTAGAATTCATCGACAGCACCAAGACGCTGGATAGCTTGAGAAAGAAGATGTGGCAACGAATGCAAAACAATATCAACAGCCATTTTGGCTTGACTGGCTATTGGCTCAACTTTTGGGTCATGGTCAGTTGTTCGACGGCTATGCTGCTGTTTGGTTATGACCAAGGTGTATTCGGTGAGTACCGATTCGAATTGGCTGTGAGATATCGGTGTCAACTATACTAACCACGCAAAAACAGGTAGCATTTTGACCTTGACGCTTTTCAGTGATAGGTTTGGAGTGAATCTAGACAAGGCAAAAGACTACTCTTACGATGTTTCGAGTCGTCAGGGTATTATCGTCGGGTCTTATGATCTAGGCTGCTTGTTCGGGGCTGCTGCTATAGCATCTCTGGTAGGAGGACGTCTCGGTAGAAAAAGGACCATTTTTATCGGTACTCTGATTATGATGGTTGGTGCCTTCCTCCAGACTTTTAGTAATGACTATGGTATGATGGTCGCTGGACGGTAAGCTGACCCAATCTAACGATACAACGCTTTGATGCTAACTTGGCGTTAGTGTGATTGCTGGGCTTGGAAATGGTATGAACACGGTCACCGCCCCCATTTGGGCAACGGAGTGCAGCAGACCATTGCAGAGAGGCAAAAACGGTGTCATTCTTATGGTGGTCAACATTCTGGGATTAGCCATCGCATGCTGGTTAACCTGTAAGTCTTTTTCGTATTCACCGACGGACGGCAGACTCACGCTGTCTAGATGCTCTCAGCTATCTGAAGGACAGCGAAATCTCGTGGCGCTTTCCACTTGCCTTCCAGGTCGTCTTTGGCGTCATCATATTGCATACTGTCCCGTGGTTACCAGAATCTCCTCGATGGCTCATGATGAAGGGAAGGGAGACAGATGCCCTTGCCGCTATGGTTGCATTGGAAGGGAATGGGGCTACAGCTCAAAGCCCAACCGTTCTAAGCGAATATGAAGAGATCAGCAATGGTATTGATATGGAGCAAGGCAAGGGTAGTACTCACCGGCAACAGAGGCCTTGGCTCCGCCTTTTCCTTGGAGTTGGTACCCAAGCTATGCAGCAAGGGACCGGCATCAACATCATCTGCTACTACCTTCCCGTGGTTCTCAAAGAATCTGTCGGTCTCAATGGTGAGCTCTCCCGGCTTCTCGCGGGTGTCAACGCGACGACATATCTTCTTGCTACTTTCGTTGGCCTTTACTTCATTGAGAGATGGGGCCGACGACGCTTGATGATGTATGGTGCCGTGGGACAATTTTTCTGCTGGATAATCATTACTACACTCTTGGGGGCAGCAAAGACAGCGACAGATAACCAAATAGGTCATATGGATCCGGAATCTCCCATGGCAAAGGCACTGTCTGCAGGATCTGCCGCATTCTTTTTCCTCTTCAACATGTTCTTCGGCGCGGGCTGGCAGGGCGTCTCTTGGCTCTATCCGACGGAGATCAACACCACACAGAAGCGGAATCTGGGCATGTCTTTGGGGGTCGGAACAAACTGGGCCATCAACTTTGCCATCGTCTTCGTCACACCACTTGGAATCGAAAAGTTGGGATACTGGTACTATCTCATCTTTGCGATCCTTAACTTGGTCTTCGTTTTCATCATCTACCTTTTTTACCCCGAAACTTCGTCCCGCTCGCTGGAGGTCATTGACCAGATGTATGACGCGCACCCATCGTGCTGGGTCTACAAGCAACGAGCCATGACAGCCCGGACGCTGATGCCAGAGGATCTCGAGAACCTCGCGGCTGTAGCGAGTCGGCGAAACAGAGAGAGCCGAGACACCGACGAGAGTCAAGATGATCTTCGAGCCAACGGCGTCGACGGCCAACCTGGCAACGAAGAGGCTGTCGAGATGGAACAAATATTGCCAAAGTCTTCTGGTAGCAATGATAATGACAATGGGGACGGGTCATCAAGTGGACCCTCACAGCACAGGAGTTCGGGTGGAGAGAATCGCGCGAGAGCCTCGACGTTGGAGCCGACAACAACTCTACTAACAGACACGCCTAGCATTGGGCAAGTCATATCGGCCGCCCCGGGATTTTGAACTCGCCGTCGGCGGCCGCTTCTTGCTCGCTGCCAACGCAATTTTGGTTCATGGATGAAGGTTTAGGTGGCTATGATGTTGAGTTTGGTGGAACAAGTTTAGATGATAGACGGTTAGAGCGAAAAGGTATGGATACATTGGATAACAGAAGAGGCCTTGTCTGGTTGGCTGACTTTATCTCAGCAGGAAGGATATTGATAATGTTTGTAACTCTCAATGTACAATTCAGTCTGCCTTCGAGAAGCGACTTTGCATGTTGTTCGTTGCGATTCATCACTGTTCCTTGGTTAATCAACCAAGGAAATCCATCAAGATTGATAGAACGAGTCATTTGAAGTCCTTGATGACAACTATTCTGAGCGCTTAACTTGTTGATTGTAAGCGCGCTTGGTTTGTGAAGATGATTTAGATGGGAATCCACCTGTGCACGATCGCTTATTCTGATGCAATTGTGGGACAGTGGGAGTGAAGAGCAACCAAGGACGGGAGTCTGTTTTGAAGATCAAAACGCTCGACGAGCGATCGATTAATGTACTCCGTACCAGTTCCTGCTGTCCAGCTTTGACGTCATGAAATCCCCAGAAATTGACTGTGGTTGGGATGACTGCACCCCGCAAAAAGCTAACAAGGGTAGTTTATCATCCGCGCCTCGTGGGGCTGTGCTGGTCACTCACGACCCTAGTATCGGCCGCAGGCAAAAAAGCCGGTTTACCGTCGATTTCTATGCGTCATCGATCGTTCAATGGCTAACCTTATCAAGAGAGCCTTTAGCCGGTTTAAGACTTTTCTTCATTGTTGGGTTGGGTTCCATGCTGAGGCTTTGCTAAGGTAGGAGGCTTTGCTGATGATGACACATGGATTGCAAGTACGGAGTTAAAGGTTGTCTCACAGCAGCAACCTCCATGCCTGATGGTCTCGAAGAAGGATGGATTGATTGAGTGGCCTCTTTCTGCAAGGGCTGGGTGTTTTTATTCATCCCCACCGTCTACTTCGAGGTACTTCATATAGGTACGGATGGCCCGGCGACATGCTGAGCCTCACGATTCGAGGACATCACAAATACGCTAGCACTGTTAATGGTCCATATCCAGTTTGATTGCCAAGCCCGTTTCACATTGATTTTCTACTATGCCGACCAACTTGACGAATGAAGAGAAGCGTCTCGAACACTACGTGCCCCAAAGCTTGCACCAGCGCTAGCCGGTGACAAGCTATTCCCGCTGCTTTATATTCCACTGTTCGCCCTTCTTTTCTCCTCTAGTACCAAATCTCTCATTGTTCACCATCGGTTTTTCTGCGCAGTACACAGTCTCCGAGATACCAGCCATAATGCAGTACAAACTTCTCTCCTTTGCGGCGTTGGCTGCCACTGCCTCTGCGCAGCAGATGATGAGCCTGAACCAGACTCTCTCGTCGACACCAGACTTGTCGAACTTGACGAGCTACCTTTCACTCCTTCCCCAGGTTCAGAGCATGTTGGGGTCGGCTTCGAACATCACCATCTTGGCCCCCTCAAATGAGGCATTCTCTGCTTATATGAACAGCTCAGCTGGCGCAGCCCTCGCGACCAATGACACCATGGCCATCCAGGCCCTCTTGACCTACCACGTTCTCAATGGCACATACCCAGCATCGATGATCAAGAGCATGCCAGCATTTGTTCCGACCATGCTCAACAACCCCATGTACACCAATGTTACCGGCGGTCAAGTGGTTGAGGCGGTCAGCATGGGTGAAAATGTTTCTTTCTTCTCGGGTCTCCTGATGAATTCCACCGTCGCTAAGGCTGTATGTACTTCCGCTTGTTACCATCCTATAAACACGCTAATAGTATAACTCAGGATATGAACTTTACCGGCGGTGTTGTCCACATCATCAACCAAGTTCTTACCCTCCCGGCTAACATCTCCACCACCGCTGTTGACGCTGGCCTCAGCGATACCGCTGGTGCTCTTATGCAAGCTAATTTGGTCAGCGCTGTCGACAGCGCCGAAGATCTGACCGTATTTGTACCAAATAACGCCGCTTTCCAGGCTATTGGCTCTGCTCTGCCAAACTTGACCACGCAGCAACTCGCCGGTATTCTTCAATACCACGGTAAGCTCGAGAATCTTAATCTTCTTAACGCAATCATTCTAATGACTATCCAGTCGTAAACGGCACCGTCGGCTACAGCTCCAAACTCATGAACAACACCATGCTTAAAACCATGTGCGGCGCCAACGTCACCATTACCATGAACAATGGCACCATCTTCGTCAACAGCGCTAAGGTTGTCACCCCCGACATTCTCGTCGCCAACGGTGTCGTTCACGTCATCGATAACGTTCTTAACCCCAACATGACCATGGCTATGCCATCTCCATCTGCCACCACCGGCTCCGCCGCCTTCTCTGGCGCCTCTTCCGCCTCAAGCGTTGGTCTTTCGTCTGGTGTGCCCACACCTACCTCTACTATTGGTGGTGTTGCTGTTGCGACAGGAACCGCGACCGGTACTCCCATGAGCTCGAGTTCCAGCAAGGCTGCTGCGGCGCCGATGAAGACGGGTGCGGTTGGTGCGGCGGCGCTGTTTGGAGCCGCTGGGTTGTTGATTAATGCTTAGGTTGTTTGGATTGTGATGTAGTGTACAAAGCGTGTAAGATATTGTATTTTTGGATAAGCTGCGTAATAACAATTGTGTTAATATCCAGTGGTCTTCGAAATGTATGTTTGTGGGCTCGATTTCAAGACCAACTATCTTACCCACGTGACTCGGCATTCCAATGGCGGCTAACAAATGCAGTCTAGTGAGGCGCCCTATTGAAAATTCCGAATCTTCTTCCGCCAAATGCTCTGTTGAATTGGACTATTTAACACAAATGGCCCTTACCAATCTATACCCAGATGGTGTACCAACCGTGCTATATGTTGTTCAGTCAAATCTACAAAATCTATTAACCTGCTGCCTTGGCCGTATCGTCGTTTCGACTAAATTGCGCGAGAACTGCTTCAAATCCTTGGTGCGGGAATCGAGGGCATTTGAATGTTAATATCGCTGAGGGTGTGCATAAGCGTTGGCTCTCAGGACTTGTCTGAAACCTTGTCTGAAACCTTGTCACATGTCTGCATCTCATAAGAAGGGTTTTTTGGTGTTTTTCCATCTTTGTCTGATGAGGCTCTGCAGTTGTTACCATGTTCTCGATCTCCCCGCTTGCGTTGCTTTCCTTGCTCACGGCTTTCGTATCACCACTTACTTTACAGCCCTTTCAAAACCAGAGCACTACCAATTCTGCCCTAAAACTCCGAAGTAAAACCCTACGATGCGACGGAAACCTTTACGGCCGCAGTCTTGATCTCTTGAGTTGCACCGAAGCCTTCTCACAACTCCCCTGGAAATATGATAAACGAGAGATGACGTTCGGTGCAAGGGGCACTGGGATATGGGATGTAACAATGCCCTACAGAGTGCTCAGCTGTACGTTCGTTGCCAACAAAATCCTTGTCTGGATTTGAGTCGAAGTCGTGGCCCAATGCTAATTCGGTGTAATACCACTGGCAGCGGACGGCTTCTGCGCGATCGATGTCAGGAGCATGCGTTTCGACTATGGCACTGGTACCGATATTGCACAATTCACTCACAAAATCCTTAAGACTTGTATAGCAAGGTCAAAACCTGTAGGAGGGATAGTAGGTGGTCTAGGTATGTGCCGAATCAAGAATGACTACATATGTATCATACTCGTAGGTCCAAAACCACGGGCCGCTTACACGAACCTGAATACAGGAACCTCTGGACACTTGGATCTGATTGTTCAATCTTACTCTCCGAGCGTGACATGCAATGAGGTTACTGCATCACCTCCAACGTCCTGTCAGGGCTTGTTGGATTCGATACCCACGACGTTCACTCGGTGTATATTTGGGGATTCGAGGGAGGCAGAAGAGTGTGTGAGAATACCTCTTGTAATTGGTCGTGGTAAGTGTGATGGACTTTATTCTCGACAGACGTCTGGCTTCTTCCTAGCTCATTAAACGGCCGTGAAAATCCTCGGTCCTGAGCTAGAGGTCTGCTCTACTGGATTTTGAATGTGGATAACAGCTCAAATATAAGACGGCATGATGTACCTCGGTATTTTTGCGCGACAAGGCAACGAAGATGTCGAGAGAACTTGACAAAACTCTTCATATGCTGTTTCTGCGGCTCCTCGCTGTCCTATGTAAATGCTGACCTCTGGAACAATAGGAGGCTGCATCGTCTTACTATCTTCGACAGGAGGACCTGACATGAGTTCATGGTACGAGGTATGGACAGCGGTAGTGGCAGTTAATGCAATGTGAGTCGATTTCTGAAGTCAACCTTTCGAGATCCAGATCCAAAAATCATGTTTGCCAAGGGTTCACACGCTGGAAACTTGCTTTCATGGCTCGTTCTCTACTATCCTAGAATAGCGATGCTGACTCTGAAACCTTTAGGTGTGTTAGGAAGAGACAGAATGGATTCGCTAAACTTGGTATGTAACATGCTAGATCTTGGAGATGAGTGCCAGAAATGACATCTGTGTAGGTGACAATGGCAGGCTTCGTCTTGGAATCTACAGCGTTTTGGGGGGAAGAAATGCCACGAGTATATCTTGAAAATTAGGATAAGCAAGAGAAATCCGAAACGAAGTGGCTAGATGCCAAAGGGTAGAAGCTTTAGACCCTTGGTTTTTCTGTGCCTCTGACTCGCCAGAATGAGAATCATGGAATGCTGACATTCGGCACGAGATCTCACTGACCTAGCAATCTACAGACCAGCAATCCATTCAACCGGGGTATCATCAGCATGACCAAGATCAATAAGCATTGTTTAAATCGCTCACACTCCAACCAATTGCTGAAAAGAAGTATTTTGCACGCCAGAGCCTGAAATCGACTGCCCTGTGCTCGGCTTCAATTGCCCGCGTTATTTTAGAACAAGTAGCGCCCGTCTGCTGCCTAGACTTCGCCGCTGTCTCTGCATCTCACCAACGAGAGATTTCAAAGCCACTCACCTTCCAACGGTGCTGAGATCCTGGCGGCTCTATGTCAGAATATGAGATGTGTGAGACGTTAACTCTCCTGGGCAGCTCCGTGTTGATTGTAATTGAACGAAAATGAGAAGGACAACTTCATTATGCATGCTTTATCAAGAACATCCTGATATTGTAATGGCATGAATTCCTAAATTGAATCAATCGTTCTCTCCTCCAAAAACCGCTTATGATAGGGCTACATACTCAAAACCGGCTTCAGAGTATGAAGTCAAGTTCCAGCAAGCACGGTCATGCCGAGAAACATTGAGCTTGACGATCAGGAATGAAACCCCAAGCTTCTGAACCCTTCCAGTTCCTTCTCTTAACGATGCTGCTCTCGCTGACGTTCAAAAGGAGAGAAATCATCTTCCTACAAGCTCGCTTCGATCAATCAAGCATGGCCCAATCAGCCCTGATCCTTCCTCGCAGGTTAACCATCCTCTAATGCAAGACACTGAAGTTGATGGTTCCCTGCTAACCCTAACCCTTCAAGGGTTATTGAAAAGCGCGATGCGTGACGGACCGAGCTGATAAAATTCGCGCCAGCTTGACTCGGCAACCCAAGGTCAGGGGGTGGCTGGCAATGCCAAGCCCCCTAGAGCCCGAGGTTTTAGGCATAAATAGAGGGTTCCCCTCAGGTTTTGAATTAGAGCAAAGCATTACTAGGTTCTCCCACCCACCTTCTCCTTTCGTTTGTTTATTTCTATGCTCTATAGACATAGTCGCATGGATAGGGGGAGTGCCTGGCGCCCTGGAGCTACCCTCACAGCCAGTTTGGGCCTAGGGGGGTCTCTAGGGTTTGCCAGGCGGGCCCGATCACCATAGCAAATATCTACGAGAAGAGAGAGAGTGTGTGTGTGTGTGTGTTTGCAGACGTGAGGTGATGCCCGATAGGTCACGTCTGACATGATCAAATCCGGCGATACCTTCATAAGACGCAAATGTAATTCGAACAGCGCTGGAGCAAACTGTGTTACTTATCTAAGTCACTTGGACGATGTGATGGCAGGTCAGTCTTATCACTATGAGTTGTTAAGTTGAATGTCCAACATTCAAGGTTTCAGCGTAGAGCTGTAGTCAAAACGTTACGGTTGAAGGTCCTTTTGCTTTCTCGATATATTGTGGCGTGGAGGAGATATCGACTGCCGGCTTAACGAACATACTTATCCTGTAGCATTCCGAGGAGTGCTTCGGCTCCGACTTCGAGTGTGAAAGCACGCTAGAAAGATGGCCACTCGTCCGCCAGACGACGCACCCCCCCCCAGCTCCCACGCCGTCCGCGCTACTCAGCTTGACTCGCTTTTCGTCCCAAGCTTAATACGAGGCTTAGTACTGAGCGACCAAAGAATCCCCTAACGGTTGTGCCAGCGGTCCAGATTTGTACAATCTTATCGGAATTTGAAATATCCTCAAGAGGATCGGCGGACAAGAGAAGAAGGTCCGCCCTCATACCTGGAACGATTCTACCACGATCTGAGAGGCCGAAATACTTAGCCGGTAGTAATGTAGCTGAGCGCAAGACATCCTCGGTGGACATTCCAGCGTCTCTTAGAAGTTTCATCTCGGTGTGAAGGCTGGAACCGTAGAGAACCAAACCCTGAAGCGGCTTGGCGGCGTCAGTTCCAGCCAGGATGGGGACACCCATTTTGTACAGCAAGGAAACGCTCTCGTTGGAGTAAACGTAATCGTAAGGTTTTCCGAGCCTTCGTCCGAGATGAGCAAGATTTCGCATCATGATCAATGTTGGGATAGCAATTTGGCCATTGTCCAGCATCTCCTGGACTGATTCCTTATCGAGTGCCCTTGCCTTGGGAAGGTGAGTGATCATCTTTCCGCCGACGGCACGGGCCACTTTGTGAGAATCGTAGTCTGGTGCGTGACTGACGAGCACCTTGTTGTAGTGGTCCGCCCTCTTCTTGATGATCTCCTGGTACTCCTGCTCTGGTAACTGGTCGTCGTTGATGAAGATCTTGAGGAAATCAGCCCCCTCCTTTACCCGAGTTTCGACAAAATTCGTTGCATTTTCAGCGCTGTATATCTCAGAAGAGTCTTTCGGGAAGCCGGGGAGAATAGATGGGAAACCACCGCCAACGCAAGCCGCTGCACCTGAGAATAATAGAGATGCAATCCCTTGTTTACCCACATCGTGCCATTGTGGCATCTGGGAGGAAGGAAACGATCCCATATCGAAGACCGTAGTTATTCCATAGTGAGCCAAGACATCCAAACCCCGCTTGTTGGAAGCGTGGACGTGGGCATCTATCAGGCCGGGCATCAGGAAACCGCCCTTTCCATCGACCTTCTTGGCACCGGTTGTATCACCTGTCAGAGAAATAGTCTTCCCTTCGATAACGACCGTGGTATTAGGGATCCTTTTCTCACCATCCCATACGTGGACGTTTTCAATGGCAGTCCTTGACGGAAGAGCACAGCGGCCGCCATCAAAGACATAGCTCGTTGCCGTGGTGGCTAGAGTGGCCGCCCAATTTATCGGATACTGAACAAAGTGCCTTGAAGGGAGAGCGGGGTAGGGTTATGAGGGTGCGTTCATGATAGTGCTTCATTCCGT
>JAABUO010006320.1_pt1 | contig 13660 bp, 14 predicted proteins | sample 5559291 | NCBI WGS metagenome assembly JAABUO01 (sample SAMN10711878, study PRJNA513372) | rock metagenome | isolation source: Antarctica rocks | place: Antarctica: Victoria Land, Finger Mt sud | reverse complement strand
TCGGTCACGATCGTGGTCGCTTGGGTCTTAGCGGCAGCGCGCGATGCCGGCCGAGCATGAGCCCGGAACCACCCGAGCACCGACGCGCGAGTCGACGGGAGACCATGCGCACATAAGTCCGCGACGACGCGAACGTGCGTTCGGTTGCTGCCGACCCGCTCGTTGCTGTGGTCACTTTTCAAGCTATCGGTGACTTTGAAACGTTCCAAACGGGAACGTATCGTGTATTCTAGCAATGCGGGGAAACGTTGACCCCCACATTTTGAGGAGAATCGTTCGCAATGACAATGACTATAATTTTGAAAGATGGCGTGTCGGTCACCGTCGGTACGACGAACACGAGTGACGCTTCGCTTGCCCCTCAAAATATTGCACAGGGGCGAGCCGAAGGTTTTCGGGACCCTGCTTCCGTCACTGCTGAAACGATTGTGTCCAACTACGGACCGGCGCTTCATCGTTTGGCCGATTCTTAGGGCAGCTAAGGTCTGCTCTTTACGTACGACGAGGCTCAACAGTTAGCTAAATATGCTCACTTCTTCGACCCGATAGCGGCTCCGCGACTTGAACACTGCGATCGGGGCAAGATAGAAGCGGCTCTCGCTGCTCCATGTGCCGGATTTGGCGACTACGAGAAATACGCGACGCTGTTTGGAAAAGCAGCGTCGCTTCTCTATGCTCTTGCGAAAGCTCACTGCTGTCCGAACGGTAACAAACGCCTCGCCTCGGTATTAACTTTGGCCTACTGCATCGTTACGGTTTCATGCTTTGGGTCTCACAGAACGAGTTGGCAGATCACGTGCTCGCAGTATGTGGCTCTGAATCATCTGTTGCGGACCAAGTGCGCGATGGTACTGCACGTTGGCTTGGGGCGCGATGTATAAATTCATTTGAGGCAAACATCGCTCTTCAATCAGGGCTACATATGGGAGATCCAATTTGAAACTAGACTGGGGCATGCTGGCAAATCATGCAGAGGTTGCTAATAACTTGGCGTACATCCACGGAGGCGGTATTGATACCATCAATCTGCCTTCGTTGCCAGGGCCCTTCGTGGGCGCTATTTTGCTAAGATTCCTGCTACACCGAACGGAGATGTCGCAACCTCACAAGATCGAGATTCGCATCCAGATGGCGGACGGTCAAGAAGTAGCAAAGTTCGATGCATCGATTATGCCGCAGTTTAATGCAGTTTTAGCTCCCGGTGTCGGCGTTTTCAGCCCAACGTATCTTGCGCTGAACATTCTCGGGTTGCAGCTTTCAAAAGAGGGGAGCTACAGCGTTGAAATCCTAGCCGATGGCGTACACGTTCAGACCCTTCCCTTTTCCGTTAAATTGATTAGTCAGCAAACTCGTTAAGAGCCTTACTGCCTTCTTGGCAGCCCCTCTTTCAATGATCACACCGTCCCGGCGGATGGTCGAACGCGGAAATTTGCTGCTCCCTCGAACCGTTGAGGAATAGCTAGTGCCAAGGCTTCGTGTAACACATCGCGAGCCGCAGCAGCCAGGGTAATTCACCCTCCTCGATAAGGAAAAGTCATAACGGTCCCTGATTCGGAACGAGAAGCTCGAACTCACGGGACCTGGCGGTGGTAGGCTCTCGGTAAGCGTTGGTACCGCTTCCGAGAGCCGCTTGTGTCATGCGCTTCATCCTTAGCGCGCGAGCCAGCCACATCGACCGTTCGGTAGGCGAGGGTTCTCAGGGATTTGAACGATCGCGCGTTAATTGCAGAAAGGTCTGCCAATGTCGGCGATGCGGAACGACGCGACCCGCACGTATCCGAGAGCAAAACGCTTGCGACAGTCCGCACACTTCTGAGATTTCGCGAAGCGACGACCCACGAAGTCGTGGTAAGATATCTCGCTCAAAGTCGATCGAATTGAGCGACCCGTCATCGATAAATGCGCGTGCAGCACGCTGGTGCTCGGCGTTCGCGTCGCCCCTCGCCTTGGCAGCAGCGCCACCGTGCGCCGGGTCGACGCCCTCTGCGCGATGTTGCGCGAGTGTGCGTTGGCCGGCATGCGCAAACTCCTCAAGGATCGTCGGCCGGGCTCGCGAGGAGCATGACGTACATAGCCGACGCCGATGCGACGCACGCGTACGATCGAGTGGAGTTCCACAGTCGCGGCAGCGGCGCGCTTCGAGCGGGCCCGCATTCGATCGACGTAGCGTACTCGGCCGAGCAATGCGACGACGTGTTTGGGTAAGTATCGTCGGCGCGGAGGGAACGATGCGAGCGGAGTTCGTTGCCGACCGGGCCGCTTCGAGAATGCGTATGACGCTCTCGACGATCGGTGCGACGAATGCAAAGAGCCGAGGCGTGAGTTTTGCGAGTGTGACGGCGAGCGATGGTGCTAGACGGCACGATCCGTCGCGCTGCTCGACGATATCGGCAAAGACGAAACGGCGTGACGCGAAGAGGCCAAGTGCGAGCGTATCGACGAGCGGACGCGCCGCCTCCATAACGTCGAGTGCAAACGAGGGTCGGCCGGCTACGTCGACATGAAAACATCCCAAGCCCGCATCGAGCCCGGCCGCTTCGAGCGCAAGGCTCGTCTGCGCTTCGAGCAGCGCGTAGAGATAGTTCAGCGTGGCGTTTGCCGGATTCGTGGCCCGGCGCGGCGGCCCGTGAGCAATGATCCGCGCTGCGCGATTGTGCGCCAATGCTCGGGTATGCGCGCGAGGTCCCGCGTGACGAACGAGAGCGAGACGGGGCCGAGCATCGCCCAATAGATCGCAGCGGCATCGGCTTCGGCTTCGAGCGCAACCGAAATTCGCTCGGCAGCTCGGACGCGTTCGGCAATTGCACCGAGCGCCTCGGGGACCGACACATCGACGTGCTGGAGCGAGTGCAGCACGCCTGCTTGTCGCTCGACCTTTGTGCCGAGCAGGAAACGCGTGATTTCGAGGTCCGCTCCGCTGACCGGCGCAATCGCTTGCGCGCGACGGAGCGCTGCATCGTCAAGGCGCCGCGATCCGGCCGTCGCGTGAATCGTTCCGTTGCGGCCGAGAATGACGAGCGTCGCCCCCGTGTCGCGGAGCCATTCCATCGCATCGAGCGTCACGCTGCCGGCCGACTCACGTATGATGACGAGGCGTTTCAAACGTGCCGGCGCTTTGGCATAGCGAGCCGTGCGACGCAGGAGACCGACGCCATCGGACACGACGAGATGCCGTCGCTCTACGCGCACGCTGACGCCGCATCCCCAGAGCACGAGCGTACCCTCGCGGATACGAAGCGGCTCGTCGAGCGATGTGAAGTCGGGAGGGCAATCGGAATCAGCCACGTCCTATGGAGATGCGCGAAAAACGAAGACGACCCCGCGCGAACACCTCGCAAAACGCAAAGGAACTATGGGAGAGGTTTGGGCGCGAAAGCCTTATTTTGCGACGATGATGCAGGAATTTCGACGTTGCGGACTTTGGCGAATTCTTGGTGGAGTTTCGGCCAATAACAACGCGCGACGGCCAAAAGACCAACCGTGATAGGCATTATTTTTACGATAGCTTCGAAATTGTTCTTCATAAGAGGGCGCACGATCGCGAACACGACGAAAGCTAGAAGTTTCTTCTTGTCATCAAAAGCCCGAAAGATTTCGCTTTGCTGGAAAACACTGGTGAGTTTTCCGTATTGCGCAACGACGTTGAAAGTGTTGTCAACGATGTCCGTTACGATTTCGAAAACTTTTGCAATGTCGAGACGAGTCGATTCTACGAGATCGTCAGGAACGGCGCTTATCATCCCGAAGAGGTCTTCAAGTAGCAGCGGAGTCGGAACTCGCGAGACTTCGCGAATCATATCGTAATGCTCGTTCTGTTCGAGCCCATCGCGAAGTGTCTCGGCGTACTCCCTGGGGAGTAACATCGTAGAGCCGGTTCTAATAAGCTCTAAAGGAATGCGCGCTTGGTCGCGTTCGTGTTCCGTGGCGTACTCCTGAACACGTTTGCGCATTGCTTCATCCAACTCGTTACGGTCGAAGGCTTTGAGAGTTTCAAGAAACGGTTTAAGCTCGGTTTCGATCATCGCGCGATTCTCAGCGGGGGGCACATGAGGGCGCGACAGCCACGTTAAGACGTTCCGGGGACCGCTAAATCGCTTCACGGCTGCGGAATCGACGTATGCGATCGCCACGTCGACGAGTTCCGCCGGATAACCGTACTTTGAACCACGATTCGATTTCAGGCGCTGCGCTCCAAGCGACGGGTTCGCCGCGATGATGGCCTTCAACGGCTTCGCCGTAAACTTCGGGCGCTGCGAGCGGATGCGAGCGAAGACCGTGGCTCGGTCGATTATTTCCATGCTACCATCATAGGTCCCTGAAGCTAACTCGTCAAGTACCGATGACGCTTTGGCGCTCCCTCCGCTCGTGGCCGGGTCATCGGTCCCTGAACCGGCTTGGCGGTTTTTCGAAGGCGCCGAAGCCGACCGGTATGGACCAAATTGTGCTCTCGAATCCCCTCGGCGCACTCCGCTCTGCCGGCCGCAGGATCATCGGTCCCTGAACCGGCTTTTCGGTTTTTGACGGCGCCGAATAGGTCGGTATGGAGCAAACTGTCCTCCCGAGCCGTCCGCCCATCCGCGCCGAGGATGAGGTCTTCCCGCGCGATCCGTTCGAGCCGCGCCGCGTGCTGCTCGAACGTCAAGCGAACCAAGTCGAATACGCCGTCGCTCGCAGCGCCGAACTCGGTCTCGCGACGATGGGCGCCTTCTTACGGCTCTTGCTCGCACAGGAAATGGAACGCCGCAATGGGTGACGGCGACTTCTTATTCCTCGGCAGCGAGGGACTGTATCAAACGCTCGAACGTCTCGCACGTGAGCGAGGATTGGATCGTCCAACACCCGTTTTCGAAGCGTTGCTCGACGACGATCGCAAACGATGCGCTTCGCTCTTGGGCGCGGTGTCGCGATGACGCTCTACGTCTATGCTGCGCGTCCGAAAGCAACCTACGGTACGAAGTACGGCGACAACGCCATCGCGAGCGTCCGCAAAAAGTATGCGAAGCACGAAGTGCTCGACCCTGCGGCCTTATTTGATTCCCACGAGCGTTGGGAGCGAAGTTGGCCTGGACTCGTCGATTCGCTTGACGATTTCGTACTTGTACCGAACCCCGATGGGACAATCGGAAAAGGGTGCTTCGACGAGTACCAAGCGGTTCGTGCGCTCGGTATCTCTGTGCGTCTGCTTGTCAGCGAACGCGACTTCATCGCGAAGTTTTACGTACGAAAACTCGACAGCGGTCTCTCGGAAATTCGCTTTGCCCGCGTGGTTGCCCGATCGTGACCTCAGCCGTCGGGTCGCAGGTCCCTGAACCGGCTCTTCAGTTCTCGACGGCGCCGAAGAAGGTCTGCATGGAGCAATCTGTTCTTTCGACCGCGACCTCTGGCGAGACGCTTTTCGCTATGTAGCGAGCACCAAAACGAAAGAGCCGCGCTGATCACGCGACTCTTCGCTTCCCAACTCTCAGCTTCCATCCAAAAGAAAGGTGCCTAGGCGATATGCTTAATCTAACAATTGAATCGCGAGTCCTGCAAGAGACCGTGCTGGTGCTTCCGCCGGAACCGGTCGAGCCCGCCAATCGATTTACTTCCAAGCGCGGCGACCCGCGGCGGCGACGACATAATCCGGCTGCTTGGATGAACGAGTTCCAATGGCAGCACTACGTTCGCTTCCAGGAACTTGTCCGCCGATTTGCTTCGCCTCCTCGGCGCATCGTCGTTTCGAGACGCGTGCGTTTCTGGTTGCACACTGCATTTCGCTCGTCCGGCGAAGACGGAGACGATAATAGCGGCGACGCTCACGCGCTCCTGGGAATCCCGCAGCGCAGGTGTGCGAAGTGAGCAATTCTCTTCTGCAAGCGGCGCCTCATTTGCGCGAGTATCAAGTCGACGCCGTTCGCTTCGTCACCGCAGCGCATGTCGGCGGTGCAGACGCCGTTTACTTCGTCCTCCCAACCGGCTCGGGGAAATCGCACGTCCTCGCCGAGCTAATGCGACGGTACCATACGAGCGGGCGCGTTCTCGCGCTCGTCCACCGTACCGAACTCTGCGCGCAAATCGCCGAGCGCTTCGAGGCCTTCGGCGTCCCGGCGGGCACTCTTGCCGGCGGAGACGCGACGAACTTTGACCGCAGCGCAACGGTTGCGATCGTTGACTCCATGACGCCGAAACGCCTCGCTGCGTACGTTGCGAGTGGTCCCGTGTCGCTCGTTATCGTCGATGAAGCACAGCATGCCGTGGCCGGTAGTCGCTATGCGACCATCCTCGATGCGATTCGAGCGAACAATCCTCGCGCGCTCTTCGCGGGCTGCACGGCCACGCCCGCACGCATGGATTCCAAGCGGATGACTGACGTGTTCCCGCGCTGCGTCTTCTCGCGCGACATCGAAGACCTCGCCGCACTCGGCGTACTCGCGAAGCCCGTCTCCGTCACGCTGAAACTTCCGAAGCTTGACCTCAGAGCGATTCGCACAAGCAGCGGCGATTACACGCAGGACGCGCTCGCACAAGAAATGCTGCGCTTGGTCGCAGCCACGGTCAGCGCATCGCTTGCACATGTTCGCGGGAAACTCGGCCTCGTGTTTGCTGCGAGCGTGTTGCACGCCCAACGCTTAAACGATGCGTACCGCGCGGCAGGCATTCCGGTCGATGTGATTCTCGGTGAAACGACTTCAGCGGATCGCACTCGACGCATTGCAGAGTGGCGCGTACGCGGTTACGGGTTGCTCGTTAATGTTGGATGTCTTACGGAAGGATTCGATGAGCCTCGCGCATCGGTCGCCGTTATCGCGGCGCCGACGCAAAGTACAACGAAGTATTTGCAAATTGTCGGCCGCGTGCTACGCGTTGCGCCCGGTAAGACGACGTGTACGATCGTTGATGTCATGGGCCGCGAAGTCGACCCTCGTCAGGTCTTGCTCGATTCCGTGCTTCTGCACGGTATGGGGGAATCTGCAAACGATCCGGCCGACGAACGTAATCCGCTCGGCGCGCTCGGACGCAAGCATGCGAAGAACGCCTGGCTACCCGTCTCGGGCGGCTCAGCGCTCGGTATCGGCAAGAGCCTGATCTGGTTCGTCACGCGCGGCGCGCAAGGCTCGGGTCTCTGGGAAGGCTGGCTCCTCGACGCGTACGGCGTGCAAGAGCACCTGACCGCGCTGCCGCTGCCCGAACTCGCGGAACTGATTCATCGCGCGATCGTACGTAACGGCCCGAACGCGCTAACGATTCGAAACGCTCCATGGCGTTTGGAGCCTGCGTCGGAGCCCGCGCTCAGACGCTTACGACGCGAATCTCCTGCACGCGCAATAGCCGCCGCGACGAATCGTTGGAATGCGGGGCGCGTATCGGATGCGATTACGATCGCCAACACCGAACGTCGGTTGCGTCGCCTCGAAACGGTGAGCGCGTAAGATGGCGAAAAGTAGAGTACATCCGAGCACCGACGGCCCAGAGAAGTATGCTCTCTACAACGCATTCGAGTCCCTGGATGCGTACTTTACGGAAGTCGCGGAGGGACCCGCGGGGGGCGCATTTGCGGCCGCGATAGCCAAGGACTGCACTACTCTGCGTGCCCTGCACGCGAACGTCGCCGCCCTTTTGCGTGAGCGGCGGTGGATCAGTCGCGACAAGCGCGACTTCCAAAAGAGACTACGGCAAGGATCGTTGCTTGGCGTCGACGAGACTCAGTTTCTTCAAAACGAATTTGCGAACTTAACAGACTTTCACACCCAAACCAACGCGAAGATTCGCCGAAGCCGCAGATATCTCGCGAGCCTTCCGATCCGCGATCCGGCGGTTCTTGAAGAGTTCGAGCGTCACGTCCGGTCTATCGATACCGAACGGTGTCAACGCGAACGCGAGAGGGCTCGCAGCACACGCCTCACCGAGCAATCGGCCTGCGCGCCGACTCCTACGGCTCGAGAACGCTCGGCGCCACCCATCGCGGCAACACTCCTGGGAGACGGAGCCTCGTTGCCCCAGGGATTCTTCGCCAGTGCGACTCCCTCGATCGTCTTCGTCCGCAAAGGAGCGCTCCCGAAAACCGCATGGCAGCGCCTCGCAGAATTGCACCGGCCTGGTATCCTCTTTCGGTTCCTAGATAGTGATGGCGCTCAATATGATGACGCTATCGTATCGACGCCGCCCGATCGCTGCGACGACCGTTTTGTTTTGGTCGATACCGTGTCGCGCGGGAACAATGCCCGGCTCCTCTCGACCTTGCAGTCCTACACGCGCGCCCCGCGCTTGCGAAAGGTTGCGTGATAGATGGCACGCGCAAAAGGTCTCTCACAACAGGCCGGGCCGGTTACGCCGAAAAGCGGGGCGTTTGCCGGACAGACATTCTCGTCTTTTCGTCAATTACAAAATGCTCGCGCCCAGGCAGCGGGGCACCAAAGTCATGCAACCCGGTTAGCAACGCCGAAGAAACCAGCGCCGAGCCTCTTAAGCGACCCTGATAAATTCGAGAAGAGCACGGCCGGCCGCGCGAATCAAGCCGTGCTCGAACTGCGCCGCGATCCGGGTCTGGGGCTCGCCCAAGCCGCCAAACTCGCGAAGACGACGCCCGGCGCCGTCAAGCGATATGCTGGTTCGAGTCTCGAACGCGTCGGTAAGAACGTGCTGCCGAAGAGGGATGATCGCGCGCTTGCAACCATGTCGGTTCTGACCTCGGATGGGCCGGTCGTCGGAATCGTGCGCGGTTCGAAGATGCGCAATCGTATCGGCCAGCATAACACGTGGTTGAACCAGGTTATTAATGCGCCGAGTCCAGCGAATATGCGTAAGCTCGCGAAATTTGCGAAGCATCCGCTGATATTCGCCGATGGCCGACGCGCGTCGTTTGCTTCGAGCCTGGCAGAAGTTCAAGACCTCGTGCGGCGAGGGCTCTATAGCGGCAACGGGCCGTACGACACGGAGAATCTGGACGTAGCAGCATGAGAAGATTCGCACTCGACGCCGCCTGCGCGCGCTGCGCTTATGATCGTAGCGACGCGCTTGTCTGGGGCGAACCGATTCTCTGCGCCGTCTGTGACGCTCGCGAACGTGGAATCAGCGAAATAGAGCATCATCATGTTGCCGGTCAAGCGAACTCGCCGTTCACAATTGCGCTCGACGCGAACGCGCATCGCGAAATAACGGCGCTGCAAATACGGATAGTTCCGCACGACGTGCTGCGCAATCCGCAAGGGCTTCACTATCTGCGCTGGTCAGCCTGGCTGTACGGTATTGCCGTGCTCTTCATCTGGTTTGCAGAATATCTGAAGCACTATTTCACTGCGCACTATCGGAATATGGAGTCCTTATCTCATGGCGTATAGAGACCTCAAAGATGCAAATCCCGTCGACAAGGCCGAGAGTTTAGCGAAAAAATGGTGCTGCGAATTATGTGGCGAGCTGATCGCTCCGCAGCGGGTGGCACGCGCTATTTCACGTGGGCACCGGCCAAGGTTTTGCCGGCCGGTCGCCGAGCATCTCAGTGAGAAGCGTCTCACCCGAGATACGCTTCTCGCCGCACGGCGTAACGCGGGAATATCATGAGCGAGCCGACGATCGTAACCGAGGCCGTTCGCGCGTTCTGCGAATCGACGAAAGAACGCAAAGAAAGTCGTAAGCGCAAGAAAGCCCCGCTCCCGAATACCGCAATTGTCTTCGATACCGAGACGACGACGAACACTTCGCAACGTCTGACGTTTGGCGCCTATGCGCTCTACGCCCGCGATGGTAAAAACGAATGGTATCGCGATGAACCGTACGAGCGTGGGCTCTTTTATGCAGATGGACCCGGCGCTGCGGCAGATGTAGCGATTCGCTTACGACTACTTGCGAACGCCGTCGACCAACGGCTCGTCGTGCAATCACAATCCGAGTTCCTCGAACGATTTTACGAATTAGCGTACAAACAGCATGCGCTCGTCGTCGGATTCAATATACCTTTCGACATCGCTCGCATCGCTCGCGCGGCGAGTCCAGCGCGACGAAATGCGAAAGGAGGCTTCTCCTTTCTTCTCTGGCCGAAGACGAGTTATGGTGCCATCGAGCGCGATGCGACGGGTAATATGCTGAACCGGCCATTTCGTCCCCGGATCACGGTGAAGGCGCTCGGCCCGCATAAAGCGTCGATTCGTTTTACCCACACCCGCACGGCTCCCGAGGCCGATGCTGTTGTGTTATCGGTTCAACGTAAAGCGTCGAAAATCGAACGCAAGCATATTAAAGCCCCTTGGAACGAAAAAAGCGAAAAATCCCTCACGTTCGTTGAACGCAAGGCACGCGAGATACTTGACGCCCCGAAGGGAAAACGCAAAGACGTTGAACGTGCAATACGAGATGAGTATCTCAATACACATGGTCATTTCGAAGGGCGCTTCCTCGACCTTCACGTTCTTGCGAAAGCGCTGACCGATACCTCGCATTCACTCGACAGCGCGTGCAAAGCGTACGGCGTCAAACCGAAAGGCGTTCCAATCGACGGGCACCCCGGATGGAACTTCGACGAAGCGTATGTTCGATATAACCTGAACGACGTGGAATCGACCGGAGAACTTTTGAATGCGACGCTGCGCGAATTTGCGCGTCATCCCATCGACTTGGAATCCGATCGCGCATACTCGTCGGCCTCGCTGGGGAAAGCGTATCAGCACGCTCTGGGTATCACGCCCCCGCTCGGACGGGCGCCAGAATTTCCGCGCGACTTGCTCGGGATTGCCCAAGCCGCGTATTACGGTGGCCGAACGAATATCGGTATTCGGCGCGCGATCGTCCCCGTCGTCTATACGGATTTCCTCTCGGAATATCCGACAGTGAACGCTCTGCTCGGAACAATCGACCTCCTGCGCGCTTCGTCGCTGACCGTCGTCGATGCGACAGATGAGGTTCGTGCGTTCCTCGAATCGGTCACGAGCGACGACCTCTTCGATCAGGAGACGTGGAAGCGTCTTGGTTTCTTTGCGCTCGTCGAACGCGATGGGACCGGTGTCTTGCCCGTGCGAGCGACGTATGCGAACGGCGATGGATTGAATATCGGTATGGTCAACGTCGAAGGTGCGGCAGCCTGGTATGCTGGACCCGATGTGCTCGCGTCGTTTATTATGACGGGAACGCGCCCACGGATCACAAAGGCGTATCGCGCCCTGCCGGCTTGCAACGCCGAAGCGAGAGGCGTCTCGCCTGGGACCGTGGACATGCTAAAAAGTTTACGCGCCGTGGACCTCATGGGCGTCGCACGAATCGACCCGCGGACTGATGACGTCTTTACGCGCATCATCGAACAGCGGCAAATCGTTCGGGCAGACAAAACGCTCTCGGACGATGAGCGCGAGCGCGTGCAAAAGGGTCTGAAAGTCATCGCCAATGGGACCGGGTACGGTATCTATGCCGAGGCCAACGTCAGTGACGAAAGCGAACCGGACGACGTACGCGTTCATTACGGCGAAGAATCTTTCGTTATGCCCACGGACGCGCCCGAACTTCCTGGCCTCTTCTCATTCCCGCCGATCGCGTCGCTTATCACGGCCGGTGCGCATCTCATGCTTGCGCTGCTCGAAGCGGAAGTTCGTCAGCGCGGCGGAACGAGCGTTCTCGAAGATACCGACAGTATGGCCATCGTCGCCACGCGCGAAGGTGGCATCGTTCCGTGTCCCAACGGTTTTGCGGCACGGGAACCGGATCCTGGTTACGCTGGGCCACATGCGAACGAAGCCCGCGGTATCCGCGCGTTGTCGTGGGCCGAGGGCGATGCGATCGTAGCGCGCTTCGCATCGTTGTCACCGTACGATCGTCGCGTCGTGCCGGGGTCGGTTCTGAAAATCGAAGATATCAATTATGGTCCAGGCGGGCAGCGTCAACTATACGCCTTTGCGGTTTCATCGAAACGCTACGCGCTCTTCGAATTTGCGGAGGACGGAGCGAGAGGCGTCCCGCCATCGCCGCGGCTCGACTTCGCGCTCGCGAACGGTAAGACAAAAACCCAATACACGGAAAGCGGGCTCGGCGCAATCGAGAATCCGATCGCAGGTCAAAAAGGAAAAGGCTGGATCAAAGACTTTTGGCACTACATCGTGTGCCGCGAACTCGGATTAGCCGTCGAAACGCCCGCATGGTTCGCAAGCCCTGTAATTGCGAAGATGCCCGTCTCCTCAGTAACGACATGGGCAGCCTTCGATTTGTATAACGCGTCGCGTTTATACGACGAGCAGGTGAAGCCGTTCGGCTTCGGTCTCACGGCTCGGATCGAACGCGGTGGATTCGGTTCGAGCGGACCGGCGAATCTGAGCGAACGCGATTGGAAGCGCCACATCGAAGAAACCGCTGCGCGGATTCGTGAGGATTTCATCGCACAGTACGAGCCCTATCACCGGGCCCTTGCGAACGTTGGCGGTTTCATCGTTGCGGCCACGACGAAGGGCAAGGAGCGCAGCGAACACGCCGATGTGCTCGCCCGTTACAAGCGTCGCGATACGTCGATCCCGGCCGGTCCGCTCGACCTCTACGTGCAAGCGTTGCAGCATGAGCTTCCCGGTGCGAACGAAGACGATGCCCTCGCCTTTCTACGCAATCCGAAGACGACGCTGACGTGGGTCGAAGCGAGAAAGCGCGCGGAAAAAGACTTGCTCCGGTATAAGCCGGTCATCGGCCGCGAACGGAGCGCACGGCCTAGGCTCTTCGCAGCGCTTTGCGATTCGCAAACGTGGACGGAGCAAGACGACGCCTCGCCCTGGTTTGATACGCACACTGGTGCGTCGGTTGATATTGTCGTAAGCTCTGACACAGGCGACTCGCCTCTCACCCCCAATTGCTCTGAACTTCGCGTCATTGTCGCCAGCTTCACAAACCTCGCGGCGAAGCATATCGAACATGCTGAATCGAAAGGCGCGTGCATCGATGGTTCGCCGTGCGATGATCGCAAACTCACGTATCGCGGTCCGCTCGTGCGTCGCTGCGTGAAGGTCGACGGGGCGGACATCGTTGGTAAAGAATCGCAACACTTCGAAGATGGCGTAGCAATAGCGCTCGGCGAACTCGTCGAAGATACCGACGGTGATTTGCGCGGCGTCTTTCGCTCGCATAACGCAACCGACCCGACGCGTACGTTGCTTGAGGGCTTATCGTCGCGCGACATTGCTCGCAACGCGCGAACGACCGATGCGCTGGTCGACGCCGTTCGTAGCGGCCGAGCGCCTGCGAGTTCGCCCGCAGTGAACCGCATCTGTCGCGCAGCACAAGCGCTGAGTGCCTCGCCGCCGCGCCGCGCTGCCATCCTTGCGCTCGGCCGCAAACGTCGTCGCGCCGAGTACGATCGCGTGACTGCTGAATCCCTGGCCGCCCTGCGCGCTGAAGAAGCTCCGTATTGGGCCGCCCTCGACCGAGCCGGCGGCGCCATCGTCCCGGATATGCAGAACGTTTTCGGAACGTGGCGCGCTTCGAGTGAATTCGGCGGCCTCGCTCCACGCCTGCTGCGTTATGAAATACCCGCTCGCTTGAAGCGAGAAGCGTCTCGCGCTTCGGGTCACGTTGTGTGCGGCAACCTGGACGCGATCGTCGCGGACTTATGTGCGCATGGTCTCCCGTCGACTCGCGCGTCGGTGCTCGGGTGGTTCCGGGCTCATGCTCGGCCGGCATCGCGCGCTGCCGCTAAGACCCAAGCGACCACGATCGTGACCGA
>JAABUO010006319.1_pt1 | contig 13661 bp, 17 predicted proteins | sample 5559291 | NCBI WGS metagenome assembly JAABUO01 (sample SAMN10711878, study PRJNA513372) | rock metagenome | isolation source: Antarctica rocks | place: Antarctica: Victoria Land, Finger Mt sud | reverse complement strand
CAATGTGCAATAGGTATTCATGTTGCTTCCTTTTCTGTAGCATGTTGAACTGTTGTGCGACAATTGCTGCTGCACTGTTGCAGGCAAGGCTTGGCAGACACCGCTAGGGAGGTATGCGCCTCAGCAGGGTGGTGACTCAGTGCCAGGTGGCGCAGCGTGGGCCGCTGTGCTGCAACTGCCTCTGGAAGGGCTGCTGAGCAAGGGCGGTGGCGTTCAGTTTGTGGTCAAGAGGGCTCAAGGCGCTCAGCCAGAGTGGCTCTCAGGGCCTGACAACAAGGATTTCTTCATCAGCCTTGATCAGGTAGGTAATCATGCTACTCTGGTCACTCAATATGCACAGACAACTGTATTACATCTACAAAAGTAGTCTGTTATGCATGGGCACACTCTGTATCAGCACTTTAATCTCTGGGCAATCTCAGGGTAAAACGCCCTGACAGATCAGTGTCAGGGAGAATGCTTTGACAAACCAGTCCCTGAAGTTAGTGCCTCAGGATCAGCATGCCAAGCTAAATCAGTCCTGCTTTGATCCACAGCATTGCTGTCTTAAGACATATGAACATTGCACTAAAATACTTGCAAACACATACCCAGCCACAGCTCTCAAACCGGCACAAAGCAGGTTGTACCACTGACAGGCTGCCTTTCTTTACTGTGCAGGCGGTCAATGTTGTCAACCAGGCAGGCGACAGCTCAGCTACATCACACCCACCCACTGAGCCCCCAGCGCCCAAAGAGAGAGCGCTGATGCCTGCTGGCATGGACAAGCATGCCAAGAAGGCTCACTGGGACCAGCGCAAAGCTGAGCGGGCAAGGGCAAGGCAGGTCAGCACAGCATGTTAGTCAGCGCATGCCAAATGATGTTTGCACTCCAACACACACTCCCAACACATGAGTCCTGTCACATTCACCTCGTTTTCTGCTGTAGCAAAGCTCACTTGAGAATGCAGTGACATTGCTGCTTTTGTCTTTTACTCTGAATCGAAGTCCGATCGAAAGAGGTTGGCTTGAAAATGGCTTTGCACATCATGTGCTTGTTTTTCTGTATGTGCGTTGCTGCGGCCGTCATTTGAGGCCGACATGACAATCACCAGCGTAGCCAAGTTAGTACCTGGGATGTACCAGCCTCTGCACTGGTCTGCATGCCATGCAAAGGCTTGGCTGCAGCTACAGCCATGTTCATCAGCACTGTACATTGCACAACAGTACACCTCAGCTTTCAAGTTATGTGAGTCACCCGTATGATGATCGTGTACTGCAGAGGAAGTCTGAGGAGCCAGCTTCTGAGGGGCCACCTGTTGGGAGTTCAGAAGACTGGGTGGTTCTGGACAGTGGCAAATCCTTCGCTTGGTCTGCAAAGCAGCATGGCTCTCTCCAGCAGCAGATTGATGCCATGGAGAAGCTCATTCAGCAGCAAGGCCAGCAGGTGCAACACATCCTAGCACCAACGCCTCTTTATACAATTCAACATCTGAGTTACTCTGACCCATGATTTTGCAATGCTTGGTTCATATTTTGTGCTACATTGTGGCAGTGGTTCAGTGTGATTGCTGTATATCCTGCTTGTCTCCACCTCTTCCTTTGAAGACAATTTTCTAGGGACACACATCAACTTCTGCTATCCCTGAGCAATACGCAAAAACCCACAGTGAGGCATAACGCGCTACTGTGAAGCTGGTGTCTTCATCAGTCTGTCCTTTCAAATGCAGGATGGGTCCAAAGCAGCTGAGGGGCTAGCCCTAGCCTCAAACGCCCTGGATGCGGCAAAGCCCTTGGTAGCTGAAGCTGAAGAAGCCAACAAGGCTGCTGATGCAGCTCGCTCTGAGATGAGAGACATATCCAGGTATATCCTACACCCTCACCTTCCTCTCACAGCTCTTCCTTGCGCCTTTCTAAAGAACTGCTGCAAATGCATTTTATCCTAGAGGATCCACTGTATATGTGTGAACCTGCAAGTTGCGTGGCACCTGGTCCCTGCTAACCGTATCCCTGGCATCAGAGGAGTCCCACACACAGCCTCAGTCCGTGTTGACATGTGATGGCCACGTGAGTGTGTGATGTGCAGAGAAGCAAGCCGTGCAAGAGATGAGCAGCAAAGCGTGCAGGCTGAGGCTGAGCTTGCTGTCAGGGCAGCGCGCACAGCAGCATGCCGACTCAAGGTACATTGGTAGCTCAGTGTTCCAGAAGCACAGTGTAGGCATATAACATTGGGACCATTGCACACACACTGTCAGCTCTATGTGCTTTTACTGTTCCCTTTGGACAAAACAGTGTATGTGTGGCCTCTGCTCACCTTCTATGTACTGTTCATAGTGACATTTGTCATGACTATGCATGACATCCATGCGGTCACAAACATTTGAGCTCTGCTTTCACCCCAATTTTGAGCAGTGCAGCGCAAGCTCCAAAAACAGCATCAGACTTTGTTCCAGCCAGTATGTATGCTGCTGAGCTTGCTTTTGCTGGACTTGTGCAGGCTTGAGTCAGTCACGGTCATGTGACACCTTGCTTCTTGATGCAGGGCAGAGAGCAGGAGGTCACCCTTACCGATCTGCACCGCATAGCAGAAGAGGAGCAGAAGGCTTGGTTTGATGAAGCGGATTCCCGCCAGGTGGGTGGCTGTTCTGCGTTACGTCACTCAGCATGCATACCTGCACGTGTTCACGGTTGCGTCTTGCATTGTGTACAGATGATGTGTTTGTAAGCGAAGAAAGCCAGTCACTTTATTTCCTCAAGCGCATGCAAGTGCGGTGAGTCACTATCAAATCACGACATTGAGATACTGCTGATCTGATGTAGTGATGCCCAAGCACAGAGCACAGCATCTACGCATGCCCAAAAAACAATGTTTTGCTTTGACTTCAGCAAAATGTTATGCGCTGCATGAACTCATGTTTTGGCGTGCCTGTTGCTGCAGCACATTGAGGGCATAACGCCCCAGAGAAACACCTTCCGCATCCAGAGCATTGATGGCTCTGTGGTGTCATATAAAACTCTGTGCAAGGAGGGAGACAAGCACTTTGCTGTCATCAGCATTGTGGGGGGCGAGGCCTTTGACGATGGGGCACTTGAGGAGACCTCCCTGCACTGGGCCTGCACCCCAAAGCAAGGTGGTGCCTGGGAGGGCCCCCCACCAGGCTGGAAGACTGAGCCGGACAGCTCCCTGGATGCAGGCAAGCTCTTCTATTGTGCGGAACACATGAATGGGTGCTACATCACAAAGAGTGTCTGAACTCATTAGACATGCCCAAGCAACAGGCCTGACTTGTCACCGACTGAGTATCAATAGTAAGTTCAGGCTAGGACTGCGCCTAGGTCATGACCATTATTCACTTGTTGAGGTATGTTCTATGCTATGTGCCTTATTCAAAAAGCCTTTTGTGCGTCATGGCACTAGCTGATGCAATGGAATCAGGATCATGATGCTTGGGTGAACATAGCATCAAAGCCAGATGGCCTGTCTTGCTGAACAGCCAGACCTGCACAATATTAGACCTAGGAGATTGCTGCTGAAGTTGGTGTTGCCAGCAAAGCACAGCCAAGCAAGGCTGATGGCAAAGGCAAGGCAGCTAGAGTGAGGTGCAATGCAGGTGGTGGGGCATATCAGACCCTGCTGAAGAGGGTGCCAGCCCCAGGCTACCCCTCCCGCCCAGACATAGCAGTGCATGCTGTCACCATCCAGGTGCCCTTGGAGGGCTCGCTGCTCACTGGAGGCATCGCCTTTGTGCTGAAGACTGGGCAGCAGCAGTGGCTGGCCTGCAGGGCTGAGGGCGTGCTGCGCTCTGACTTCTTCATCAGCACCCAACAGGTGCCTCTAAAGACTCCTGACCATTGTAGTTGTATTGAAAGAGCTGCATGCACTTGTCTTTGACATGTGTACACTCCTTGAATCAAACTGTCTGCGCTGCATTTCTTTGCGAGACATGCCAAACTCAACAACTCAATGCTACAGGTGTAGATCACAAGTCACAGGTGTAGATCACAAGTCACATGTGTAGATCACAAGTTACAGGTGTAGATCACAAGTTGTCTAAGCACAGCAGGCATGGCTCAGGGGACTAGCAGTCACTGGGAACAGAAGTCATTGGACGCAGACCTCATTGGGAGCAGAAGAACAATGCAGCTTGCTCAGCAGCATTAATGAAGCACGTGTCTAACACTCTGCAGTGTCTTGATCAGGGCTTACAGATAGGAACAATGTTGCAGTCAAAAGGCTTTCTGAACAGCAATAAAGCAAGCTCTCTGGCTTGTGCTGCAGGCTGCTGAGGACCTGGAAGAGATCCTTGGATCAAAGACAGAAGAGTCTGCCCTGCCTGCCAGCAATGGTAGCACAGCCAGTACAAATGGTGCATCAGCTGTACAGAAGACAAACACAGGTCCAACTAGCAATGGAAGTGAAGGCGTGAGCAAGACCAAAGATGACATGCTCAAAGAAACAGGAGGCATCGGGTCTAATAAGTGAGTCTGTGGCCAATTTCATGTGCAACAAATGATCCTTCAATAGGTCAGATCAGGAATATCAAGTGCACTCTGTCATTCTGTACAATAAACATTGTGGTGTGCTTGATGTGAATGACATGGCAGCATTAAGCCTGCAAGTTTGTATAGGCTTGTGCTGCCTAGGCAGGCTATCAGACATGAATTACTAGGTCGTGTAGGTCAGGTACTGACAGGTTGCAACAGGTGGAAGCAACTGAGTCCGTAGAGTTCTGCTGTAATGAATGATGCTGTACTGCACTACCATGAACTGACAGCGTGCTATTACGCTGCAGTGTGTAAGGAAAGATGCTTGTGTCATGCACTCAGTCACAAGGCAAACATGACAACACCCTGCTGCATGCATCTTGCTTCTTGACAAGCCAATCCCCAACCTCACAATTCTCACCTCCTGTGCATGCACAGCATACTCATGCTGGCTTGATGTCTGCAAGTTTTGTCGACAGGTACGGAAACCTAGCTTCCGTTGACTGTATTCAACAAATGTGATATTTTCCCTGACTGACAAACGTTACGTCTTGCTTTCTGACTGAAACATGATACTGAGTGGCATACAGTTGTTTATCAGTGATCACTATCAGCACTGTCTGACCAGCAACGTAGCTCTGTCCTTGTGCTGCGGTTGTCCCTTGTGTTGGTATCAAGGCCAGCATGCCCCTGTGACAATACAATCATGCAGTATGCTTTGCCAAACAGTGCCGTCGCGACAGTCTCATCATCGCTCAGTCAATCTGTTTCAGTACATTGTGGGACACCAAAGCTGGTGCAGGTGGCAAGGTGAAGTGGCACATGAGATGGTGGAAGACATCAAGCAGATAGAGAGCAAAGCAGAGCGGTCTCTCATGCACCGCTTCAACCTTGCCAAGGTCAGCTGCTCTGCTCCCTCTTGTACCAAAGGCTGAAGCCCATGCTCAAGCTACTCTGATACACAGGACTCACAGTCAATGTGACTGCAGTGTAGGATCTGTTTTTGGATGTTGCAGTGAGACAGCAAAGCTCACACTGTCTGTCATTCGTCAGCAAGACTGCATACAGCGTCTGGAAAGACAAGATGTGTCCCGCACGTTCCTAACTCATCATGAGCTGGCAAGCATTTTAATTGTTATTACTGTTTTTATACAGCAAGACAGTGCAAACCCAACCCAGGCAGTCACAGCTGATCACATACAATGCCTGTGCTGTATGAGATTTGGTCACAGTATGTGTTCAGGAGTTGGTGATGGCTGCAACCAGTGGTGGCAAGCCCACAGAGGAGCAAGAGGCGCCTCTTGTGGCAATCTTGACTTGGCTGCGATGCAGCTCCAGTCGGTTGCTGACCTGGAATAAGAACTACAACATCAAGCCTCGCGAAATCAGCGCTGCTCAGGTTGGTGATCAGGAAGGCATCAGAGCAAGATACACAAACAATAAATGCTGGTTATTCAAATGATTCTGACATATCACTCTTACATACTTTTGTTGCGTAGTATTTCTACAAATTGTTCTTGTTATTCTTATTGTTGAGAAATGACACCATACTTGGCCTGCTGTTTGTGGTGCGAAGAGCCGCTGAAACCACATACGGTGGAGTATCTACGGCCAGACCCAACAGGAAGCATGCATGCAACATTGATACGTGGATATTGCAATATTTTGTGTTTTTGATGGCACAGATGATGAGATTCACTCAAATTCCACTGACAAACCTGTGAAACTAACACAGCTAAGCCTTGATGCTGGTAACACAGCAGCATCATGACTGGCCTAATTATGTCTCTAGGATGGCTTGACAGCAGTGCTTGCTGAGCTGCTGGAGAAGAGGCCAGAGTGGAGGGATCTGATGCTGCTGGGGCTGGCGGCAGTGGGCCGGGGGGGCCAGGGGGACGTGGGCCAGAGAATCAGAGATGAGATCCTGTACGTACAGTCACGGAACAATGCCAAGGTGACATCTTTTTCTACATTTTCTTACAAAACCCAAAGGAGAGTACTCTGTTTTGTATTTCTGCAGCCTGATGGGAGAACAGCATTCAGGAGCCTGAGGTTGCACTGTGTTGAGCAATTGTTGTGCAGGGCCAGCAGGAGTCCTGGACCTCACAACAGCTGCTGTGATTGTGAGCAGCACAGCTGCTTCTTCGGCACAAATGCATGCAGTGGTGCAGCAGCTACTTTGCACGGCATCTGCATGCTGTTGTGTCAGTCAGGAAACATACTGTGTCCCTTATGCAGCGTGTTCCACCAACACACACTCATGATTCACTGTTCCTTCACCCTGCAGTCAACTGCCACCCTCATGTTGCATTGCTTGCAAAGTCCAAGGACAAGCGCTAGGTTCAGGGGCTAAGATTGGGCTCTAAAGGCAAGGCATGGCAAGCGTTGTAATGACTGCTTGTAATGACATGCTACTCAAGCTTCTTTGCAAACTGCAAACATGTTTGATATATTGTTGTAACATGAGTAATATGGTATTTGAAGGGGGGGATGATGGAGGAGTGGCACCAGAAGCTGCACAACAACACCAGCCCTGATGACGTCATCATATGCCAAGCCCTGATTGCATACGTACAGCACGATTTGGACATCAGCCAGTACTGGCAGACTTTGCAGGTACAACTGTTTGCGCAGTGCTCAAAGCTAATGTGGCAGCTTACACGTGCTGAGTGACACATGCGTACAAAAGGCCCGGTATCAGAACACATCAGGGGTTTTGACTGCTGCTTGACACACGCAAGCAGCTCTACAGAGGCACAGTCAGGTGAACATGCAATCTGTGAGAGATTTTGTATGCTTCTCACCTTCTGCTGGTATGTAGTGATCCATGGCAAGAATGCGAGCCATACTGTTTTAAATAGGTGAGAACACTGTCGCGACCTTGTACTATATGCACAGTGTTTTGCAAGGAGAGCCAGCTGGCAAAGTGTGTGATGAGTACGCCACGCCATCCAATCATGTCAGTAGCTACCACAGTAGCTATTACAGTAGCTATTACAGTAGCTATTACAGTAGCTATTACAGTAGCTATCACACAGTGCAACCATCAATTGCACAGCTTGCAAGTAGTGCACCCATGAATTAGCACATGTACCCCGCCAACAGCAAGTGGCTGGTAGCGACCGCATGTCCTGCCAATATCACCAAGGCATCCAGTCAGGTCAGCAGCTGATACCACTCAGTTACAAGTAATGCAAAAAGTAAGTTGCATAGATACTACACCAGTAGTGAAATGTGACCGCATGTCCTGTCTCAGGCGGGCAATATCAGCAAGGAGCGACTGGCTAGCTTTGACCGGCCCATCAGGAGTGAGCCCTCCTTTAAGCCTGACCAGCAGGAAGGCCTGCTCAGGGACCTCACCAACTACCTGCAAACCCTCAAGGCAAGCCAACCTGACTCCTTATGATTGACACTGTGTCTGCCTTTGTTGTGTCAGTCAGGGCATGCATGTCACAGACGCACAGTCACCATACGCACCTTGATGAGTTTTGCATTTGTTTGGCTCAATGCTTGCCATCTGTTACATGTGACAGGCTGCTGTAGAAGATCCTCCCAAGAGTCGACGCTTACATGTATCGGGTCTGTGGAATCACTGCTCAGAGGTTGACAGGTTTACGTGATGCATCGGCTGCTGGTGCAGGTTGCTGTCTAGGTCAGAGCGTAGCAACTAAATTTGTCTGTCAGAGGATAGTTCAGAGTCCTCACCAGGTTTGGTTGTGATGTTGAAATGTGCTCCCTGTGTGTTACACGCAGGCAGTACACTCTGGAGCAGATTTAGAGTCAGCAGGGAATGCAGTGCTAGGGTATGACCAGGTCAGCATGAAGGGCAAAGCTATCAAGGTGGACCCAGTCCCAGGGGTGGCCACCGCTCACCTCAAAACTCTCCTTGAAGCATCCCTGGTGAAGGGGGGTGAAGAAGCACAGGGAGCAGGGCAGCCCGGCGTAAGAGGTGTTGCACAGAGCCTGGTAGAAGTTGGGAGGCTGATGGCTGTCAGGCGGCACTTGTTGCCTGCTTTGGCAAAGGGGAATGATGGCTGTGGCGGTCGGCTCAGGTATGGACTGCTTGCAAGCTTGCACATTTGATACTAATGATAGTAGTAAATAGCAATAGTACCACGCATGATAGTACCATTAACAGTAATATTTAAAGCAGTAACACTTGTTGCAATGGTGGCAGTAACAACAATGATAACAACAGCGATAGCAGCAGCACTAGCAGTAACAGTTACAGTACAGATAACAATATGCGTAAACACAAAGAATAACGACAACAGCCTGATGTACCCTACTGGCCTGCTGTGAGAAGGCCCAATGGCACCTTGAATGCCTGCTGACTGCAGCTTGGACTTGCACACAGTGCATCATAACACCCAGCACATTGCTGCAATGTACAGCTTGCAGGCAGGCAGTTATGTAGGCACAGCACTTTGGCACTTCAGCTGCCATACTGCTGCCGCCACACCCTGTAATATCCAACACATCTCTCAAGCCTATGCATGTTCAAACACAGGCAAGGGCTTGATGTTCCCACCTCTTTGGGGCACAGAGTCACTCCCCCAGCACAGTTGCATGCTTCACTGAACACCCTGAGACATTTCCTTGGAGAACACAATCCTTGCAGCTTGACATGTGTAGCCTGCCATACAGGCATGTGTTTTGCTGCAGCATGGCCAGTCCACTAGCAGTGCAGGTGTTGAGTTCCTTGCTGAAGCTTGACTTGCATAGGTGCACATGAGGCGCAAAGCATGCCCTCTGTCAACAACGCTGATCATAATAATGCTAAAGCTTGACTTGCACAGGTGCACATGAGGCGCAAAGCATGCCCTCTGTCAACAGGGCTGATCACACTAATGCTATGCAGCATCCTTTATTTGGATTTTCAGAAGTTCCAGTCATAGTTTGTTGGCAACATGGAAACTTTGTCTATGTACTTGATATCAATTTTCATTACTCACTCAACTGTGCAGGGATGTCTTGTATCTGGACTTGGCTCTTGATGGGGCTGTACGGTCAGCTGTGGAGTCATCTCTCACCCAAATCCGGGGTCCGGCAAGCAGCAAAGCAGATGCAGACGAAGGAAAAGAAGAAGAAGAAGAGGCGCAGACCAGCATGCTGATAGATTTGATCACCATCTGTGCAGAAAGCGTTTGCCTGTCTGCCGGGTCCAATCTGGAGCTAAGCATGGTGCATAAAGACTACCAAGTGAGCAGCATTGCATCATGTGCTTGCTCGTTCAAAACTTGAAACTGCATGCACTTGTATGATAGCACTGCTGCACCTGTGAGGATTCCATTCCAGTCTGGTGCTCTGCGTTGCAGCTTGCTGGTAAGCCAGCTTTCAAGAGCTGTCTTGTTTGAAAGACACCATTGCAAAGTGTTTTTAGTTTTTTAATCTAACAGACAAAAATGGAAAAAGTCCTGCTTTGTTTTGGCTGCTGCTGCATGGGAGGTAGCCAAGCTGATCATGCAACAAATGTCACACCAGATTTTGATGCACCCTGGGCATTCTGAGCAGTCCAAACATAAAATCATTTGCTGTATTTGCAGGCTTCTCAGGCGTTAGCATCCCCCTTGAAGTGGCTCAGAGCCCAAGCAGCATCTGAACGATTGAGCCGTGAGCTCAGCACCATGTCTGAGCGTTACTCCAGATCCTTGCAGCCCACTGCAACAGCCCTAGGGCATGCCCTAGGCCTGTCCCAAGACAGCACCGACATTTTTGCTGAAGAGGTTGTCAGAGGGTCATCGGCTGCACCCCTGGCACAGCTGGCAGCAATTTTGGCGCCAAAGCTGAGGCTGGCGGCAGGGCTTGACAGCTGGCAGATCATCAGCCCTGGATCTGGTAGGAGATCTGCTGTCATAATCTGCGCAGTATCACATGAAGCATGAAATGCCATCTCTGCTTAGGCAGGCACTCATCTTTGAATTGTGCAGTTGCAGCAGCCACAGTGGCTGCTGCATGAAGGCGCAATGCAGTTTTTTGAACAACATCACATCAGCTGCTGGTGCAGGTTCTGCTGTGGGCACTCTGGTGGCGGTGAGCTCTCTGTCAGAGGTGCAGCATGAGTCATATACAGAAGCCACAGTGCTGCTTGTGAAGCACATCGGCGGTGAAGAAGACATACCAGAGGTGAGATCTGCAAGCAGTCAGTTCCTGCTTCATCTGACATGTGCTCCTCCATAGGCTTGCTGCTCAGACAGGCGTCACTCCTGCCATCTGTGCATACAAGAAGATAGACTGCTCTGGTTTCTTCAGCCAATGCGGTTTTGGGGAGTTGAAGTATATAACAGCAACTTAGTTAAGCCTATCTGAGCCTAGCCCTAGACCACTGCTCTACTTGTAGCCATGCGGCTGCAGCTTCTTTGCACAGCTGTGACCCAGAATCTGCTCATGCATTGGACTGACACGTGTCTTCCCATGAGGTCAGGAATGCCCTGACTACTGACAGTCCTGAGTAGCTGAGTATCAACAGTCCTGAAACCTGACAGTAGTTTCATGTACGAGCTATGTATGTTTTGCTCATAGCCATTATGACTGAAGATGGATATGAGGTGCCTGCAGGGAGTTGTGGGTGTCGTCAGTAAGGACGCTCCAGATGTGCTCTGCCACGCTGCAGTCAGGGGGCGCAACAGCGCTGTCATGTTGGTTGCATGCACCGACGAAGAAGAGCTGGCTCAAATTGCTGCATGGCATGGTCAATCAGTTCAATTGCTTCTGGCCCAGGTGCAATCTGTACAGCTCAAGCTGAAGTGTTGAAGTGTATAGGTTGCACATTAAAGTTGACAGCTCTTGTTGTGTGAGCTGTTGCTTTCTGTGCCTGCCTTCTGGCGTTTGTGAGGGCACCTGGTCCTAAATGCCAGTCCCGCAGCACATATCACAAAGCTTGACAAGGGTTTGTCCGTACAGATTGATGTGCTTGCATGTTGGTACTCTCTCATGCCATGTCGACAGGTATCTTACTGTCATGACTGTTTACGTTACTGTTACACTTGTCACTGTTGCTTCGTTAATGGTATGCTGCCCTGATGCCGTGCCCCAAAGCTTGTATCTTTCTTCTTCTTCCTTTTCTTCACAAGTGGTGCAGCCGGTATGCAATTAGTCCAGATGGTATTGCAAATTTGGCACCTTGCTGTCACAGGGCAATACCACCGTCAGGGTCAGCACTGCAGAGGGGCACCCCCAGCGTGCAGAGCCAGCTTTCTCCTCAGCTTCTGACCCCTCCAATCATGATCAAGCTGCTGCCAGCAGCTTGCCGCACATAGTGCGACGTGACTGGTGTGGCCTGTTTGCAATCAGCTCAGACAGCTTCACCACAGGGCATGTCGGCGCCAAGTCACTCAACACTCAGAAGCTCAAGGTGAGTACGACATTGTGTCTCACCACCAGGTCTCCAACAGCGTCTAGTCATCCCCTTTCACAAGCTTGTCAGACAAAGAAAGATGGCTGAAGCTGCCCCTCAACTGTTGCTAGCACAGCTAAAAGACCTGAATCCAGGCGTCTGTTATGTCTGTCCAGCCATGATCCAAATGGAGTGACATGTATAGCACATCCAGAGGTGGTCAGGCCTATGTCTATGGTCAAGCCTACGTATATGGTCATTGTCATGGCAAGATCATAACAGGCATGACAAAGGTGTGTGACGCCACAACTAGTCCTTAGCTAAGCACCCTGCTGTGTTGGCTTGAGCCATGTGGCTGTGCTAGCTAGAAGGTTGTGCATGTACTGTATGTCATTTTCCCAGTTATTGTCTCTTGACTCCCCTGATGAGTCCCAAAGACAGAAACTGTTGATTGATTGATTGATTGATTGATTGATTGATTGATTGATTGATTGATTGATTGATACAGGGTCAAATGCCAGCCTGGGTCAACCTGCCCTGCTCAGCAGCCCTGCCCTTTGGGGCGTTTGAGGCAGTCTTGGGCCATCACCAAAACGCTGCGGCAGCTTCGGCCGTGCAAGGAGTGAGTCATCTAGCCGTCCCTTCTGATGAGCAGCTTGCTAGTCTTCGATCAGAGGTGATGAGGCTGGAGGCTCCTGCAGAGGTTCAGCAGCAAGTCACCAAAGCATTGCAGCAGTCCGGTGAGCACAGCTCAACTACATTCACAACAGCACGTTTGTTCACAACACATGTGGAATAGGTAGTTGACCAAACTGAACTTACTGATCACATGCAACTGTATTACACAACACGTTGCTGTTCCGCTCCCCCTTGCCACTGTAGAAAGGTGTTCACATCAGCAGTCAACAGCGTAAAGCATTGCTGGAGGGCTTCCGCTTGGCGCTGCTTGCAGCTCTGGCCTGGCACAAGAGGCCATTGTGCACCATGCACTTTTGGCTGATGCTTTTCTTGCGGTGTTGTACCTGACATTCTTCCTAAATTGTCATGATTGACATTTTCCCTATGCTGTTGTAGCTGATATTCTCTTTACATTGTTGCAGCTGACGCTTTCCACACATTGTTGTAGCGGACGCTTGCCATACATTGTTGCAGCTGACATTATCCTTACAATCTTGTAGCTGACATTTGAATCTACAATGTTGCAGCTGATGTTTTCCCCTCGGCTCCATGGCCAGCTCCACCATTTCGGCTGTTACAACAACACAGCAGACATCGCCGGAGTATCTGTCGCCAGTGTTCTTGCACTCCTACTGTATCAGTCTCAAATGTGATGCCGGCATCATGTGCACATGGTTGCTGTACTGGAACTAAGATGTATTGGCCATGTGGTGGCATTTCCAACCGCCTTTGGAAATCACCAAACTAATACCTGGGAGTTGTGACGGCTCGCCTGCTGACAGGCCTGTGACAGTGTACATGAAGTTGTATCACCTGCAATCTGCAGCTACCAAGTACACTAAGTCGTGTGATCTGCAGCTACAGATGCAGTGTACACCAAGTCATATGATCTGCAGTTACAGGTACATGAAGTCGGTTGATCTGCCATCTGTAGCTACAGTGTACATCAAGTCACATGAGCTGCAGTCTGCAACCTGTGGTCTGCAGCCTATGGTCTGTAACCTGTGGTCTGCAGCCTGTGGTCTGCAACCTGCAGGGGCCAAGTGGGATGGCAGCAGCCCCTCCTGGGAGGACATGTGGCATGCAATCAAGGCAGTCTGGGCATCTAAATGGAACTCCAGAGCAGTGTCTAGCCTGAGCAAGGCAGGCTTGCATCACCAAGACCTGCAGATGTCTGTGCTGT
>JAABUO010006317.1_pt1 | contig 13664 bp, 18 predicted proteins | sample 5559291 | NCBI WGS metagenome assembly JAABUO01 (sample SAMN10711878, study PRJNA513372) | rock metagenome | isolation source: Antarctica rocks | place: Antarctica: Victoria Land, Finger Mt sud | reverse complement strand
CGCACAGCATTCACTCCAAGGTTTCTGCTGAAGCAGTGCCATTACTGTAAGCAGACTTTTGACGGCAGCTGTATATATCATACGCAGTATTATACGGATCTGAAAAGGAAAATCCGTGTATATATGCCAAGCCTACCCGCGGGCGCAAACTCTAGCCATTTTAAAAGGCTTCTTCAAATTTATCGCCCTTCTGCCTTACGGCAGCGCAGCTGCAACCTATTCGGCTGCTGCCCTTCACCTGCACGTAAGTGCGCATCCGAGTGCGCATTGGCAAGTCGTGGATTGAGCGTCATGGGCAACAACTGCGACAAGCCTGTCAGTCCACCTTTGGCAGCTCGTGGAGTGAACGTCGAGAGGAGCGACATCTTCGAGACGCCTATCAGTCCGAGCGAGGTTCGATACTGACCTAGACTACTCTCTTGTAGTACCTCTCTGCCCGCAGGAACGGCGCATAGCGGTAGTGTAAACAGATACTGGCTTCTTGCAGGAAAAGCGTCTGTGTGCCTTTGAGCAAGCGTTGCAGGAGGCTTTGCAAACCTCAAAACCCTTGCAAGGTACCAATCAGTTACATACGGCAAACACAGCTTACCTGCAGACCAGTTTAAAACCCCTTTATTTCGCAGACGGTGACGATCCAGGCGATGCTGCACTTCACAACACTGCAAGCTTGGTAGGTTGACAAATGCGCCTGGCCTGATTTCTATCTCTTGATCTAATGCATCCTTACAGGACAATGATCAGGACAATGAGAATGTGGACACTGGAAACATTCCAAGCCTGGCAGGGCAGCATCAACAAAAAGCACCTGCAGCTGCTTCACGATTGGGTAAGAGCGCCATCCAGAATTTTTGCTGGCGGCAGATGCTGCTGTTCCGGCATAGCTTTGGATCCACCACCATGAGATCATCAAGAAAATGGCATCCATGCTTCTGTAGGACTGGAGCCTGGGATGCAAATGAGCTCGCCAGGACGCCATCACAGACACTCAAAACCTACGTCTTTGATTGGTACATAAGTGATGCATAGTTGCTGTATATTGCTACAGGTCTTGTTGTCCACTGGCCTGTGTGTGCAGCAATGTCAAAGACATAATGTCTCTGTCTCATGGGTATGTAGCAGTCGTCAACTTGGGCTGAGCTGTTGTTGGCACAATTACATCCAAGTTGCTGAGGGCCTGCAGGTCATGTCAGGTGCCAAGCATGTTAGCCTGTTTATATGCATCGCTAACACAAGTGATGGCAACGGGCTCTGCTGTAGGCACCCTTCCTCCTCGGCAAGCGTCGCCTGTCATACAGCAGCAAGCGCCTCACGGTATCCCGGCAGTCTGTCACCTCAACTCAAGGTGTGCTTGAATGAGCAACACGCTCCAGCGGCTATGTTGGTACACTTTCAGTCAGTCGACAATGCTTTTGCACTGAAACTGCAGAAGCACTTACAATAATCTTCTTGGTGCATGCATAAAGCAGGGTGAATGCAACACATATGTCTCATTTGTTTTTCAGCCAGCTTCCCTGCAGCTTTTAGTGGACGGGGTCCTTGATCCCTGCCATTTGTGTTCCATGGCATACCACAAGCCCAAATGCGGTACTATGCAGTTTAAGATCCCTGCTTCGCAGTGTGTGTGCGCACGTAGCATGAATTTAGCACTTATGTAACGCATGCAATTCTGCTGTTGAGTGAGCTGCTGTGGTACACTTCACTGTTTTTCCCTTGCAATAATCTCTGATATATGTGTGCATGCTGCAGTGGTCAAGGACTGCCAGCCATGCATAAGCCCAGCAGCTTGCATGATGAGTCAGAAGATGTGACCTAGGTACAGATCAGTTGCATACACTGCACAGATGCTACATGCATGTTGTGTACATGCGCTGACAAGCTACACAACAGCTAGTGAATGCTGCATAGCAACACTTCACCAGACCAGATAAACATTTGCTCCCCTTCGATCTGAACAATTGCACACACAATGCTAAAAAGCACTGCAATACAAGAAGCATGTGAATACATGTAACTGCTTGAACACTTGCCACACTATACATCCATTCTGCAAAACTGCATTTTTGCCTTTTGTAGACTGCCAGCACATCCTCTACAGAACTTCTTTCACCGCCAGGGCAGAACAGGAAGACAAAGCTAGTTAAAACATCCAACCAAGTCAACAAAGGCAACATTGTGGACTCAGCTCATAGCCCAACTGCAGATGCGCCTTCTGTCTCTGATGTGACTGTCAAAGCGACAGCAAGCCATCATGCAAGTGATGAAGCCTCAGGTACCTCGCTTGACAGCTTGCATTAGTGCTGAGTCAACATGGTGACTGTGCTTGTATGCTGTTGGTAATTTTAAAAGGATATTGCTCAAAGTGGTAGTATTTGCAGCTCTGATTACTCAAAAACTGCTTATGTGTCTAAGCAGACTATACAGATTTTGCGGCAGTCACATAGTACTCACTACTAAGCAAAACTGGGGAGCCTGACATCTGAGCATGCCGCAGAGCCAATGGTGTTAGTGTTGCAGGCTTTAAGTGGTCTCCTACAAGCAACAATGGCGTGTCTTCAGTTCGTGAGATTCCCTGGAATCAAGGTGACAGCCTGGCCTTCCATCTGCTTGAGGGTGGCATTCCTTTGCCTTTGAGGCCATATGTGGACATCCTCAGGCGTGCACTTCACAATGCCTGTACCAGGAAGCAAAAGCGGAAACTTGCCTCAGCAAAGCTGATGCTGCGCTTCGTTGCTATTGTCACCAAGTCTGGCTTGCAGCTGAAGCACATTGATGCTGCGTTATCGGGTTTTGTCAAAGAAGATGATGGCCCTATATGCCAGGCAGTGGAGAACTATGCAAAGGATCTACTGGCTGCTCAACCTGATTTGCAGAAAGACTGCTCATTCAGAATGATGCTGCGTCTGTCCTATGATGAGAAAGAGCAGCGAACGCAGCAGCTGTACCAAGCACCAACCCAAGCGGCTCAGCAAGGTTGCCATGCGCGAGTGTGGGAAGCAACTTGTGCGTTTGTTATGGCTGTCAAGAAGGCTCGGGCCCCAGAACTCAGGCAGGCATTCACTGCATACCAGGGCATTAACTGGACAGGTGCCGAAGAGATGTATCAGCTGCTGAAGTCTGTCAATCCTGTTGAGATAGCTCTGAAGCATTGTGCTGAGGAAGGCAAAGCCAAAGATACCAAAGCTGCACTGCATGACGCTGAAATGAGAGCATCAGAGGTAGTGCCAATGCTGCTGATGCTGGACAAGTATGCTGGCAACCTAGAACCTTTCGCTCGCTGAATGTTCAGGGTTACTGGGCTAGCAATCCTTGATGCCTACAGGCCCTGTCAACAAAAGTTTGAACAGCAGCTTCCAAATGCACAGGATCGGGCTCGGCTACAGCAGTTGTTACTACATTTCTGGCTGCAGTTTGAATCCATGTCGCCTGCAGCTGTTGTTGCTGCTGCACAGGCTATTGGTCACTGCTGTGAGGACACGATGCTGATAGGCATTAGTCACAACGCAGCTGCAGTTGTGTCCAAAGATGCCATGCAACATCATTACTGGTTGTCTACTGCAGCTTGCACAAGTCTAGCCCCTTATGGTATTGACCCTCCATGTGACACCTGCGGCATACATGTGCATGGCCAGATTGTATCCCTTTATGCTTGATGTGTGATATGGGAATGTACAAGCTTCAGGACCTTTGGGGCTGGATTATTGGCCTGTTTGCTGTGTATATCATGCTATAGTGTGTCACTCACGGTCTTTTTGCTGCGGCCATACATGCAACACAACAGCGCCTACTTTGTTTCTGCAAATTGAGCTTTTCAGCATGTCTGGTACGGGTTGTACATTTGCTGCTGTGGTTGCAACTAATCTGTACATTAAATAGGTCTCCGCCACATCCCTATTGCTAGGTACAGGTCACTGTTGTGTACATTGTATTGTTAACCCTGTGTATTTCACCTTGCTCTAGCAGATCCTCTGCCAATCTTGTGTTAAGCAGCTCATTTTCCACCATGGTGTTCAGCTATATATGAGACGCTTGCTGAACTCTTTGACTTTTGTTAAGTGCTGTGTTTGGCATGCTTGAGATCAATCATGCCTACCTCATGTCAAGACCAGTGTTAGATCTTGACTCCAGATTCGTGGTCTCAAATGGCTACTTGCAGCTGATGCAAAGCACAACACCGTTTGAGAAGGATTGATCTTCCATTGGTACTGGCTCACTCGCAAGATGTGGCAGAGCTTGAGTGTGGCACAGTACTGTTGTTCACCAACATTGCTTGTCTGCATCGAGTTGCCATTTGTTATAGCTTCTATAATTCGAATTCACAGTAGAATTCGTTGAGCAAGAGTGCAGTACGGCACCGAGGTCCTTTTGATGACAGAAAGCAAGGAGGAATAAGCAAAGCAAAATGTAAGAAGCATTACAAAGGCTGCACAGAAGGCAACAGCCTTGTCAAGCTGTACATGAATTTGCAGCAACAATTGTGCAAGCACAGCGGCCACAGCCAACACAGCATAATCAAAATAACACAAACAGTTTGGTTCTTTCTAGTGCCAAACACCGACATCACACAGGAATCCAATTCATAAATTATCAGGTTGTCACAGAGAGCATGTGTAGCTACGGACTGTCAACTATTCTGTAACAATCTGAACTCTTAGTCTAGCTACATTCCCGCATATTCTGACCTGTACAAAATTGCTGTCACTGCTGTTCACTGAATGACTTAATAGCGCATAAGGTCACAGAGCTAGCTATGCTAAGCGGGGCTGTGATTGCAAGCTATCAAAATGCCTACAAGGGGCGACCATGCACCATGCTGTTGTCCATGGCAACATGGACTGCCTTCTTCAATAGCTTCCTGCTGGGAGGTGAGCTGGCAGTTGGTGTGGTAATGGGCCTGATTTGAGCAGCCAGAGCCTCACCCCACAGCTGATGTGCATGTCCTGTGGGATGCACACCATCTCAGAAAGTGTGCTGGTCAGGGTTGGAGCACACAGCTGAAGTGTTTGCTGCTGCAGTGGAGGTCCCTGCCACAGCTCCAGTGTAGCATGGTGTGGTTATGTCAGTGAAGCCAGAGCTGTTGCATTTGCAGAGACACCGGTCAAGAATGCAGCAAAGTCAAAGGTGATGATGGAAGCCTCCAAGTGCTCAATTGCAAACTCAGCCAGGAAGGATGGCAGAGCTTCGTTGTGGGCAGCAGTGATCTCATTGCTGATTGTCTGCACAACACATCAGGCTTTAGTAACCGCAAAATGACATGCCACACATGGTGAATGTAAAGCATGAAAAGTGCATACGCAACAACATTGCACACCCAGAAATGCTTTCAGCACAGCAGCACGTTCTCACTGCATTGCGCTGTCAGCAAACAGTGCATGGCTGGATCGCAGGGGGGACAGGGAAAAGGTGGTGTGGATTGTGAGGAACTGGGAGTCCCATGTGTTTAGTCCTTTTACTCAGTCCATTCAAACCAAAGCATCAGAAGGTCAATGATCTCGCAAAACGACAACACTGGGTGTACAGCTCACTGCTATCAAGCAATAGGAGCTGGGCAGGGTTGATCAGGTGTAGAGAAGCACAGAAGACTTACCACAGCTTCTGGGCCTGCAGCTCTTAGGGCTGGGGTTGCTCCGTAGTAAGCTTGAGTCTGAGTCAAGAGCCTGCATCACAGAGCCTTACCTCATCAGCAATGCATTTCTTCTTCCCAGAATCTGGATGCAATGCAGTAGCATTGATGGTGTGCAGTCACCATTGCCAAGACAGCTTTCAGCGACAGAAAAGTGCATGTAAATGCAGCAACGTGCATTGGAATTGAAAAGCAACAGCTATGAGCAATGCGTGGAGCTTTGCTTCATTCCATCTACGTCTGGCCAATCTGGTGGAGAGGATCAAACTCTTGAGGATTTTGTTCAGATGATGATGACAAAGCTCTGCTTCCACTTGAGTGATCGTCTCGGTTGTCTCTGTAGCCATCTTTTTAGGTCTGTGACTACGTCCCGTAGATCGCTGACTATCCACCCGTAGCTAGTTGTAGAGAAGATCTCTGGCATTCACTTGATACTGAGGCGCACAGAGACAAAGGTTGATTATGTCTAGAAGTTGTCTGATTGCCTTTATCCTCTGACGCTAGGTTATTCAATGACGTTGTATTGATAATCCCCTTTAGGGCCGCAACGATCTGTAATCCCTGCATGAATACTTGGGATCCCCAGCGAATCTGCAGTGAATTCAGAGTTATGTCAAGGTTCTGCAGAGCTACAGTACTCTATACGCAGAAAAAGCAGAGTTATGTCAGCATGTCATAGTTCTATCATAACGTAGATTCCGTCTATGACTAAATCTGTAGCCTTCTGGGCCAGACTCTACAGCTTCTGGCATAGAGTATTGTAGCTTCTGGCATAGAGTACTGTAGCTTCTGGCTCAGAGCATCTGCAACTCGGCCTCAGACGCTCTGTAGATCTGGCTCAGGGCTCTGCAGCCTCTGCATGCAGAAGTGGGAAAGTCTGCGTGCAGAGTTCTGTAGCTCTGGCGCTGCAGAAGAAGGTTCTGAAGTTTTCTAGGTTATGCTAGAGTTGAGTCTTGAGTCATGAGTTTTAGGGCATAAACTGGAAAATGGCCCAGTTACGCATTAAAATAAAAGAAACAGGGTGTGTGTGTGTGTGTGTGTGTGTGTGTGTGTGTGTGTGTGTGTGTGTGTGTGTGTGTGTGTGTGTGTGTGTGTGTGTGTGTGTGTGTGTGTGTGTCTCGCACTCAGCCTTGACTCAGCCTTGAGTCTTGACTCAGCTTACAGCTTTACACCTTAACTCAGAGTCTAGCTCAGGAGCTGAGTTCTGAGTTAGTCTCTATACTTTTCTAGATCTTGTAAAGGTGTAAAGGTGTAAAGATAGGGAGAAGTACTGCACTAAGTACTACAGGGCTGAGGGCAGTTAGGGAAGGGCTGTAAGGTGGGTAAAAAGGGCTGTTCCAGGAATTGTTAAAACCCACTCCCCACAAACCCCCTGTTTTGATGGGGTTTTGCACACACTCACAGGCCTTGATGACTCATAAACCATTACATAACACTGACATAAGCAGGAATCTGGCAAAAGGTCAGTGGTCAGTTAGACAAATATATATATTACAAGAGTATGCTTGATGTAAAACAGTAAACAAAATAATACTACTGCATTTTGTGTTTCAATCTCTTTCTTGTTTGTGAGCACTTTAAAGAAGGCTTTTAAGCCCTTCTGGTCGGATGCATCGGCAGACATCACGACCGGCAGCCTAGACCTGCATTGGTAACTGATACGACCGTTAAAAAGGAATTTTGACACCAAATCAACAAGCTCGCGCAGCGTTCCGTGGAATTTAGTTTACATCCGCGCACCGCCTGTCGCGCGGCATTCCGAGAGTTTCGTACCTTACACGCAGGGGCCCCAATAATATAATTATGCGCGACTATTTACGGTAGACATCTTGGCTGTCGTTAACTTTGCTGGCGTTATAGGCATATCACGGCCGTGCATGCCGGGGTGCCTGTGGCGTCAACAGCTGCAGGATTGGCTTCGAGCAGCACTGCATTCCCCGTTCGCATGTTTTCTGCTTGCACACTTCGGCGATACAATTCAACGCGTCCTCTGTGCGTAGATCAGAGCATGCTAAAATGCAAGGGTGTGGGAGCCACGCTATCTTTCTACGCCCGCCATACCAGGTGTGCCACGATGGCTCTCGCAGCATGAAGATGCACAGCACATGACATTTCACGAGATGACTGCTCCGAATGACAGCACAAGTCACACCTGGAATCGGCCTGCTTTCAGTCACCTGTCGTTGCTGTTAAAATCCTAACAGCATGAAGCTCGATCGGATACCTGTCCAACGGGGAAGAGGCGCCAATAAGGAGGTGAAGAGGAGACGAGACAAGCATCCTGCTGACCAACAGCTGTACAGCAACATAAGAGTGAGCAACCACTTGCTGGCCTTGACAGTGTTTGTGCTAACACATGCCTGACATACCTGTGCTGCAGGCCCCAAGCTACCATCGGCAAAATCTTCTTGACCTGCTCAGCCAGGCAGTAGGCGAGCAAGACCATGCCAGAGCAGCAGTCGCGGCTGTCACCTTGCTGGCAGCACAGGTCAGTTCATTGTGCCCGTATCTGCTCCTGTATCTCAGTCCAGGCTCTTCCATCAGCGTTTGTCTTCACTGCAGGATCCCAAGTATCTTCCAGGTCCTGAAAAGATGTTTGGGCCTGTGGAAGTCAAACACTTCCCAGAAGTAGCAGCAGCTGGCTTTGAGGTCTTGCGTTATGAAGCTTCTCATGAGGAGCTCAAGCGTTACTTGCGCAAGCAACAAGATCGACAGCTCACGGCAGAGGATGCAGAGCTTGTCACATTTGAGCTTGTTTACTTACTGGCTGAGCAGGTACAGAAATTGCAGTGTCCACCTTATGCATGCATCTAATGACGCCTCTTGCGTTGTTGGACTGCATGTGGACTGCAGCAACAATTGAACAGGTCAAATGATAATAATGATTAAAACGCTTTCCAGCTCATGATGAGCTAGGTACGTGCAGGACAAGTCTTGTCTCTCCAGAGCAGCCTGTCTTGTGCATCCCTGTAAGGCCCACTAATTCGACAGTTCCGACAATTACGTAATGCAACATCATTGCAACTAGACCTAGGGCGGCCAGGTGGGCAAACAGGTCAGCGCATACAGAATGCCATGTGCTGATGCAGGGCGAGTACCAGGATGCATACGATGTGCTAGACAGCATCAGCAGTAAGAGCACACAACGTTTCTACATGGCTGCAGTATGTGGGGTCCTACGTCATGCACAGGTGTCTGAGGTGCGCTGCTGATGTGACCTGCCGCCGCTAATCTGACATCTGACACCTGATGACATCTGATGCTTTGTCTTTGCATACCGACCCCCTCTTACAGTCAAAAGCAGAGATGATAGTAATTCTCACCAGTATTTACGTAATGCAGTGTGCTTGTTGAGCAAGGCTTGATGTCTTGCTAGCACGAAAACTTGTCGTCTCTCTTTCCACCATGCTCTCCCCTTTGACGGTTGTCTGGCTTGGGACTGCAGCCTCAGGAGGTCATCGTCATCGCCAAAATGCGCAAAATTTTCTTTATTTTTGTTTGGAGGCTGTCTGGAGATTGATCTGGCAAGGATGTTGCAGATATTGCAGAAGGCAGCTTGTGATGCAGCCTTTTGCCGAGCTTTGGGGCGGTCCACGCCACAAACTGGTCTCAACATGTTCCAGTACGATGAGCAGGTTTGGACCAAAGGCGGCCAGCAACTCCAGGAGTTTTGGAACAGCGCTGAGCTGCATCTCAAGGCAAGGAATCACAGCTTATTGTTACTGCTGCATGTCAAGGAAAGCCTTCTTGAGAGGTGTCTATTTGATTGATTGATACTGATATTCCAAACAGACAAATGTTGCAGCATGCATGTAATTGCATATGCAAAGGGTCTGTTACAAACACCATCTCAAGGGCCTCGAGCAAGTGCATAGATCCATGACATCTTTTTTGGCTACACAGAACAAGTGACACTGCAAGTGCTACAGGAGGCTCTGAAGCTACACCCCAGCGCTGTACGTGAGGCATGCCTCTTGGCCCAGTTGTACATGATGGGAGGGCAGCCGGAAGATGCCCTTGAGACAGCCAGGGCAGTCAGGGAGGCAGCCCCTGCAGACTCAGATGCCCATGGCCTGTTCGTTCTGCTGTCAGAGGCTGAAGGACCTACCTCAGAGACAGTGACCGAGCTATCACAGGCATACTTGGAGCTTTTGACATGTGATCCAGCCTCTGAGCATGCTGTCCGAGGTGGCACTCCTATTTATAGTATCTCGCATTCAACAAAGATGTGCAAGGCTCAGGACAGCAAGGCTCAGGACAGCAAGTCTCACCCTGTGCATACTGCTTATTACGCTGGGCAGTGAGCTGATGCTGCTGGCTCACTCGTGGCCCAGTCCTGCACATGCCTGGTCGGTCATAGAGGGTCACTTCAGAATTTACTGGAATGGAGTTTTGGACGGCAGTACAGTATGGTGTCCTTGGTATTCCGCCTCTGACGCATGCATGCGCCATGGGCTTGCAGGCTTGCTAGGGCTGAATGCCAGGCTGCCTGTTGCTTCATCAAGTCTGATGGAAGCTCTAGCTTTGCACCTAGATGTGGCAGACCACAGCAGGTCTTCTGCCCAACAAGCCTGGAGCGTGCTGGCTCAGATGCTTAACACTGCAGCTAAGCTTGTGGTCGACCTTGAGGTAAAAAGCTGTCTCTGCAGATGCAGGATGCATTTTGAGTTCACTGCGGGATTTGAGGAGGATCTAGACGCGCAGCCCGTCTTTGCAATTAGCTGTAGAAATGTGTGAAGTCATGTCACATGATGGTCCTGGGCTGCTGCCTTCTGGTGCCCACAACTCTGAACTTGCTGGCTATTGGCATTTCAACCTATACATAGATGCTCTCAAGGTTGTTTGCCTCCTCAAGTTTGCCCGTGTGCTGTATCCATGTACGTGCAAAGTCTGTGTGGCCCATCAACAGCAATCCATCATTGCCAAAAGCCATCCACAGCTATGGCACAGTGTGACAATGATGTCATGTTGCTGCCTGCTTACGCTGCCTGCCTGCATTGCATCGGTCTTGCACACATGTCATTTAATTATCTTTTGCAGCATCAGATGCATCACAGTGACCTTCTGGTGGCTTGCAGCTCTACAGCTTTGTTCACATGTAGTATCAGCCATGTCCATGTGCTTTTCAGTCATTTTCTGATTGCACTGTGTGATTGCAGTATGTGATTGCAGGCAACATCTGCACAACACAGAGAGCAATCTGCAGCGCAAGAGGACCGTGAATTCTCCAGTCAAAGGGCAGCGGCTAATGGGCAGCAACTTGGTGATGCCAATGGGCAGGTGGAAAGGCAAGCCTCTGGCAATGAAGGGGATGAGCAGCAAGCTGGCAGCAGCGCAGCAGGAGCCGAGCTGGGAGCTGCGTGGGATGCATGGCAGGCTCTGCAGGAACTGCTGACTGTGCAACGCTACTGGTGGAAGAAGCTACACTTCAGGTATGTCAACAAAAATCCTTGAGACAGAGAGCGACAACAGACAGATCATTTGTGTTGCAAGCCCATGCAAGGTATACCTCATTACATGCAAGCCAGCAGCACCTGCATCACTATGCTTGCATGCCCAGGCCATGCTTAGAAAAGCTGGCAAGCTTGCCTGAACTGGGACTTTTGCACAAATTGTTGTTGAGGCCAAAACTATTGACTCTTGATTTGACCCTTGATTTAGTAGTGGGAATGGTATTCTCTGCGTTCATGTACAGTTTGCATTCTGCAAGAAAATATGTCCAACGGAGACAGGGGCTCAACAGTAGCACCTGTGCATCATCGGCACTCATGCCTGTGGTGCTCTGTCAATGCTGTTGCATCACTGTTGAATGTGTAAAGCACTTGCTTAGTATGACAGAAGCAAAAGTTGCATTGTTGATCTGCAGGTGGCAAGGCACGCCTTCAGCAGCAGCAAACCTTGAGGAACAGCAAGACCCAGAGCAGACAGATCTCCAAAAATTTAAAGCCATTGTAGCAGCCTTCATGTTTGATACTGGAGATGATGGCATGATTGATGACACTGGGGAGGACTTTGTCCCCATGGTCCAGGAGCACATGGAGGCTGCAGGAGAGTTTGGAGTTGCTATGGACATTGCTGATGCAGTAGAGCTGGCCAAGTCAATCAAAAAGGTCTGTCGTTGCTTCCTGCAGCTGTGTCTTGCTTACAGTTATGTCCTTGGCTGATGTGCAGTGATTTCTGTGCCATGCTACTGTCCCAATTGCATAACAGGGTTGTATCTGTCTGCCATTTCACATGCAATATCACACCTTTGCGTATGTAGATTTGCATGCCTGAAGTCCAGACCTACCATGTTGCTGTGTTATGGCACGCATGGCTATCGCAGCAAGTGCTACTTCCTGCAGGCTCAGCGCAAGAGAATACAGGAGACTAAGCGCTCACCCTTTGACAAACCCTTGGCTAAGTTTGGTGTTGTACCAAACATGCCTGAAGTATGGTGGTCAGTGTTTCCTTTCAAGCGAAGGTAGTTGTGGTTTTTCGCCATTTGTAATCATGAATCAACAAATATATCAGGACATTGTGTAGTAAGCTTTAGGTTACTCTTGCTTTGGTTGACATACAAGCACATGGTGATTCCTCCACACCCATCATTATGGGTGCAATACGGCAGTAAAAAGAGATGCACTTCAGAATCTGCTCTCTTCAAGAGCATTCTGGCAGAGGAACACACAAAGTCAAAATCAAAGATGAACGTGCGAGCAGAAGCTTGAGAGACCAAGAGTTGAGCTGAGCTGAGCTGAGCTGAAAATCAGATGCACCTCAGCAAGAGCTGGCTGGGCATCTGAAGCATGTGCTTGCACAGGGCGCACTCTCTAACAGATCTAACCTCTAGACACATGTGCAGCAATTGCAAGTCGTTGCATGTGTGTATTATGCTATATTGGCTGTGGTGGTGAGGAGCAAAAGGTTGCCTTTTAGGCTTAATAACATGTGTACACCCTCGAAAAGCACACATGATACTCTCTCTAGGACTATGATCGTAGTAAACATTGTACGCAGCGTACATTCCAAAAAATGTCAATATGATGTAACGCTCACATCGGATTTGAATCCCAGGGAGGAAGATGAGTGCCATGCTGGGCGATGCATGCTTTGACCTACTCGGTGTGAGCGCCCGTCGTCCAAGCTTTAGCGCAAAACCCGATTGCATTTTGTGGTGCCCGAAAAGACGCCTCATGTACCACATCCTATCGCGTGTCCGCTAGTCCCTTTCGGCGAGATGCGTAAGCAAAGCAGTATGAGTGGGTATATGAAAAAGACACCCCCAAGCACTTCCGGCCACCGGGTACAACATGCGACACCGACAGCGGGTGTAAAGCGCCCAGCAGAGCAGATTTTGGGTGTCAAGGCTTCTGCAGCAGTCGATACCAGACAAGCCAAGTTTCGCAAACTGATCGGTGATGGAGAGAGTAAAGACCTCGACTCATACAGGTGAGGTAGCATCAGATACAAACGAATTCGATGTGCCGTTTTGCGTGTATAGGTTAATGCCATACTGACGGCATCTCGTGCTTCAGAGAGGTTCAGAGCAGGTTCAACTGGCTGGAGGACAAACTTATAAAAGATGCTAAGGGACGGCGGCCGCAACACCAAGTGGGTGTTTGCCCTGCAGCAGTCGACAGCACGGTCCTTCTGGGTCAGCCTGCTGATCTGTATATGCTGTGCAGCAATATGACCCAAGAACTGTGGCGGTGCCAGCTGACGCTTTTCAGAAACTGTCAGGTAACCTTCTCCCACTCTACTGAAAGTCATATTTGAACATACAAACTGTCTGCAGACAGCAGAACCCATATCTTGTGCAGCGCATTTGTCGTTTTGCACATATGCATGTCGGTGCAGATTCACAGAAGCAATATTGGGAGATCAAACAGAAGTATAGAGATGTCATCCTGTTCTTCAAGATTGGCACCTTCTATGAGCTATACGAGGACGATGCACAGATTGGGCATGATATTCTGGGGTGGAAGATGACCATCACAGGTGTTGGACACTGCAGACAGGTGATGTTGGCTTTGTATGACATGCTTGCGCAGTCCGTACGCTT
>JAABUO010006315.1_pt1 | contig 13665 bp, 21 predicted proteins | sample 5559291 | NCBI WGS metagenome assembly JAABUO01 (sample SAMN10711878, study PRJNA513372) | rock metagenome | isolation source: Antarctica rocks | place: Antarctica: Victoria Land, Finger Mt sud | reverse complement strand
AGCCAAGATGGTATATCCCAGACAGCATAAGTGAATGGGAGCCCATTTTTGTTTGGAGCGCTGAGGCTGCAAGGAATGTAACAACTCCAATTCAGGGAAGAGTGGTCATCACCACTTCCAATGCCGGCATTGGCGTGCCATTGATTTATGAGATGGGGCAGGCTGCTCTTTTGGCTTTACCAGCTGGGAAGGCTGGGCAGGGAATGGTGTGGATACCAATTCAGTGCCAGTCAGGGAGGCATGCACACACTCATACATTGACCTGCATGACAGCTCACCAGCATTACCTGACAGAAACAGCGTCGTGCTTACCTGTCAGCTCTCAGCCAAGCATGCATCAAATAAATACACAATGAAGGTTTTGGATGAATGCCAGGCACACAGCAAGACACACCAAGCTTTGGCTCTTACTCAATCATGCAGCAGCCCGTGCAAAAAAATGCAACATCAAACTTTGATCCTCAACCATGCAAACTTTGCGGAAGAACACAATCCTCACCTCTTTTCCTGAGATGAGCTAAGGCGACAGCCATCTATACAATGCACCAGGAAGCGATGCAATTCCTGCGGCCGCTGCTCTGTATCACCGACAGGGGACTCAATGTACACATCTGCCATGAAGACGCACAGTTGCATGGCATTCAAAGCAGCTGTGACGTCATATGTCACTCTAGGCCGCCCCCGCGCTCCGCTGTCTAGATTGGCAAGCACTAGCAGCTCTGTGCAGGTCTCATCATACACGTCTTTGATAGTGATGACAACTGGCAGAGCTGCGGCTTGCTTCACACGCTCAATCAACTCTTCTTGTGCTTCCCTGTGCATGTCAGTATAGTCAATTGAGCTCAAGACTGCTGCCATGCGTTCCAACGCATTTTGTGATAAACTATGTGCACCTGTGTCAGAGAAGTTGCTGGGCCAGCTTTGCAGCAATTAGCTGCGCGTGCGTGCTCATCAGGGATCACAAAGTGCACAGGAGTCCCCACAAACCAGAATTTCAGAAGCAAAAGCAGTGTCGCAGAAGCAACTTCACAAGCGCGCACAAGAGTGACGCAAGAACATGGGCAGACTCAGATGGCTAGTCATGATCCACAACACTGCATATCAGATCTAGCAGCCAGCAGCAAAAAGTGAACACATCCCACAACATTCAGAGTTGGTACATGATTCGCTGCACATCAGGTAAAACCCAGCAGCCAGCAGGAAACAGAAGGCTGCTTACTGATCTGTGATTTGGTGGCCGTCAACCTCCTGTACAAAGAGGTCAGCTTCACACATGTAATCCTGGCGCACATGAACCTTGCCGTATGCAACCCGGATGTGGATGTCCTTCACCGTGCGCATCAGATCGTAGACAAGACCCTTGCGGTCTCTACATACGATGTTGATCAGAGAATAGGCTGAGGTAGTGCTGTTGTCTATTGTCACCTGCACCAGCATAAGTCTGCACAAGACATGTGTCACACGGTGCACACAGCTGACCATGACCTGGCTGTCATGGCAAGCAGATGAAGGCCGAGGTCATAGCAGACAGGTTGTGGACATTTTGACATCAAGCACGCTGACACCACATTCCAGATTTCAGATGATTCGTGGTAGCTGTGTCTTAAGCTGAGGCATGGCAGTCTGCCTTTGCCTGAAAGCTACTCCGGGATGACGCAATTCAAGGTGGCATACCTGGACATCCTCAAGTCCTCCATACTCCTCACTCTGACTGCCTTGCCAGGAGCTCAGATCACTCTGCACACTGTTGCTGGACTTTCTATGAGACATAATCTTGCGCAGGGAAGCTGCTGGCTTTGCATCCTTGCATGCACAGCGCTTCAGTATGGTGGAAGTTGAATCCTCAGCACAGGAATCTGGAGGAGCAGGATTGATGCTGCACTCCGCATCAGGCTGGCCCACACAATCCCTGACCAGATCACAGATCTGCAACACCCTGCAACAGCCAGACAACTTTGTAGCATGTCACATGGACTTGCAGTGAAGGCAGGTGCATATAGCCGAATAGGGTGACATGGTGCGACATTGAGTCAAGGTGAACAGCAGGACCAGAGGCTCTGGGATATCACCAATGCTGACAGTCACTGCTTCTTCTGCCCAAGGCCGAGCTGAAAGATACTCCTGCTCTCAGTGAAAAGACTTGTTCTACGGGCGTTGAGCAGTGCTTGCAGCAAGTTAGCCTTGTGACTCACCGGTGGTTCTCAGGAAGCTCCTTCTTGTTGTCATAGATCCAAAAGAGGTCAAGAACTTTATCGCTGGGCCCGGTGGTGATGTGTGCCTTGAAGACCGCAACATCTGCCTCCCAAAGCACATGCATCAAGTCTGCACGTACACAGCATACAATTGCCAGGGCTTTATTGTTGACACCAAGACTAAGTGTGTCATTGACTTTGCAGGTATAGTTGTGCTGAGCATTGCAGCCTGATGTTGTTGCTTGGGACTGCACTGTGCTGCGATGCTGTGATGTAAGCTGAGAGCTGTCCGAGAGAGGCTGGACAGCATAGCAGCCTCACTCTTTCCCAATGTACAACACTTTGAACTGCATTCATGTGCCTTTGCAATATGTGCTCAGGCAGAGAAGGCTAGTCAGTCTGTCAGCCGAACTCCTATCAACAATTTGTCAGCGACAATCAGCATCCTGTACATGTGATGAAGTGCACCGCCAAGGTGCAGCAGTCATGCATTGACATGTGGCAAGAATGTAATGGTGAGCGAAGTAGTATGATGTGCTTGCTCCAGTAGGCTATGCTGAGCACACACCATGCAGAACACCCTCCCGGTTGTAAGAGGTGACTTGTAGCAGAAAGGGGTGCTGCAGGGGCTCTGAGCCACGGCTGTTCCAGCGCCACAAGGCTTGTGCTCCCTGGCTTCGTGGGCAGATCTTTTCTAATCGGCTCTTTAGTAGCAGCCAATGAGCTGGCACACTACAGCAAAGAGCTACCTGCAGAGTAGGATTGCAGCAGTCGACGCAAGGCTATGGTTGCAGCAACACTGACAGCAACAAAAGCAGCAAGCAATGCATGAGCAGCTACACAGCATGTCCTGAGGCAACGCTGCATGCAACATGGCAATATGAATGAAATGCCAGCATTCCTGTTCAGGAGTACAAGATTGAGCTTGTTGCCTAATCTCAATCAGACAGGTAGTATGAGGGCCAGTGCATGGGATGTCACAGGAGAACTGATATGCTCTGGTGGTTTGATGTGTGTGAAAATTTGTGATGTGCTAACTTGGCCATGAGATGAGCTTGTGACAGTTACATCATATTAGTACTTGCTGTGCAAATATGCATGCAACAGCTGCCAGCCTAAGGATGTTTCACAGCACTCCATACAGCGGACTGGGTGGATATTGCTTGTGAACACGGCCTGGCATTGTGCTGTTCATGAAGCAGATCTGACATCAGGCAAAAGGAGATCAGTCTGCCAGATTCAAATGCACCTTAGTCGTGTAAAATCAACAAAGGCAACACACAAGCCACAAGTGATGGTGAAAGATGAATGCTGTTGTACAAGTTCACAAAGCAACTGCTTACCCTGAAAATAAGAAAGCACCATTTGCCATCTGTCGACATGTCTCCATGGACTATTCTCAAACCAAAGTCCAGCAGCATTCGGGTGACATCACAGCCAAGACCAGTTGCATCTGGGCAGCTGATGCGTACTTCCCTCTCCATATCATTGTCAGCTCCATATACAACTCTGCACAGCATAGGTATGCTTGACTGCTGTGTAATCGGCTGCATCATCTCAAGACTTCCTGAGAGCTGGCAGTGATCACCACACAACGTTACGCAACAGAGGCAAGAAATTTGCCAGCCTGGCTGTCAGGAATGCATTTGCAGCGTGCATAGTCATATGCAGGAGACAAGCTTGATGTGCTGAGGCATTGGGGACAACCTAGCTCACCTAATTGAGACTACTTCTTCTTCAGGCTCCATCGTTACCTGACAATCTCAAGTCAAAGCTGCTGCAGGTTTGTGAATGCCAAGTCGAGGAAGTGTCTTCTCAGGAGAGGAAAACTTTACACCGGTTGCCCAGCCTACAAGTCTGATGTATGCTGGTACAAATTTTGGAGCATGGGTCACCTACCAGGGAAGGGGCCTTTTCCTGCCCTAAATGGTGCCTGGCTGTAGAAGACAAAAGCAGTCCACTACCCGAGACGGGCCTGCTGTGTTATCTCTTCGATCACGCTGTCAGCTGAAACTTGCTGTATCCAGCCGGGACCTTGCGCTGTGCAGCTGTTTACAGCACAGCTGGAGCTTGAACGTCGACAAGATGCCAGGCTGGGCGAGTCGGCAAACTGTATGCCGGAAAAGAAAAAGACAGCGAAATTTTGCCACAATGGCAGATGTGCGCTGTCGTGGCAAACGAGGTCCCGCAGTTGACACTCTTCTCGATGCTGACCTAAAGTGGCCAGCACTACCCGCAGCCTTTGTACGCGCACTACGGAACGTTTGGGCAGACACGATCGCTGATCCCAGCTGTTGCAGCGGCTGCGGCTTGTTACACATTGAGGCGATCAGCCGAAGTCATAAAGCGACCAGATTGCAACAAGTCACGTGGATTGTAGTCAGTCAAACCTCGGCCTCGGCATCCTTGCTTCGTAGCTCACCTCAAGCTGCGCCACATCTGGTGCAAGCTTTCATAAGTCAGGTACGTCGTACAAGTGTGGCTGCTATGTCCGCCCACAGCACAAGTGCCGTTCACCTGGGGGGCCAAACTGTTAGCACTCAGCGAGGGCATCCTTGCTGCACTTTTCAACGTGCTTACAGCAAGAAGTACACACCACGCCAGCAACAAGCACAGCTGCGTAATGCGCGAAAGCATAGCAGGCGGAATGTGCAGGCAGCAGCAGAACCTGCAGGTACTTCTCCAGTTCCACGTGTGTGGTTTCCCAGGCTTGTTAGGTGGAGCCTTACTTCTGAATATGACGTACAGCGGACACCAAAGATCAGCGTGGAGCAGCAGCACCAGTTGAAGGCAACTTCATCCCTGTCATGAAGCCAGAAGACTTAGTTAAAGGTGGGCCTCTGGCTCGCTCAAACTGCCTATGATAAAATTGTTTTTGAAGGGCCAGTAATTGCATGATCACATTCGTGCCAGAATTACAGTACAACCCTGCTTGCATTGGCCTTGATCGTCTTGATCAATCTGACACCTCAGAGAGGCTGTATCTGCTGCACAGGAGCCAGAAAGGAAGTTAAAGTTCAGGGCATTGGGGTTTTGCTGTTCTGGTACAGAAATGAGCTTTGTGCCATAGAAGCAAGGTATAGTGGTCAACACAGGAGCACGCATATACCCCTTTATGCTTCTTGCTGACTGGCATACTGCTCAACAGGTCTCCTGCAGAAGGTGCCTACAGCGAAGGTTTCATCACAGCAAAGTTTACGCAGGTGAGGTGCACACTGATCAATACCCCCTGCAAGAAGCTTTCATGCAAGCCTATGACAAATACAATGGCAGGCTCAAGTGTGAAGCAATGCAGCAACAACCTTACGCGTGTGCCTGTGTCCCTGCAGCATAAAGGTTGACACCAAGCATTTTAGCATGTTTTGCTTCATGGCATCACTGCCTTATCTTGTGGGATCCACTTGACAGCAGCTGCCAAGGGAATGAACACAAGGATTGCACCAATTGACTGCATTATGCACATGCAGGACTATGGAATTGAGTGTCCATCTACCAAGTCAGTGTTCTCTCTCAAAACAGGAGAAATCGTCACATGGTGGGTCCGGCTGTGCTGAAACCTCTCCCAGTTGTGATGCCGATCATGAGCACTGCATGCTGCCAGGCAATGACTCCATGAGCAATGTAGGGCCATTCTGATTCGCACTTTCCAGTTATTTACCCATACCTGATTCTCAATGGCCTTCTCCCACTGTGACTTCAGCCTGCATGGGCTTACCCAATGCGTAATGCAGGTACCCAAACAATTTTGTCTTGCGACTGCTAACGCCCCAGGACACGTGTCGGCCGCTGGACATCTACCCAGTGAAGCTGACGCAAGATGCAATCTATGTTGATGTGGGTGCAGCTGCCAGCAGCAGGGCTTATCAAAGCACTCGAGGCGGCGCAGATTCTTCGGCAGAAAGAAACAATGTCTACGCTCTTCAGCCCAAGTCATACATCCAAGGGCAGGACCCTTCAGGTTTGTCCTTTCTACATCAGCGCGTAAATGCAGAGTGCACATCACGCAGAGGCAGAGAATGGTTACGGTGAATCACTGTTACTTTGGCACAGGGTGACATGACGCATTTCAGCACCATTTTGCCAGTATGTTGTTGGTTGCAGATCCATTCTCAGCTCCAGACCAGACAACAGGGGCCCCTGCCAATGTAGACCCCTTTGCAAGAATAGCAACACTCACAGTTGCTATTGTTGGAGTGGGCGGCGCTGGCGTGGCTGGCACAGCCTTCTGCCTATACAAAGAGGTACTGTCTGTATGTTGATGTGCATACACAGGATATCAGTACCTCGCCTCGTCCTATTGCAAAACTATTGCACCAACTTCCTTTGTGTACCCAATGTTTTCACATTCATCATGATACATAGTGCAGCATCATTGTCCTGTAAGAGGCATATCAGTTTGCTTTTGGCCTGCTTGCAATTGGTGCCCACTGCTCTACTTTCATCTGTCAAAGATTGTGACTCTGTGCCAGGCTTATGGTCAGGCAGGTGTTCACCTTAACAGACTGATGCCATTAAGTCTATCAAGAATTCTGTTCTGAGCATGATCAAACATTACTGCAGTTTGTTTGGACCACACCAAATTGTGCATTGTGGTGTGCAGAACTTAATTGGGCTGGCCATATTCTGGGGTTGCTTGTTTGGAGCTTCAGCTCTATTTGTTATCCAGTATCAAAATGGCCTCAAGCGGGAGCAAAGACAAAGATAGCTTGGTTCACAGTGTAATGCAGTATGTGCTAGATATCTGTTTTGTGCAGCAGTGGCAGCAGAAAGCAGCTTAAATTACGGAATGTTGCATCAGGAAGTACGTATGTGCTTAAAACAGAGTAAAGAATGCTTGTCTGCACACATTTCATGCATTGCAAGTGGCGCTGTGAAAATTTAATCAGCCAACAGTAGTGCATAGACCTGCTAGGATGTAACATATCACTGCGTATACCAGTGACTGTCGATTTCTGGTGGTGCTCTTGTGTCGCATCAAGCCCTGCTTTTGGTGTGAGGTTGGCTTTGATGGGCTTTGCCAACCATGTAAGGTGCATGGCACAGTCAAATGGCTAAGGCTGAAGGCTTGTGTCGAACATGTCCTTGCTGAGAGGAGAACACCAAGTATCAAAGATGTTGGTCCTTGGGAGTCCATGCATGCAACAAGCAGTCCAATCTGGACAATGCAGACGAGCAGATGACTGTGAGGTGCAGCTGCAAAAGATGAGCAAATGGGGTCTTTTTTCTTGGGTATGAATCCGAAGACAGCTTCTCAATGGGGTCTTTGGCTTCAAGTCTTTGAAGTTTTGCATGTCTTGATTTACCCTCAGCATTGCAGCAGATTTTGCCCTGGCAACAGCTTCTGAGCAATTGGTACACCAAACAAATCTCTAGAGCGTGCTGGACATAGACAAAAGGAGCCAATGAAACAAACTGGGATATTATGCAGCAGCATGTTCAGCAGGTGCATCGTCATCTTCCTCTGCATCTTCCTCATTGACCTTGAAAAAGGTGTACGACAATGTCAACTGGTTGAAGCTTCTCAACTTAGGGTCTGTAGCAAATTCTGGGTCAACATAAAAGAACACTGGCATGTCAATCTTTTCACCAGGCCGCAGCTTCTGCTCCTCAAAACAGAAGCACTGAATCTTATTGAAGTATACGCCTGCTTGTTGCGGGGTCACATTGTAGGTAGACACTCCAGTGATGGACTTGTCACTGAGATTCTGTGCAGTGTAAAATGCCAGGGTGCTTTCTCCAGGTTTGATGCTGACACTGCGCTGTGTAGGCGTGAACTTCCAGGGCAGGCTATCAGACACATCAGCATTGAAGAAGACTGTCAGGTCCCTAGCTGCAGCTGCTGCCTCTAGTTCAGCATTGTGCACAAGCTCTCGCTGCTTCAGCTTATCCTCAACTGCATCAGAATGGAATTTCTGTCAAGCTGTCTTCAGCTCACATGTTCAACACATTCATGTCTCTGACAGGCAGCAGCTATGTGTGGCGCAGTATTCTGCAAGGATCTCCCTTTATAGACAGAGCAATAGGTTCCAGCAATGCATCTGGTTGAGCACATCGCATACCTGTTGAGCCTTGCTGCACAGTGCCTCCATAACCAGTGGCCTGACAGAACATGCGATACAGGGGAACGGAAGCATATGTCACCCCAATCATAGCCACTGTGAAGGCAACAAGGTAGAGCCCCTGTGTGCCACTAGGGTCTATTTTGCGCTGTCTTGGCTGCTGGCTCCTGATTTGGGGTCTAACATGCGCCTGAGCTGCAAACCCTCTGTGAATATTGGCTGCACACGGTGCCTGCTTGAGCTGTGCACGCACTGCTTCTGCACATTGCTTTTGCACCAGCATAGGTTGCTGAGAATTCGCCCAGGACGCCAAAGAAGGCAGCGTGTGCAGTGCTCGAACGCTGTGCATGGTTCCGCGGCCAACTGCGCTACCGTTGGACCGAAGAATGGCCGCAAACAAGGCTGTGCTATGCCTCTGCATGTATGCAACACTTGTTGACTTCGATATCAATATAGCCCTAGCAGGAGCCCGCACAGGCCATGACCTGGCCAGCGAGACGTGGAAGGGTTGCTTGATTGCTCAACGCGAGAAGTCAGCAAGCATCATATGACGGGCCATCCGCATGTATGTGCACGTATAGCTATATATAGCTATATAGGGTCTCAGCTCATCACGCATAGCATGCCATGAAATGCCTGCCTGTTGACCAACACAGAACGATGCCTTCCTGTTGAATGCTGCGACAGTAGTTTCATCATGGCTCGCAATAAGGTAGCGCATCGGACTCGCAACGCATTTTCAACTGGCCAGCAACTGGACGCCAGCCTGATGACACTGCGTGCATGCTGCAGGAGATTGCTGTTGTTCTGCTTGATGTTGGCCCGCTGATGAGCCCCATCCGCGAATTCGCTGGAAAGGCGATATGCGGCTTTCTGCAGTCGAAGGTCTGCTGCCTCAGCTGCAACCTTGGTCTGTCTGCTGTTCGTCCGCGAACACCCTCTTAGCACTTTGCGCCTCTGTCGCAGATGCTGAACAGACCCACTCACGAAGTTGAGGTCGTCTACTATGGCACAACAGGTTTGGTTTTGATGCCGATTGTGTGCGTAAGCGCACGCTGCCACCTACAACGCAGATATGATTCACTGTCGTTGACCTAAACTTGCTTGAACGGCACCGATACCGGGGCTGTGGCTGACTTGCAGAAACTCACAACCCACTGAACGACGAAATGGGAGAGGACCAATACATGAACATCACTGTTGAGCAAGAGCTGAAATTCCCAGACACGACTTTCCTCTCTTCAGTATTGTCCCCAGAACAGGTAGCTGAAGACAACAAGCTAATGCACAGCAGCTTGACACCAAGCAGGAGCATGAGGCTTGCAACAAAGATGCAATACCTTGCAAGCCTGCTCCACTCTGTAAGCACCCATTTCAAGCTGCACAACATTGTTGCCTCAGCGCTGTCTCATGCTGGCAGGGATCAGGCTCCAGTGACTTTGTAGATGCTCTGACGGTTGCAGTGGACAGACTACACAGGACAGTCAATGACAGGCCAGACTTGGGCAAGGCCAACGTTGTCAAGCGGGTCGTGCTTATTTCAAATTTTCTGGATGCTGCAAAGGAAGATCCGGATGATACCTTTGGTTCAATCCTGGTGGAGAGCATGCAAGACAAGGGGGTTCGCATGGAGGTATGTTGTGCACACTTGACATCTCTGTTATGTGTTTGACAAAATATCCCTTCCCATCTGAGTTCAGTCCAAAATTTGGCTTTGGCATTCGATCATCATGTCACAACAACCAGTTTGAATATAAACTAGCTGCCACCTGAAGCATGTCTGCACAACTTCCTTGCAATTTCGGATGGACAGTCTATGCCCTGTTTAAAGCAACTGAACGCGCTAGAGAAGCAGCAGACCAAAGGAATGTCAACTTTTGCACCTGACACTTGCAGGTCATCTCAGTTGACGTGCCTCAGTATGACAGTCAGTTTGCAGCAGCCAAGAAGGCCAACTTTGAGCTGCTGAACAGAATTTTGGGGGGTGTGACTCATAACATTCGACATGTTGGGGACCCACTGGACCTTTTGGGAGCCTTCAAGTCAAAGGAGTACTCTGCAACTGCCTACTACTCCGGGCCATTCCGCATTGCGGACACAATGACCATCAAAGTCAAGGTAATGCCTTCTGCATGGGTTTTCAGTTGCAGTAGCTCATGAGTGCGGCTTTCGCACACCCAAGCAATGTCTGGTTGTCTGGTGATCTGCCATCGTCTGACGTTCAATGCTGGCAGCTGAGTGTTCTGTTTTGTGTAGCATGGTGAGTGAGCCAAGTGCTGTGCTTGCAACTTGCTGGAATGGGAAGGTTTCCTTTGCCTTGCTGCTATACAATGCTGCTAGCACAGCTCCTCGTTCACAACCCAAACCCACTCAGGACAGAAGCACAGCTCACCTTTTTGCACATAGCATTTGCTGCTTTGCTGGGATGATCCCTGTCTGCATCACATGTGTATGGCACAGATGAGAGCATACACCAGGGCTGAGATGGTGTGCTAACCAATCAGGTGACAAAGAAGAGCTCTGCAGAGAAGTTCCCTTCCACCTCCAAGTATTCCGACAGGAGCAGGTCAGATGACGCCACCCACACTGTTAGCCTGGACACCGAGTTCAGAGCTGTCAGCAACCCTGATGAAGTTGTGGCTCCAGAAGATAAGGTCAAAGCTTACAAGGTAACTTGTGACCGGCATGAGAGAGTCTTCCAGTTATGTGGGTCAGCGGCATCTGCATGGAGAATGGCTTTCAAGATGAACACATAGCATGAGTGACAATCTAGCGTGTCCCAGCTTGTGCTGCATCACTGCCACAAAGATGTCCATGTCAGCATGCAGTGTTGTCGACAGAAACTTGGCATAATATCCAATTGCATGCGCACACTCCGACACTTCAGCCTTGACAAATGCTGGAGAAAAACCATGGTTTCACTTTTGCAAGGAAATGGCTGTTTTAGTGCAATGGAATGGCTCTAGATGTCTTGTGTCTTGTGGTCAGCATGCAAAAAGATGGCAAACAGCCTTGCTTAAAGGAGGAACCAGAGCTTGCCGCAATGGCCTTTGCTTTTGTCATGGATTGCTGACATATTGCCTGTCTGCCATGCAGTATGGTAAGCAGACAGTTCCGATTTCCAGTGAGGAGGAGAATCATCTCAAATACTTGCCGGAGAAGGACATGCAAGCCGTCGGTTTTGTCGGCTTGGACCAAATACCCCGCCACATGTACATGAAGGTGCTATGTTGTCTGTCAGCTTGTATGCTGTTTGTTCCTTAGCGTCAACCGATTCAGACTGCAAAAGAAGGTGATCAAACCCAACGTGAATGGTCTCGCCGCATATCTATCCTTGCAGTTGTCTGTCTGAGTACCAGGTGTGGCGGAGACCGATATTACAATGTACATGTGGGCATTGCTCGTGCCAGCACACATGTAAATGGCATCCTGCTGCTGTCAGGTTGAATGTGTGTCCAATGTGCTGTGTGTACACAAGTCTGTGCTGAACTAGGCTGTTGTTGCTCTTGCAGCGCGCATTCACTGCTGAATCTGCCTACACTTGTTGTGCTTTTGAGCTGCAGATTCTGCTGCACTGGCCAGGGACTTCCTTCCCTTTGCAGCATACACACAAACCCAGTCTAACTGAAACTGCAGTGTCCTTCAAAACAATCTTATGGCACATGCAGCACTGCCTGGCTCCAGCCTGCTGCTACTTAAGATGTAAACATGCCCAGGCAGCCTCACCTGGACAGACAATTCACAGCAATCAGCTGTTACCTGGATCACCGGCTTGTCATGGCCCAATGCCCTGCAATAGCAGCCCTAAAATCAAGCCTTCCAGCAGTCGTGTAGGGCCAGTGCCCCAAGTTTCCTCTAGGGTTAATTGGCAGTCTATTGCTTCAGGTTCATGCTGGGTGCTGCATTTGCTGCCACACGTGTTACCAGCGGAAATGTTGTCTTTTATACTTAGCACGTCTTCTGCTGCAGGACAGCTGGCTGGTGGCTCCAGAAAAAGAGAATCCCAGAGCACATATAGCTATGTCTGCCTTAGCCAGGGCCCTTCAAAGGATGCAGAAGGCGTGCATCATCCGTTTTGTGCCTAGAGCCAACCAAGCGGTGTTTGTGGGATGTGCCACTCCGCTGTTAGGAGGCACCGAAAGGCCGGACTGTCTTGTGCTGAACTACTTGCCTTTCACAGGTGAGTGCAGCTGCCTGTTGCTGCCTATTGGTCGCTGCTGGTACATACAGGAGTGCCTTGCACAGGTTTTGTGGCTTTGCCCTGAAGCTGCTGTTGGCTTGTGCGCAGGTTGCATTGTTGTATGGTGACCTTGCTTAGGTGCTGCTCTACCAAGTCGTGAACATCACTCAGCTCTACTAGTCTGGCTCTAATTGTCTGCATAGTTGTGCCTCTGCAGCTGATGACACACCAATGCAGCACGTCCTACGCTGAGTGCATGCTTGCACATGGCATGACATGCAAAGCCTTCAGGAACTGTTGCTTGACGCTCTGCTGTTTCGCAGAGGATGTGCGCAGCTACAAGTTTGCTGCCTTCAACTCAAGAGAAGAGCTGCAACCCACTCAAGATCAGTTGAGAGCAGCTGAGAATCTGGTAGACGCTCTTGATCTTGCTCAAGGTCTGGTGCCCTCTTGCTGCTAAGCTGGCTCTGATGCTTGCCGCAGCTGCTGCTAGTGCGCACGGATGCCAGCACAGGACCCAAATCATACATCGGTGTCTTCCGATGGGGTGAACCATAGCCTGTTGGTTTACTGTCCATGTGGTATCTCATGTTACGGTTGGGTAACTTTGTCTTGATGTAAGCCTGCCTTGCTGCATCCAAGATCATGGTCATCTATAATCATCTGCTGGACTGCCATTGGTAATGCTCAAAGGATATCACGGCAAAACCACAGGGCCCATTGCAGCAGGACTGGGTGCATAGCTTTGCCAAGGCTGCCCTCACACAATGAAGGCTTGTATTGGTAGTTACATGCGAAAGTTTGACTGTCGTGTCATCCTGATTGCATTTAACAGATGGCGCAACATACATGAACTTAAAAGTAAATGACGCATTGTGCCTGGACCCATATGTTGGTGCACAGCCTCACATGAGCTCACAGGGTGTGCGCTGCAAATCATTTGCCATGTTGCAAAAGATCCAAAGATATGAAGCCTGAAGTTTCCTTCTGTTTATGTTGCATGCACTCCAATCTTGGCAGACAGGGTGGAGCTTCTGAAGTGTGTGATATTGCTGCGCTCAACCCTGTCTGTCTCTGCATCAGTCACGGTATAGCTAGTCAATTACGGCAGACCTGGTTTGTGCTACTGCAGATGGTGCTGAGCATCTGAGGCCAGAGACAACAGCTAATCCTGCACTGCATCGCTTCTTTGCCTTCATGGCAGCTCGTGCTTTAGACCCAGATGCTCAGCTGC
>JAABUO010006313.1_pt1 | contig 13667 bp, 14 predicted proteins | sample 5559291 | NCBI WGS metagenome assembly JAABUO01 (sample SAMN10711878, study PRJNA513372) | rock metagenome | isolation source: Antarctica rocks | place: Antarctica: Victoria Land, Finger Mt sud | reverse complement strand
CACATAGGATGCTGCTGCCAAGCCTTCAGCAGCTTGCAGGTTGCCATACAGACGCCGCTGGTTGAAGACACAGGCAATGCTGCGGAAGGGGCACCCTTTTGGCTGCCCTGCTGAGCTGGGACTGTGACGCATGCCTGCAATAAAGCTCCAGGGGTAAGCTTGCTGCTTGATTCAAGTGCTCATTTGATTGTTCATGCATTCATTCATTTCCTGTGAGTGTGGTCTTGAGTGCAGAAGGCATATGTGATTCGCTGCTGCTTGGATTAAACAGGCAATTGATGCTCATGAGCTACCAGCATCGAGCAAGAAGCAAAGCATGAAGGCAGGCATGTCTGAGGTTACAAATTGCTGAAGCCCCACTAAAGAGGGCAACAGTCAGTACAAACACTCAGTTCTTGTAGCAGTGCTAATTCTTGCAGCGTTGGGCAATGGGAGTGCTCAGCTGTCGGACTTGATCACTGCTGACTTTTGAAAATCTTGATTCATGTCTAAGCCTGATCTTTACTTTGCTTATTAAACTGTTGACGCTTGGAGTGTGTGCTCGTGTGCTCATGTGAAAGAACCCACCTGATAAGGGGTCCCAGAAGAGAGCAACGTCCTTGGAGGGTCTTGTCAGCACCCAAGTCTGCTGCCCAACAGCATCGGCACCAAAGCACACCCAAGCATCCAGGCCATATCCCAACAGCAAGCTTGCTAATAGCATCGCCTTTTCTGCCTGAACAAGTACAAAAGAACCCTACGAGAATGTGCCAGAACTGGCTGAACAGCATAATGCCGCATGGGACTGCGACTCGCTTGTGGCTGTTAGTGCCTAGCCCATGGCATGCTGACTCTGGGGTGTCTGTCTTGAGCAAACACTGCAAGACATGGCATCTTCTGGCAGGAAATGTATAGCTCGGTAGCTAAAACCAGTCTACCTCAACCTGACAACGCAATGTGACACGCAGCCGGCGAAATGAAATTGCAAGCTGCACGGGCTGATCAGCCTCGACATGGCTTGTGAGCCTTTAAGCATCAGCCAACGACAGGTAATCACAACAACGGGGACGCAAGGTCGCATCCAATATAGTCGCAAAGCACGAGGCTGAAGTGGCGACGGCCCGGGCGACGGCTGCATGTAGGGCGGTATGCTACAACCTAGGGTTGCCTATAGCTATGTAGGGTAGCTTGTTAAGTGACTAGGTCCCAAAACATGTCAAAATATTGGGGGTGAGGAAAAACATGATACAACATTGGGGGTGAGTAACGCTCTCCTACCTTCCAAGATTCACCTCTTGACAGGTGAAAAAGCACACAAACCAGTAAGAGTAACCAGATGTGGCTTTTGATAGGTGGTACGCGGGTGACCTCCTACCTTCCAAGACTTACCTCTTGACAGGTGAAAATTCACACAAACCAGTAAGAGTAACCAGATGTGGCATTTGATAGGCGGCAAGCGGGTGAACCTGGCTTTGCAAGAAACACCAAGGCCGTGATACTCACATTTGTGTCATGCAAAGATTTATATGCAGTTCACAACACATACAGCAGCAGCAGCCCTGACAGGCTGTCACAGCAAACAAGCAATACCTGAGTTGCTTGGCAGGACTCTAGAAGTGTGTGCAAAGAACACAGACGATTGGCAGCTGTTTCCTGGCTCTCCTTTGGCGCCAGCAGTGAAACAAACCTGGCAGCCTCTGTGGGCGTTGCCAAAAATCTGCACAAAGACAGTGAATCACTGTACTGTAGCAAATATACATCGACAACTAGTAATGACGAGAAGACAAGCTCAATGTACCCAACCCTGATGTAAGCCTTGTATGCTGCAACAGACAGCGGTACGCAGGAGCAAGCAGAAAGTTGCAGTCCTGGGGGTTGACTTGTGATGGTGCTCGACTTCACTCCTGTGCAATATACCTTGCCCTCTGATAGCTTCCACTTAGTAGCAAGGTCTGTTCAGCCAACAAACGTGTCATGCTGGCAGCAGCTCTTTGCACACCATGATCACAGTATTCTCCTTTGCAAATGACAGCTCCCGCAGAGTCCAACTGGCTCCATTCATCATTTATTGCTGGGTTCTGCCGACAGGGTAGCCTCGTTAACATGCGTTTTGGGCACATGACCTGTTCCATAAAAACAATGATATATAAGGGCTGCTCAGTACTGCTAACAATCTCAGTAACTCAGCGGCCAACCTGCCTAGTTGCAAGGGCTTCACAAAGCCGCAGCAGGGGCGCAGCAAACCATCTTCCCCCATACATGTCAGCCTCAAACTGCCCTCCTGACGCCGAGAGAGGGCGTCATGGCTGAAGTCTTGCCACCACTCCTTCACCCTCCCGCTGAAACTTGCCATGGCCTCCATGTCTCTTCTTGCCTCAGCATTTGTCTGAGCCCTCAGGGCTGCAGGCTCTATAGGCTCAGCCAAGGCAGGAGTCACCTGCACCATCACACTTGTCTTGGTCGCCCATTCTTTGTGACAAGCGTGCTTTGTGAGACACATGTGCTGGCCCAACTCTGAACATGTCACTCACCGACGCAAGTCTCAGTTGCCTGCATGAACCAATTTGATGTGTCAGGCTCGTACATTCCTGAATTGTTCATGCCTATGTATCTCTGACCCCTTGATACAGGCAAAGTGACATGCCACGGTAATCAGCTTACCACGGTATGGCTGCTTTGTGACGTGTCTATTGTGCATGCTTAGCTGCTTACATGCTTCCAAATGCTGCGTACAATGCATGCAGACAAATGCACTGTCGTTAGGCCGCTTGCAGTTGCTTGCACAAAGCATTGCATGCAGCAGCAGAGACCATGATGACAAACAGGCCTTGCTGCTACACGCAGCCATTCATCCACTCATGCATTCGTTAGACATGTGCCTTCCCCAAGGGTCAGGTACATAAAGTCCTGAGTATCTCCCTGTACGAAGTTTTGTTTTGAGAGACAGCATACCAACGACTTGGCATACTTTTGCATCTATGGGCCAGATTCCCACCTCCAAGTCTACCGAGATCATGCCGACAGAGCCAGCATGAGCCTGAGATGTGAGCTGCACATTGTAACAGTTGACCTCGCCCTTATTAGTCAGAGCCTGGCGCCAGTCAATGTGACAGGTGCCCACAACATCAGCCTTGTTGCTCATTCTCAACAGATCAGTGGTGGACACAGAAGTCACGGGTCTGATTGGCCCTTGCTGATGGCTCTGTTGTCCTGACGTAGCAGTGAGGAAATACGCTGCGTTTGGTGCAACACTGGCTGCAGTCCCAGCATTGCTGCCACTGCTGCTGCTTTGCCCACGCATGGGTGCAGATCCTGGTCCTGGGGGTGAAGGACCCCGCTGACCCCAGCTGTGAGACCGCTGCACTATGCCTATGGAAGCTGTGGCAGAAGCTGATGGTGATGTTGACACACGAGCTGTGTCTGAGGCAGCGTGAGGGGTGAGTAATGCTGGTGCAGGCTGAGCGTGCAGCACAACTAGGTGTAAAGGCTGCCGGTGAGTTAGTAGAGTGGAGGGGTCTGCTGTGGCGTGTCCTGGCAGCTCTACCAGTGCTGATGTCTCAAACGTGGGAGCAGCTGTCCCATGCACAGGAGCAGATCTGCAATGCCAACAGCCCTTTGGTATGCAAGGCCCCATGCTCACGTAGGATGTAGGTCAGCATGCTGCAGCCAAAACACAAGCTTTGTGCAGGAGTGAGTCCTGATGGATAATTGATTTTGCTGGCGCTTCAAGCATCAAGCAATCAATTCACCATGCGGACAGGCTGCATGTATGTGCTGCTTTGCGTGAGAATGTCTTCAGCCACCTGAATCTTTGCCCAAACAGCTCGCCACATACCAGCAAATGATCATTGCTGCTGATGGCTGCATTGCTTCCCAATGCCAAGCCAATGCCACTCTTGATCTTGACATGGAGGTACCGCTTGCTCAGACTGCACACACGCGTGCAACAAACATCATCCCATCGTGAGAGTACTTCAGCATGATAAGACGCTCACCCAAGCTGCTGGAGCTGCCAGACTGTCAGCAGAAAGCTGTGTGAGTTTCAAAAGAGCAAACAGTACCTGGGCACTGCTCGCAGAGGCTGTCTGCGGCTTGAAAAACTGCTATTCTCTACAATTTCTGACAGATTGATAGTTTTCGCCACCTGAGCAATGACCCCTTGACCCTGCAGCATGCAGCGCAATGCTGTGCATTCTAAGAATGATAGAAGCAGGCCATCATGGCAAAAACGAATTCCAAAAAGGCTCACACCTTCAGCTGTGCCATAGCTCGCTCTGGAGTGAGACCAGGCTCCTTGCCCTTGATCGGGTTGGGATGCAGTCGTTTCCCTGCCACCAAAGACTTGATCTGGTCATCGACACCCAAAGATTTCAGCTGCTCTTGTGCCGCTTTTCTGTGAGCACAAGTAGGAAAGTGTATCAGGACTACTGCAGACTGGCTGAGCCATGCCTGCAAACATCATCGTTATTGCAGGCGCACTTCAACCGATCCAGCTCTTCTGGATGCAGGGGAGCGTTTGAACTACCACCGTTGCTCATCGCGAGGAGGCAACGTTAATATGCGCCAAATTCCATAACAATGTTGTGTTTTTCCCCTTTTCTTGACCAGCCGGCCGCTCGCCGCCTAAAGGCAATCTGCTCAGATGTGCCGGAGCATGCAGAAGGTTCCGTCGACAGAGCTACCACGCCGTGCTTTCAGATGTTGCGCTGCTGTTGCATCACATAGTTGACCAAAGCGATTGGGACTCTAAGTAAGCAGTTAGTAAGCAACTCGTGAATCACGAGTCGTGATCATGCACCAGTTTGACTTTCTGCGTTTTTGCGCAACTAGGGCTGCCCGGTGGTTCCTATACATGCTTGTGGGCTATCTGCAAAACAGGTCAGTGGCAGCATGTCTGCTCGCGTGTGTCAAAGCCTCGAGAAGTGTGTTCTGCGGTCTGAAGTCCTCTTTTGCATGTAGGTTTTCACTCCCGGTATTACAGAGACGCGCTTTGTCTATCACACCCTGCTCAAGCCTCTCAGCAACATCTTGGAAACACCGCGCTTGTAGCAGCACAGCCGATCCACAAGGTTGAAATCATGCAAAATACGTATTTGGTATTTTGTTGGGCAAGTTGTAAAGCTTGCAAAAACAGACCTCGTGCAGCATGTGCAGGAACAAAGCGGTATGCTATAATAGGAGGAGGCTTTGCTGGTGCTGCAACAGCTCACTACTTGGCTGCAACTGCTTCTGTTGTACGCCCTGTCACTATCCACCTATATGACAAAGCTGGTCTGGTGAGCAACATCGGTGTCTCACACTCGTGTTCAGTGATGCTGTGTCTGAACCCCATGGGCCAAATCGTATCATGTCCTGTCTGCAGATTGGCATTGCCATTCAGCAGCGTACATGTTACAATACACATTTGCAAGGACAGCATGTGGTCTCTTGACACAGGGCTTTGAACTAAACACAAATTGAATAGCCTGTCACCACATTCAGCTATATGCAAAGGAACATCATTGCATTGCAGGGCTCAGGTGGATCAGGCGCTGCAGGTGGCTTGCTGCATCCATTCTCCCCCAAAGGCAAAGTGAAGACTCCTCTTACATCATCCTGAACATTGTCAACCTTACATGTAACTTGCCAAGAACGGCATTCTCTTTTAGCACTGAGAAGCAAACTCAGCCTCTTGCAGATAATCTCTGCCTGTTCACCACGTTGCAGTGTCTGGTGTCAATCACCATGCCTAGCTATCTCGTTTCACTGCCAAAAGCATTGCTGGCATTGCCACACAACAGCACCATACCGGCGGTATCAAGAGCTGACTCTGGCTGTGGACTTGCAACTCCTATGGCAGGGTCAGCAAGCATTTGAGACAGCCCTTGAGCTGATTGCATTGGCTGAGGCTGGTGCACAGCAACTCAGCCAACAGACAGGAACAGCAGCAGAGCAGTTTGTATGGCGTCAAGATATCCTCAGACCAGCTGCTGATGCCAAGCAGGTATGCATGTTTGCATGCCGCATGTACAATGACAGTCAACTCAGTGTTGTCTAAATACTGTTCAAAACAGTCCATGACTTTACTCGTACCACTAGCGTGTGTCATTGTAGCCAATCAAGAAGTCTGATATTCAGACCTTAGAGTACAATGACAATCTTGACCTGGAAATTTATGCACTGCTGCAAAATTGCTGCCTTTGAACTGGTCATGTTGCACCATTTATTTGAGGAGCAGTGCCTGACTGATGCCTATGCCTATGTCTATATTGCTACACACACAGCAACACAGTATCTCATGATTTACTGTGCTCATAACATGACACACAAATGCAAGATGGATGTATGCAACCATACGCTGCATGCGCAGGTTTTGACTGCTGATGTGTTGCTGACAGGCTGCCGGTTTTGAAGCACTGCAGACCCATCTGGTCGGCAAGTCTGCTTCGGTCCAAGCCATCAGTGGCGGACAGGCCCATGCCTTGCTGCCTGGCCTCAATTCAGAAGCCCTGCCAAACCCATCTGCAGGTGACTGTGCCTTTGACAAGTGTTTTACACTATTCCATTGTTACACAAGGCAGGGCATTGGCAGGGCATTGGCAGGGCATTGGCAGGGCGTCAGCAGGGCATCGGCAGGGCACATATGATTGCAGACTGGAGTTGCGCCAGCTCACATGCCTGACATTGCATTGTCAAAGCAACTTGAGTGAACACCATGCAACAACCTGTTACAGACGGTTGTTGTATGTGTATGAGATGTGCAAAATCACTGTAGCTGTATGTGCAGAATTCAGTAGCTGTATCAGATGTGGCTGTATGTGCAAAACCAATGTGAGCTATAGTTACTATAGCTGTATGTGCAAAGTTGCAGAAAGGGTATGAGATGTGCAAACTGCAACTCTCATTGTCTTCTTACATGGCTGACACTGCAGGGGCAACTGATGCAAGTGTTGCTGCATTGCTGATCAGAGGGGGCTTAGTGCTACATCCATACAAGTACCTGAGGTGCGACGCTCCTCACTATATGCACTGTAAATTCAGCTATACCCTTTCAAGTACAGGCTGTAAAGCTTTCATCTTCCTGAACAAATTATGTGGCTTTGAATGGTTTTCCTCCTTGTAATGTCAACACAAAGGCAGAACACAAAAAGATAACAGTCAGAAAGAGAGAGAGAAAGCCACCAGAGATAGGCAGCAGTGCTTTTCATCAGTGCAATTTCATCACACCATGCCGGCAGTCCTGCTCAGGCGTTGCCATGCATTGCTGCCTGTATGCAAGCATCTATACCTTGTTCGTCCCATACCTTAAGCATCACACAATCTTGCATACCACTCTCTTGTATCTGTGCTCCACATCGCCGGGCTGCCCCTGCAGCTGACTACCACGAATTATCCTCCTGATCACACAATGGGCGTGCTGCACTGTTCCACCTTACCTCTTGACTCTGCAAGGCATCTTGTCCATCACACTAACCCACTCTGCGCCCTCTGTCACCACAGCTGCTGCCTACATGCAATAGCAGCGCATCAGCCACATGGTACATGCCCAGTCCTGGAGGCAACGTGGAGGCTGCCCCATGCAGGGCAGTGTGGCAGCAGTGTCAAGCGCAGCTTGCTGAGCTGGGTAATGGCTCTGAGGCGTGCCTGAGGCTGCAGCAGGTGCACTCTCTGACATGGCTGGAAGAGCAGCATGGGCCCTATGATGCTGTTGTGGTTGCTGCCGGAGCTGCCGCTGCCACTCTGCCTGAAGTCGGTCAGCTCTCGCACTGCTTTGTATGTCAGCATGCTGCATGGCTTGTAATCAAGTGACGCAGTGCTTGTGAAACACATCACCTGGTCTCACCTGCCTGAGGCTGCTCACTGGCAGGTGCCCACTTGCCCCCACAACCCCTAGCCCCTGTGAAGGCTCAGAGCAAGAAGCACTTGATACAGCCCAGCACGTAGGGAGTCTTTGTGTATCCAATCAATCGAGCTGTTTCCTTGGTGATTAGCAAAAGAAGGCTGCATGCATGCATGCTGGGCACATCAGAAGCTGTGTGGCTTGCTGAGTGATTTGCATCACAGGACATGAGAGGCATGGACACGAGTGTGAGTACATCTGAGCGCAGCCCACTGACTGGTATGCGGTGTATGTAGGCGGCAGTTTGCCCTTGAGACTCTGTCAGGGCTATGGGCTGGAGCTAATACTCAACTTGAACCCCAAGAATGGCCCATCTGTCACTCAGAAGCCCTCAGTGATATCAGTCACCACCAGTCAACATCAGAAGCCAAGCATTCATGCCAACTCCCAGCATGTAGAATCTGATCAACAAGCCGTATGCTCAGACACATCATTTGATGAGTCTAATGAAGCCATGGCTGACACAGCAGATCATGCAGACAGCTTCCCGACTGGGGCGCCCAGCCTGGTGGGGGCAACCTATATGGGGGTGCAGGGGGGTCAGCAGATCTCTGTCGGCGCCACCAAGCAGTTTGGGGTTACCCCTGAGCAAGCACTGGAAGAGTGTGGGCGGCAGGTGACACAGCCTGATGAGCTTGCACAGGCCGAGAGCCTGTTGAGACCAAAGGCTGAAGCTCTGTGGAGCCCTGCTTCCACCTGGCAGGTATGCTTGCTGTGTTTTTCTAGGTCATAGACAAGTTGATGGCATCACTCATTGGACATACACTCAATCAATGAGCAAATGCATGCATGAGAGGAAGAATGAATGAGAGAGAGAATGAAGTGACCAATCAATTGTTTTTTTGTGAATGAATGAACTTTGATGGCAGCCAGCAGCCATGCCTAGCAGCACATGGGATCACCACCTCTGACCATCAAATTGGCAATTCATCTATGGCGACGTACTACTTGTGAGAGCATTGATTTTGCTGCTATGCAGAGCTGACATCATCTGTTTCTGTTAAGTACTGTCAATCACCTAGCTGTGGGCTGTGACCAGTGATGTAAAGGCAAGCTTGAGTGCCAGCCTTTGTATTGCTGCCCACAGCAGCAATACAAGAAGGGCTGCTGTAGGGCAGGATGGTGACATTCAGTCACCAAAAAGTACGAGCTAGCATGTGATTTGCAACCTCTGGGGATCAACACGTGCACCAGCACCTGCTGTGTCACGTGTTGCCAGCCATACCATGGACAATCATCATGTGTGAAGTGTACAAACTACTCTTCTGTGGTTACAGGTGGCGCGGGTGAGGACCGGTGTCAGAGCTCTCCCTCAGAACACAATTGATGGAGCTGTTCCACTGGCTGGACAGCTCCCCTCGACTCCCAAGGACAAGCAGTGCGCTACTGGCCTTGCTGCTTTCACTGCTGAAACATCCATACAGGCCTAACACACAGATAGTTGCATGCCCCTGCTGTGTTTCTCCACAGCACAGAGTAAGCATGCTTGCTGGCTGCCATGTGAGAGCCAGCTTTCTGTGTTGCAAGAGCATATCATGTATGCAGGCATGTCTTTCAGCATGTGCATGCTTGCATACACTCATTTGTGATGTGATGACAGGTGGTGGATTGTGGGTGGGCTTGGTGCTCGTGGTCTGGTGTATCATGCTTGGTTGGGAAAGCTGGTGGCTCAAGCTGTTGTTGAGGGCAGTGATGCATGTCTGCCCACCCAGTTGAGACGCTGGAAGTTGCCAAAGTCAGCAAGACTAAAATAGGACCCTCTAGCAGGAGCGCCCAAGTTCTGCACTGCAGAACTTCTACCAAGAGATCTGTTTAATTTCATGAATACTTCATTTCTCTTACTAAACTGCACATGCCTAAACAATGTTGTTGCTGGCTGCATTCTTGGAGCACTGGTAAAATGCCTCCGTATGTGATATGACTAGTCAGTGATGACAGCAGATGAAATGTTGATTGCATTGTCTAACATAGAGCCAACGCATGTAGCAGCAATTTTTGACTATTATGAGAATCCAGCGACTTTGCAACAAGTTTGTCTACATCAAATGAATTTGATGCCATTTGTCAGTAAAGTTTACGCAGATGCGTCAACAAAGCTGGCACTGCACTGCATGCAAGTTATGAAAACCTGCCGAGTTTTGTGAAGAGGGTGGGGTTAAGAGTACAGAAATCTCAATACAGCCTGATGACCAAACAAATAAAAGCATTTGGCTGCCCATCATACAGCTGCATACACCAGCTCATGACACTCTAATCTCACACAATCAAGCTGCATGTGCAATTAGAACACACTGTCCGTCATCATCATGTCACCTGGGGTCCTGTCGCTAACATTCCTTACAAACGCAAAGCACTCCAGCATATCCACTCAAACATAAACTATCAACTGCCACTCTGACCATACAGTAAACTCATAATCAGCACACCACTTGGTTCCCTGCTGCTACCTTGCTGTGACTGCAGCAGAGCTGCCAGCTGTTGTAGGCTGCGCATCAGATCCTTGCAGAGCAGAAGCAGGCTCCATGCAGATCACAACTGCAGTGCAATCATCGACCTTGCCGCCCTCTGGTTTGAAGCGCTGCCACCAAGGCAGCACACCAGCCTTGGCAGCCTCTACCACCCAAGGCGACCTGAATTTGGGATTGAAGCTGTTCTCCTGAGCAGCCTCTACAACTGCGCGAGCACACTCCTGTGCTTTTGCCAGCGAGCGCTGTCCATCCTATGATCAAACAGCAGCAAATGTCAGAATGCACACAGGCAGCGTTCAGTGTCAACGAGGCAGCAGGTGGATGTCTTTGCAAGGCTTCGCAAACTGACAGGCAGCAGCATAACCAGGACAGACATCTAGGCAGAGTGCGTATCCACAGGCATGTACATCTACATTATGCGCATCTTATGCGTACATGCATAAGGACCTTGAGTAGACTAAGTGGATTTTATGAAGATTTGAACCTGATTGCCATGATTGGCAGAAGTGATCGGCCATGTTGACTGGCAGAAAATTGTAAAATCCTTCTTCTTCTTGAGTGTATGCACATGAGGAGGGGTGATTCAACTCACCCCAAGGCATTTGTGGACAACATGGGCAATCTGTTCATCCCACATGTTGTCCAGCACACCGTCAGTGGCCAGCAGGACTACATCACCGGGCTCCAGCTCCAGCTCGTACACTGTGGCACTCTCACAGGTGTCACTGTATTGGTCTGGCCCTGGGCAGGCCAGCTGGAAGGGCATGTTGAAGCTGTGCTGTTGCGACTGCATCACAAAACAAGACTTGCAAACCTGTCTCGAGCATAGTGACACTGATGCTGCAGTAACTGGTTGACCACCATTTGCAGATCTCACTAAGCGCAGTGACAGTGGTGCAATGTAAAGCCAGAGCAAATGGGAGACATGGCTGCTGGCCAGGTCCATGTCCCCACGTGACTCTCTAGCAAGAGCCATGTAACTCTGCCTGTTGATGCCATGTCAGCACCTCACCTCACTAGCAAACACAGTCTCATTCCCTCTGATGACTCTGAACCCGCTGTCCCCCACATTAACCATTTCCAGCAGGCCACCAGGGCGTACCAGGCCCAAGCAGATGGTGCTGCTACCGAGAATGACGGCCCTCTCCTTCTCCCCCAGCCAGCTGATGCTGTCATGCGCCAGCCCCACCACATCCCTTGCACCATCTTCACAGTCGCCCTTGCCCTCCAGGATTGCCTGCTCTGCATGCTCCATCAGCAGCCTGCACAGCAGCACCAAGAAGATGTCACTGCTTGCGTTGCTTCCTGCTGTGTGAGGCCGTGCTGTCCTGGGCAACACTTGTCATGCTAAAAGAGCTGCGTTTGCAGTCAGCCTGCTGTTGCAGGACTGCCTGCTGCGCGTGCTGCACCCATGCCTCAAAGAGAGCAAGAGACAGACTCTGATGCTGTTTGCTGAGCTTGCTGCCGCTGTAAGCCAAGCTGAGGCTGTTTTGGTAAGACAACTAGGAACCCTGCGCTTGAGTGGACAGCTCAGCTCTGTGTGCTGCATCAGCAGCGTGGACAGCAAGAGACAACGCACCAGATCATGACAAACCTCTATCGCATCAAGCATTGATCAGACCACGAATGCTGGCAGAGTTGCTTAGTCTGACAGCTGCTTGGGCCCATTTTAAAGCAGTCACATAGCATTCAGGATCCAGCCACATTGCATGGAGAGGTATTTGACAGGACAGCACAAAAGGCCAAGTCTGTCATCCAATGCAGCGGGGGCAGGAAAGTTTGGGCAGACCTAGAGTAGCGGGAGGGGTCGACCCCTTCCATGTTCCAGCCACCCACCCCGTCAGCCACCCCAAAAGCCCCCTGCCCATGAGTGCTCACAAAGAAGGCATCCTCCCCGCCCGTCTCAACCTTGTCAGGGTGAGGCAACACAGCACCTGCAACCCCAAGCCATGTGCTCACACAACAGTCCTGGTCACACACTCAGACTAGCCAGTCATGAGCTCAGGGTGCTGAGTAGCTTTCCACTGATGCTGGGATACCCGACAAAGGCCACAGCCAGGAAGGTAACTCACTTGTGTTGTTTCTGCAAAATGCTGACGCAAAACTATTGGCTGCTCGCTTTGGACGCAACAGCTTTCATGCCTGTGCTGGATTTTGCAGCAGAGGGGCAAACTCAGCTGTCAATGGGTAAGCACTAAACAGGTACACATTATTGACATGTTGGTCTATATCTCGCCGTCTCCAACATATCAGCGTGCGACGCAAGCAGGCCAAACTTGAAGCAGCTTCCAGACCCACATGTGCAAACAGCGCTCTCAGCAGGACAGTCACATGCAAACAACATGGCACAAAAAACAGCAAGAATTGTAGCCAGGGATGTCTGCTGATGACATAGATCTTGTGCTAAATGCAGCAGCACCAGCGCAGGCGCAGCGGACGTTTCACAATGAGGCATACATCTTAATCAGGGGTGCCTGCTCAGCAAGGATACAGACGCTCTGCAGAGCACATTACCTGCTGCAAGCGCCACCAAATCAATGCCTTGCTCTTCATCATCAGACTCCTCCAGCTGGTCAGGTTCGATGGGGTAACTGCGCAAGTCACCAGCAGCACCAGGCCTCTCCAGGAATATGGTGGCGGCCTCTGCAGACCCAGATGGACGTGGCACCACACGAGCAGATTTTCCAGGACCGAGTTCAGATGCCTGCTGCTGCTGCTGCTGCTCCTCTCTTAGCTGATCCTGCTGTTCAAGAGTTGCATTTGAGGCGTCTGATTGAGTTTCCTGCTGCTGCTGCTGCTGTTGCTGCTGCTGGCTCTGAGCAGCTGCTAGAGCATCTACCAGAGCAGCCTCCTTGTCCACCAAGTCAGCCTCCTGCTGCTTGCTCAGCTGCTGCGGCGGCTGTCCCTGGGCAGCTTCCAGAGCAGCTTCCTTGTCTGCCATGGCCTGCCGCAGTTGCTGCATACGCTGCCGCAGCTGAGCTGCATCTTCATCTCCGGCCTCCTCGTTCTCTTTTGCTGTGTCACGCTCAAGCTGAGGTGAGCTTGCTGTCTGGCTGGACTCAGCCTGGGAGTTGATTCGCGCTCTGGTCTCAGCAGGCTGCACCTCAGCTTGCGAGCTTGTTCCGGCAGGCTCAGCGCGTGAGCTGAGCTGCTTGGAGACGGTTGACATATCAGTCTGTGCAAATGTTGATGCACTGCCAGGGAGTGAGTCCACATCCAGCTCAGACAGCGGCTGCCGCGAGCCCAGCTCAGCAAGTGCAGAGTTGGTTTCTTGGTCTTCATAACGCTCCTGGGATCCTGACAGACCCTCTCCAGGAGGCACCTGCTCTCTTGAGTCCTGT
>JAABUO010006311.1_pt1 | contig 13668 bp, 12 predicted proteins | sample 5559291 | NCBI WGS metagenome assembly JAABUO01 (sample SAMN10711878, study PRJNA513372) | rock metagenome | isolation source: Antarctica rocks | place: Antarctica: Victoria Land, Finger Mt sud | reverse complement strand
TGGAAGGACATCTCGCGGAAGAAGCAGAATTGGACTATGAAAAGGCTGTGCTGCAGGCTAGATTGCATGAAGTAAAGTCAGACATTGACGAATTGCAGGTGCAATTGCAACTCAAGCAACATGAGGCCGAGACACGGCGCCGTCCGGACCCCTCCAACATGAACGAATGGATGTGCGTCATGACGCAATCTTCTGCTAATGCTGTAGAGAGGAATTGATTCGGCAGAATGATGCATCGCATACATTACGAGAACCAAAAACTGCATCAACAGCAAAGCAAGAATTACCGAGTGTCCTGCCTTTACACGTCGATGACCCCTTGTCACACCTCCAGCTCTTCAGTGGTCTCCGCTTCTTGTCCAATACCTCACAACTACTACATACGGAGGGAACCACGCTGCGGAGACACCATATAAAAGGTGTTGCCAGTGGTATCTTGACGTTTGACATTCATATGGACGTGGAGCAGGGAAAGCTTACTGTTGACGCTTTACAATGCACCACGTCACTGTGGGCTCGAAGTGGGCTTTCTTCGTTCCTGAAAGAAGCAAGCGATCAAGGTGACATACACTCCGCTCTCTATGGTATATCCTCTTATTCTGTTCTTGCGCTCGAGCGTGCGAGTACATTTGCCATTGTGCAAAGAAGAATTAGGGATCAAACAGATCGTGAAGAGGTTACGCTGCAGGAGCAACTTTACTGGCTTGGCAAGCCAAACATTGTTCTTCATCCCTCCAAAGGTATTGAGCTCGTCCTATCGTGGGACATTGAAATGACAAGTATTGGGGATGTGGAGAGTCACGTTGTTGCAAGCACAAAAGTTACAGATACGTGGAGACGAGTGGACGGAGACGATTCTCTGAAGAAGCTATCGCCCATGTTCCACAAGCTTGTGACACATATGGGTATGGAGGAAGCAGCGATCTTGATTCACAATGTTTTGTCATGATTGGCGGGTAAATAGAGAGGCAGGGCTTGTACATACACGTCTATTTCTTTGGTACTGCAGCATCATCCGCCGCCTTTGCTTTTGCCCTCTTCTCTCGAACGCCCACATACCGAGCATCACTCTGAGCCTTGCGCAGGGTTTTGTAAGCCTCAAAGCCCTTCTCCTCCTCTGTGACCTTCCTTCCTTCAAAAGTGACCGCAGGCTGCACGACGGGCAGCGTCTTGCTAGTCTCTCCTTTGTTGACCGACTGCAACTCTGACTTGCTGGAGTCTCCCTTCTTTGCCTTTCCATTCCGTCTGGGGAAGAGTATCAGTTTTGATTTGTATGCATTGAGACGCTCGACATTGGCGTCCAGCGACTCCTGGGACCAGTTTCGTCGCCGATGATCGACTGCAATCCCGATCGTCTGTGCCGTCTTCCTCGGAATACCAGCGACCTTGAGCTCCTCCAGCGTGAAACCTCGCCCTTCACGGAGCTTCATATTGTACTTGATCGTAGGGCAGCGGACAGCAGGCCTCAGCTTGTCGAGCGGCCGGGGGGCAACTTTAGCTGCCTTGATCTTCCTTGCATTGCGCCGACGGACCTTGCGACCAGGCTGGTCAAACCTCGTCCTTACGCGACGCTGCCAATCCTTGTGGAAGTGGTTATGGGTGATCGCATTGTTGTGAGAAATGGCCATGCTGGTGGTTGGTTGGTTGGGTGCTGGTGGTGCTGATGCGAGTCTGGAGGAGCAGAGCAGTCACGAATAATTCAACCACCACCACGAACAACCGTACGTACCCTAGTCTCCACCAACCACACCAGCGAGAACAGGCAAAAATGGCAGAGCAGGTTCAGACGTTTGGCAAGAAGAAGACTGCGACTGCTGTGGCCCATTGCAAGACTGGAAAGGGCATGCTCAAGGTTAACGGCGCCCCCATCTCCCTCCTCCAACCCGAAATCCTGAGATTCAAGGTCTACGAGCCGATACTCATCGCTGGCCCGGAGAAGTTCGCCAATGTCGATATTCGCGTAAGGGTGAATGGAGGCGGACATACTTCGCAAGTGTATGCAATTCGACAAGCAATCGCAAAAGCAATCGTGGCATACTACCAGAAATTTGTAGACGAGCAGAGCAAGAACGAGCTGAAACGAACGCTCATCGCATACGACAGGACACTGCTAGTCTCGGATCCACGACGCATGGAACCAAAGCACTTTGGAGGCCCCGGTGCCAGGGCGCGCTACCAAAAATCATACCGCTGAGGTCAGCATGCGGATTGGCAGTTGCCTGGAAAAGAGTACGAGACGCTATATATGTTTTTTTCATGTCTGCAGCTCCTCGAAACGATGTCAATTCTCATAACCCTATTGTAAGAAATTTAGTTCCACATCTCGTGCTCGTTCATGTATTGCACATCGCACTGAATGTCCCTGGTGGTGGTCCTAGACCTACCTAATTCTTGTCCATGCGGTATTGACCTGTACTCTTTTAATTGCACCCCGCAGTTTAGAGGCTTCAAGAGTGTTCCAGATGGGATCCATTTGTTTTACTGCAGCTCCGGTAATGAGATCGCAGGGCGTTGCGGAGTCTGGTTTGAAGCGAGGCAGGATTCAATACATGGTTACAGATGGGACGGAGGCGCGGACTTATTGGTACCCATAGGACAAGATGACCTGCTGAGGATGCGAGCATCCAGCGAGATTGTCATGTATACCTCCCCATACCCGTCGCAAGCGAATGACAATATGGACTGGCCGGGGCTGACGGAGCATGTCTCGGTTTCACTTCTATCACAGGTCCTGGGGAATCAATGGCTAGTTTGGTCTGACATGGCTACTCTCGAAGATCCAGTACACGAAGACGCAAATACACTGCGTCTCACAGAAATCGATCTCAGGAAATCATGGGAGGACAATTCGACTCCGGACCAGGTAACTTTTCATGCACTGGATAAATCCTGGGCGTTGGAGCAAATACTGAAGAAATCCCACCACGGGAAGGGAATCCCACTCGTGGGAGAAGTTCAATTCTGCTTCATCATGTTGCTCTTCTTGGCAAACCATGCCGGACTCGAAAGTTGGAAGCGCATTTTAATATTATTGTGCTCCTGCAGAGAGGCGATCTTGACGCGGCCCAAACTATATGGAGAGACCATCAAAAGTCTTCGCCTTCAATTGAATTTTTGCCCGGAAGATTTATTCTCCGACCTCATAACTTCCGAGAGCTTTCTCCTACCGAGTCTTCGGATGCTACGTCGTCACCTTCACGACGTCTCATCCGACTCCAGTGTCATGATGGAATACAATGCGTTAAAAAACACAATACTGCAGCGCTTCGATGTGGACTTGGACTTATCCGTGGCACATGGCGTGGTTGAAATTCCGGCCGAGGATGGTGGGGGGTTTCAACATTATGAAAGAGATGACCCGGATGAGGAGACTGGAGAATATGCACCCGCCATCGTTTACTCCTAATATCACATTTCCTATATGGCCTGATTTAGTTTACGAAGATACTCCAGCACGGCCGGCGTGCCCTTGGATAGATCATCGTACCGAGGTCGGTGAAAGAGATTGCCATACAGCTGCAAATCTCGTATATGTTCCTTGAGCCCCAGCTCCGCCGGTATTTCTTCAATCGCGTTGTTTGATAAATTGATTCTCTCAAGAACTGAGAATGTTTGCACATTGATCCGACCGATTCTGTTGTCGCTGGCATTCAGCACCCTTAGCTGCGAGAAGAATGACAAGTTGATTGGGAGTTCTGTAAGTTCATTGCAAGACACATCAAGAGACATCAATTGCGGAGCCACCAGGTTTGCCATCAGGTTTTCCAAAGAGAAGATCCGATTCCCCATCACACTAAGATTTTCTAGTGCTGGGAGCTCTATCTTACCTGGCAACCAGTTTTCAGACAGGCAGTTTCGCGATATATCCAGAGTCTTCAGAGTCATACCAGCTTCACTAATGTTCAAGGGTATTGCTTGGAAACAATTCTGTTGCAGTAGAAGTGTACTTGGGCTCTGTTCCAGTATGTCCGATGTAATAATTTCCATGTTCTTGTTGGAATAATCCAAAACTGCGTTTGTGCGTGTTCGGATAGGCGATTTACACATCTCTTTCCTCCCAAGTCTACCTCTGAGGAACCTCTTCAACTCAAAGGTATCCATGCCTGCCCAGCTGCGCTCGAAAATACGATTCCCATTCCACTGAAAGGATTCAAGCTCCTCCATTTCTCCCAACCTTGGAGGTAATCCCTCGACTAAGTTGTGTGAGATATCCAAGAATCGAAGATTTTGCAGGTCAGTGAGTCCATCCGGAAAATCTTGCAGCCGATTTTGTGCCAGCAAAAGACTCACCAATTTTGGCGATAACCTCAGGGTTGTAAACAAGTTCACCAGAGAGTTATCCATAAGCACAAGCCTGTGCAGCTGTGGAAACGAAATGTCGTGAGAAGCTATTTGCTGGAGGTGATTTTGTCCCAATTCAAGAATTTGAAGCTGTGGGAAGGACTTTATTGGAGAGGATATAAGCGTACTTGCCAGACTATTCCCAGATAAATTGAGCTCTACAAGTGTTTGACTGATAAGTTCCAACTCACAGTGTGTCAGTTTGTTCTTCGCGACAGAAAGTTGACTTAGAGAAGTCATATTGGACAAAGTCGGAAGAGAAGTGAGCTCATTAGAATCTAGGCAGAGCCTTGTCAGCTTAGGCATTTTCAAATCTAGGAAGTTTCCTGACAGTTCATTGCATTCAAGATTCAGGTCAGAGAGCATTTCCAAATCTTGCATCCTCTCAAGCGAGTCATTTCTAAGTCGATTCTTTGAGAGGTCTAGTGATGTAAGATATCGTAAGTTTCCCAGATTTTCCGGCAAGGTTCTCAGCCGGTTGCCGTGTAGATCTAGTGTCTTGAGATTAGGAAATGTTTCTGCAAGCTCCTCTTCAATGTTTTCAATTTCGTTAGCAGCCGCATTGAAGTAGGACAAATCGATGCTGTTGTACCATGCCGGAGTGTCTTTGGAAAAATCGACTTCAACTTTGACATTAAAATACATCCTGTACACTGATTCAGGAATTTCACGGAGGTTTCGGTTAGCAAGATGCAGTCTCCCCCGTGTTCTCCCCTTCTCAATCTCTTCTTCGATGGACTTTTCATCCTCACTGGCCACTTTCAGATTGAATGGATTCGTGATATTTGCGAATGGATCGTCTGGATCTGATGAGCCAGTCTCATTTCTTTTAGATGCTCTAGCTAGAGCTATTGTTTCCCTTAGTGAGATCTTGGCCTGTTGTTTCTGTGGTATTTTCTCCGAAGTCTGCTTCGGCTTTGTCGGGACATTCAACATCGTTGCTGTGCTCCTTTCTCGTAAATTTGACCTTACCGGTGAAACATTAGACCGAATCATTGAATTCGCTCCTTTTGCATTCGAGCCGTTCGAAGCCCCAGGAGGCGAAGCTCTGGCTAACGGAGAGCGCGGAGATCTGGGTGTTGTAGGTGACGACGGAGTCTTCGGGCTGGGTATCTGAGATCTCGGTCTAAGCTCGGGAGACGGTGACCTTGAGTACGATCTTCTGATGGGTACTGGAATCTTTGAGTCCATAGTCGAGCCTGCGTCAAAGTGCGTCTCACGCTTTGGTCTTGTCTTTTGTTTACACTTTGGGATTTCCACAACAATTCGTAAACACGTGATGCTAGCTCACGGGATCCCAGGCACCGTTCAACGACCGAGTTGACCCAGCTGTGAAGCAGCATGAGCAGGCGACAGGACTACTTGGTGAGAGTAAGGTACTTGAACACTCTCCCACCGCCACCATGTCCTCAAAAGCTCCTGGATATACCGACTCCCATTAATAAATATACATCGACTGGGTTCATATCCGAGCTAGTCAACCGCATGCCTTTGAATGTCGAAATGGACTCTGAACTGGGTATCCCAATTGATCTCAGTCTGTATCCTAGGGCTTTCATAGACGAGACGAGTCCTTGGGATGAACCATCTCGCGAACTTGATGCGAAAGATATTGCGCTTCTGAAGCAGCCGGAGAACGTGAATGCACGTTCTCAAAATGGTGTCTCTTTTCTTCGGCGCACAGAGTACATCGCTGGCGAGGCTGTGAGAGATCGAAAGTCTGGAATTGGCCTTGAAGCACAGCATGCTGTCAATGCAGTCAAGCAGTCGACCGACTTTAGCGATCCTCAGAAACAGCTCGAAACGGTTTTGAAGACATTCGAGGATGCCAGTCAGGATCTATCGGCATTGAAACACCCAACGAAGAAAGGTTTACATGTAGTGGACTCGTGGGAAGTGTTGCCCAACTTTGAGCTTGTTGGAAATGAGTATATCAATATCAAACTTACTGGTCCTCCAAGCATAAAGGAAATTCGAAGCGCTTCTGCGGTGGATGAGCGGTTAGAGGCTGCGCTTGTGCGACCAACTTCTACGGCCGATGGAACTGATCAATGGTTGGCGTACTACCTGCCAGATGCAGACACTACCACTTCGTTGAAGCGGAAATATGATCAGACAAAAGAAGACGGGCAATTTGTGCAAGACAATTATGAGTATCACTATCAACACATAAGGGACTACGACAGTAGCATGCCGACCGTCTCACAGCCGTTTGACAACATTTCGTTAACCTTTGGAGAAAACGGTGCCCTGTATTCTTCAGTCAACACACGCTTTATTCTTCGGCGGCGACGTGCCGGCAAGATGCGTATGCGTGATGACGACGAACTCATATCCGCTATTGATTTGAAGATGAGGGAGCCAACTGAGGAAGAGTTATTGAGTGCCAAGGTGAAGAAAGCAGAATTTGACCCTCTACGATTTGAGCTTACAGCTGAAGATAGAGCTCTTCTTGAACCCTCAGAAGCCAAAGCGGAAGCTGAAGCTGATGGGGATGATGCGGGTAGTAATGGAGTTGAGAACGGGGAATTCGATGCAGGCAACGACGAAGATGAAGCCCATGAGGAAGAAAATAATATAGATGGCGGAAAGCGGGACCCTGAAAGCCCATTAGCGGCGAATGCTGACACTAGTATGGGAGATGCTGAAGGTGAACCTGAATGATTTACACATTATCATATATTATTGTACATTACCACCGAACCCAACCGGAGTATTGGAGTCTGTAGGTGTTAGAGCCATAAATTTGTATGCCTTTCCCATTGCTCCACCCCCTCGCTCTGTCAGCCTTTCATATTCCGACCTTATGCGATTTTTCCCTTCCACTGTAGGCTGTTTCTCTGTAAGCATGGTTGCTCGTGCACCGATTCCTAGCGCATGAAGCCACGTCCCTTGTTCGACTGGCCCGTGAACTTTAGCTAGTTTCGACGTCTCTATGGTTTCCTTAATCCCAAGAAAGTCCACGTCGGCGGATAAGTCCACTTCTCCCGGCAGCAGGAACGGGGACACCATTTTATGTGCCTTGATGCCGCGTAACGAGTCAATAGGTATTCTATCCGCGGGCCCATAGTCTATGAGTAGGCAGGCACCAGATGAAGCTGTTGAAATCAATTTGGCCATTTCTTGAGCTAGAATGAATGCTTCTGGTGATATCTCTATCCGCGATGGAGGCGGTAACTGATCATACCGCTTGCTGGTGGTTGGAAGTGTGGCACTGTATGCTGTACGATGAGGAGCGAGTGTTAGCTGAAATTGTGTCGGAGAGGATTCGGACTTGGGTGCAGGGACGAGATGTGAGGTTGGTTGCTCCACATCAACCAAGAGCTCTCGCCATCCCTTTGACGTCTTCTCAAACTTGTGTATAGGAAGGGCGTCCAAGAACTCGTGAGCGATAAGGAACGGGCTGGATAAGGATTTTGGAAGAAAGCGATGATCGTCATACCAGTAGATGTTGGGCCCTAAAGTACTTTGTGATTGATGTAGACCGTCATTTTCTGACAATTCAGTATTTCCACACAGCTTTTGTCGTTGGGCTTCCCTTAGTATTGGACTGGCTTCCACCAAATGGATAGCGTGAAGTTTACTCGCACACTGTGGGAATCTTTGCAATGCCTGTTTTAATCAAAGTAACAGACATATTTACCCTTAACATGTCATCGATTAAAGTTCCCCTACCGGGACCATACTCCACGAGATTCCAATGCATAGCTGATCCTTGGGATATCCATTGTGCAAGCACCCAGATTCCAATTAGCTCGCCAAACATCTGTGAAATCTCCGGAGACGTGATGAAGTCACCTTTCACCCCAAAAGGATCCCTGTTCACATAGTAGCCAGCTTCTGGGTTGGTCAGACATTGCCGCATATACGATGCAACAGAGATAGGACCTGTGGTCTACGTGGCGATTAGAGTCATTCACCAAGCACCGACCTTGATTACCTCCGTTAGGTATCTTGTGAGAGTGGAGGACTGTCGTACGCTCCTCCAGTTGCTCAATGACAGTCGTGCTGTTCTGAACAGCCACCTCGTCATTGAGATGTGATTGGCGAAAAGTCAGATCATGGAAAGTGAACAATAGAGATGAGATGAAAAATAAACAAGACGAAGCCCTCGAGGAGAAGGACTATGGCTCGTAGAATCGAACAAAGCGATGGATAGGAAGAAGAGAAAATTCGGGAGTGACGGGCGCTTGATGCAACAGATGATGACCAGAGACGAAGCTGCGCCGAGTACCAATTATACCTCCTACAACGAAGGACGCAATGTCTTTCACGTGGACTCTCTCACTTCATGCAGAAGCATCAAAGAATATCAGTTTCTTAATGACATAAAAGCAGGTTCCTACGGGGAGGTCTTTCGAGCTAGAGACAGGACCTCAGGAGAAGTCGTCGCTGTGAAGAAGCTGAGGTGCGACAAAAGGCAAGGAGACTTTCCCGTCACTGGGTATCGAGAGATAGGTACCCTTAGAAGCCTCAATCATCACGGTATTGTTCATCTCCGAGAAGTGGTTCTCGGAAGTACTGCAGATCAAGTCTTCTTAGTTATGGAATATATGGAATACGACCTGAAGGGTTTGATTGACGCCAAAGCCAGATTCTTAAATTCACAAGTCAAGTCAATACTTTTGCAGACATTATCTGCTCTCAACGAACTGCATTCACACTGGATCGTACATCGAGATCTCAAGACCTCCAATCTGCTCATGAACCGTCGCGGACAAGTCAAAGTTGCTGACTTTGGACTGGCTCGGTGGTATGCCGATCCTCTTCCACAAATGACACCGCTCGTGGTGACGTTATGGAACAGGTGCCCAGAATTACTCCTAGGCTCCACAACGTATGGTACTGAGGTGGATATGTGGAGCGTGGGATGCATCTTTGGCGAACTATTTCAAGTTCATCCATTTCAGGGCAAAGGAGATATAGACCAACTGTTCAAGATCTTTGAAGTATTGGGCTCTCCGAATGTCGAGTCCTGCCCTGAACTCCTCACATTGCCGCATGCCCCTAGAATTAATTTTGCCAGCAAACGATTTCCGTCTGCTTCACAGTTGCAGACAAAGTATCCAACGTTACCTTCTCAAGGGCTTAATTTGATGACTCAATTGCTATGTTTGAGCCCTAGCCAACGTGTCAATGCTGCTGATGCAATACGGCATCCTTACTTTATGGAAGAGCCAAGGGGGGGAGTTTCTGTTACTATGCCAGTCTTTCTTCCCACGAACACTCACCACCAGACATCCGCTTGAATTCATTCACAATGAGTGACTTCAGAATAACCAAATTTACAATAAGGTATCATGATTGGGAGGATTATTTATTAGTGTATGCAACCTATTGAGCCCCGAAGCCATCAAATCCACGGAATCCACAGAGCAGAAAAACCTTGAAGTACGGTTTCCGGGGGAGATTATTAGTCCACTCCCATGCAGATGTCAGTCTCCCGTCTATACAACTTCCTGCATCGTAAAAATTATCGGCGCCACTCCCGTCAAATCCATGCTTGAAAAAGTCTGAGAGAATGGTCTTCTTCACTGCCTCTACACCACCAAATGCGTCTGCGAGGTACGCAGCAATAAAAGGATCTCTAGCCACATGTTCTAGTTCCTCCAAGACAAGCACGAGCGGATTTAGTATGCGTGGAACCTGAAGGTACTTGTCGATGAAGTAGTATGCGTTGGGCACATTGTGGTCACCAAGATGGACCACTGAACTACCTATCCAACGCTTGGCTTTCTGCTGAGCTTGAGATATTATTTTATGCATCGACCTCCCAACATTCGGTGCTGCCTGTACCCTTGCAAGGCCTTGGCCAACGTCCAATAGTCGGTATCTGTTCTTATTGGCGAGCAAGTCCTCATCTGCAAGGTACCACATTTTGAACATGTCGTTGAGTATAATTGACCATAATGAGAGAGACTGATTTACATAAAAGAACTGTTTTTCGTGCGAATGGGAAAGTCTCGCTCCAGAGCGACCCGAAGAGATGGATAAATTGAAATCAGAGTCGACAGTTCCAGAGTCAAAATAGGTGTTTAGATACTTTAGCATCTTCTCTACCGGATCACGATTCGAGCGTAGATATGCGTGGTTATCACCAATGGAGTAGAGACACTGGCGAATGGACTCTTTGGTTAGATCGAGACTTTGATATTTTCGGGATAATTGCTCGATGGCAGCTTCCTTCTGCTTGATTTCCTTTTGTACCTGCGGCCGTCGTTTTCCCTCTGCTATGATTTCCTTTGTGGCAATGACCATAAGATTATCGTCAAGGAGAGAAAGACCATCCACATTCTCTAGAAAGGAGAATACCGTCTGAACACGCGAGAAAAGATCAAATCCCATGATTTCCCTTACTTCGGGAATCAATGAATCCATGACCATATAGATCAGTTTGCCATAGGAAGAGCGAAGTCTATCCGGATTCAGAACTTTGTATCGTCGACCAATTTCGAAAATGCCTTGGAACCATTCCGCATTTTCAGCAAGCTCATCGGTATCGTTGAAGAGTTTGTTTGCACTCTTGAAGTCATGAGCCACGTATAGGCCTGCCAGAATGGAGCACATCTCTTTCAGCTGACTTACCACTCGCTTTGTCTTCGACCCAAATACCAAGACATCCACTTTGTCTGTGTATTCACTGACGTTGAGTGCTGCATCCAGCAGCCGAAGATATTGCCGCTCATCCGCTGTCAGTCGTAACGGGATGTATTTGCAGCGTTCTTTCAACCACGTGCCAAATGTTGCTGATCCTCCAGATACAATCAGACCAGGGATTAGCTCATCATCATCATCAGCAGCAGCAGCATCGCCCTCATCGCCATCTTGATCAGATACTGAACTGGCCATGCTTATTGAGCGTTCCAGCTCACTTTGCTCGTTAGATTGGGTCCGTCCTTTTGGCAAGCTGTCTGCCTCATTGTCCAGCCGTATCCGTTTCTTTTCGTGCGTCCGTCTTTTGCCTGTGCGATGGAGATACGAGAAGCACACGTCGCAGAAATCGTCCTCGCAATTAGCACACATGACACTCGCGGGCTGGTCGCCACAGTCTACACAGAGCCCTTCAACCCCATCCTTGCTGTCTTCGCCATTCACAAAGCTCTCATGCTCCTTCGTGCCCTGTGCCTGCACTTCACCGTCCACAGCCCCATCTGGCTCGAGATCGTACTCATCCCGGAGTATCTGCCCGAGATCTTTTCTTCCCTGAGCGTCTCCATTCTGCATCGGAAAGCAAAAACTGGGATGTTAGGTTCACGTGATGTTCCTTTGTGATTAAACTGTCCTCGATTGTGCAGGCCACAACCGCCTATACTTCCATAGCCCACTGATATAGCTGACCTTTATCCCTCTCTCTTGACACACGCTTTCGAAGAGCCCTTCCTAGGTTCCAACGAACTGCAAGTAGCGCGAGTCATAAGGTGCACTTCTGTAACCCGCAATAAACATAGGTTACATACACCTGTGCAACCTACAAGATGGACACGCTCCTCCCAGCTGGTTGGCTGCCGAGGTGGATGCTGCTCATGTCGGTCGTGTCTGTCTTCAATACACTGCAGACCTTTTCCACGCAGAAGCTGACGCAACGCATCTACAATCGGGCTGGTGTGACTCCCTTGCAGACCAGGACCTTTGGAATATGGACCCTTGTCAGTGCAACCGTTCGCCTCTATGCCGCCTACCATATCCACGATGCACAACTCTACCACTTGGCTATCGGGACATATGCTATTGCCTTCCTACACTTTACATCGGAATGGCTTATCTTCAGGTCGGCGTCTCTAAACGCTGGACTTCTCAGTCCTCTCGTAATCTCAAGTATGTAGATATGGGAAGTCTGTACTAACCAATTAGCCTCAACACTTGCTTGGATGGCCATTCAGTACGGCTATTATGTTAAATAGATTCCTATGCAAGACTCCCACTATGCTATGTATACATCCCCCCAACTTACCACCTTATATTCTTCCGCACAAAAAAAAGGACATATGCGTTTCGTGAGACCACAGACATCTCATTGCAAGTCGTCACTCTGCTGTCATCAAACACCTGCCACTGATTGCCGTTCCCATTCCGTACGAATGCTGTATAATGGCCTCCATTCATGGATCCGAAGTGGTTGCAGACACCGTAAAGGTCGTACAAAAATGGCGGCTGCTGGCTTGGGTCTGGCTCCACACCTCCCATTTGCTTCGCAGGGAGAGGGCAGGGTGTGTACTGTGTGAGATCGAGGTTCCGAATAGGAAAATCCACAAAATTATTGAGCTTATCGCGCCAAACGCCCTTTGCCTCAAAGCGTTTCAGATGGATGATCAATATATTAGGAAGTCGGGATATAGAAAGCTCCTTGCTTGATTTGCGAGACCTGTTGCATTTCGGACAATGCCTATGATTAGCGAAGTAATAAAAGTTTTTCTTACCATGAATCATCATCTTCCAGGATTTCTTCCTGTACAAACATGTCTAGACATTCATGCAGTGTACAAGTCGGTTTGTTCCTGTATACATGAATTGGGAGTGAAAGATACATGAACGCGTTGTATGTCGTTGACGTGAAGTGGCACGTTAAACAACGCAAACGACTTCGAAATTGACCCTGAAAGCACTCGGTTACCAAAGTCTGATTTCTGTGTAGATACCGACTCCATTCAATTTGAGAAGCCTTTTGAATAGGCATGTTTTCACGCCGTCTTTCTTCTTCTTCCGTGAGCTCTCTCAAAGGTGCTCGAGCGGCAGCCATATTCATCTCCTCATGAAGACCATCTAGCAAAAAAGCAAGAAACTCTTGAGCATCCTGCTGACTACTGTCTTGAAATTGTGGTTGCAAATTGCCAACAAGGGCTCGAAACTTCTCTGGTGAGATAAAAGTCTGTTGGCCACTCCACATTGATGTCACCAGATCTGCATAATTGTCAATCAAATGACCTTTGTACCCGAGCGGATTATTGGAGTTCACGAAGCGTTTGTAGGCGCCTGTCTTGATATGCCTTGACAAAGGATAAGTACCACTCAAGCATTGGATGATGCTGTTCATATAACAGGTATTTCCAAGATTTTTGAGTCCTGTAGTCCCAGCAGAAACCCAAGGAACGCCATTGTATTGACTCAGTTCACGAGCGACCTCACCACGGAGGTCAGAATATTGCGCGACTGATGTGGTAGGTTTTTGAACATGCTGCTCAGTTTGACGAGCCACACCAGGGCGAATCACGAGTGATTCCTCCGAACGAATGCTAGCTGTGTCAGAAAATCCATGGAATGGATGGTCAATAACCGTTATACTTGAACTAGACCTCGTCGGAGTGTTGGAAGAGTATCGAGTAGGAGGTG
>JAABUO010006310.1_pt1 | contig 13669 bp, 11 predicted proteins | sample 5559291 | NCBI WGS metagenome assembly JAABUO01 (sample SAMN10711878, study PRJNA513372) | rock metagenome | isolation source: Antarctica rocks | place: Antarctica: Victoria Land, Finger Mt sud | reverse complement strand
GTCGCGCTCGTCATCGCGGCACCGCGGTCGGCAGCGCCGAGCAACGGTCAGGTCGTCCAGTTCCGCGCCCGAGACTCCCGCGCCCCCCAGGCGCCGATCGTCGAGATACCGCCGGACTGAGCCAGGTACGCCGACCGGACGGGCTAGCCCGCGGCTTACCTCCAGCTCCTGCGGGACTGTCCCTAAGACCCCAGCAGGTCGCTGAGATCGTCGAAGGCTCGGCGGGCCTGCCAGCGCGTGTAGCCGTCGACCTGGTCGGGCGTGAGGAGCGCGTCGATCGGCTGTTCCAGAGCGCCCATCGTCATGACCGTGTCGTGGATGCTGATCTCGTCACAGACGAGCGGCTCAGACCACATACGCCGGGGACCTCTCAGAACGGCTTGGACGGACGTGCCGGGTAGCTGGCCCAGTCTCCCCGGGCGAGCGAGGGTGGCCTTACGGGGACAGTCCGGAAGATCCGCGTGAAGAGCCGCCGTAAAATGTTACAGCAGGTCGTGCTCCGCGACGATCGCCCGCCAGCGCGCGCGGAAGGCGTCCTCGTCGTAGGCGTGGGCGCGGGGGACCGCCGCAGCCGACAGCCGGGCGCGCAGGCCGTCGTCACCAGCCAGCTGCACGGTCCGCTGGCCCATCTGCTGGAGGGTCTCGAAGCGGAAGCCCTCGACGCCGTCGCGGACGATCTCGCGCTGGCCGGCCCGGTCGATGACGACGGGTACGCACCCCCCTGCCATCGCCTCCACCGTGCTCATCCCGAAGTGTTCGGCGGTCCACGGGCGCTTCTCGGCGTCCTCGCCCCAGCCGGTCGCCGACCAGAAGATCGACGCGGTCTGCAGCAGGCGCTCGACCTCGGCCCGGGTGGCGTTGGGGATCACCTCGACCGGCGTGCCGGCACCGGCGGCGATGACCTCACGGAGGTACGGCTCCTGCGAGCCCTCGCACCCGCCCACGACCGCCATCCGCCACCCGGGCAGCGCGCCGGAGCGCGAGAGCGCGGCGAAGGTCTGCACCATCTCCAGCTGACGCTTCGCGTGCCCCCGGCCGGGCGTGAAGAAGCGCCCCAGCGCCAGCACGACCGGGTCGCGGGTGGCGGCCGGCACCAGCCCGGCGGTCTGCACCGGCGGGTAGAGGACGTCGGCGTCCGTACGCCACAGCTTCTGCACCCAGCCGCGGGTGTACTCGCTGTTGGCCAGCACGGTGCGGTAAGGCTCGAGCCAGGACAGGTCGCGCGGGTCCCGGGTGAGGTACGGCAGCCGCGTCATCGCCAGCTCGCGCACCGAGCTGCGGCCGACCAGGCGCAGGTTCTTGATGCTGACCCCGAGCTGGCGGGTGTCGACCCCACCGGCCGGCAGGAAGGTGCTGCTGCGCAGCCGCACCGACCCTCGGCGCGACGCCGTGCCCAGGTCCACCCTGTGCGCGGCGAAGCGCTCGGCCACCGGCACCTCGGCGAGCACCCGGCCGTCGTCAGCGACGAAGGTCAGCGTCGTCGGCTCGCTGTTGCCCGGCCGCCCCGCGGAGAACCCGAGCAGGCGCGGCCCGGGCGGCAGCAGCAGCTCGGCGTCACCGCTGGTCCAGGTGGAGCGCCCGAGCCAGCGCCCCTCGGGGAGGTACCACCCCGGGCCGGCACCGAGCGTCGTCACGGTGCCGCGTAGCGCGGGCCCGAGCAGCCGCACCGCCGCACGCCGGAGCGGGTCGAGGTCGTGGTCGGCCGGCGTCGGGAAGAAGCACAGGTAGGCCGAGCGGCGGGAGCGCGGACGCAGCCGGCTGGTGTAGGTCGCGTTGACGACGAGGTCGTAGCCCTCGGTCTCCTCGGCCAGCTCGGGCTCCGGCAGGTCGGGCAGCTGGCGGTAGGTGCACCCCGACAGGTCGAGACCGAGGTAGCCGGCCATCTCGGCCAGGTCGACCGGCTCGTGCCCGAGCAGCTCCACCTCGACGCCGTCCTCGCGCAGCACCTGGGCGATCATGCCGGCGTGCCGCTCGCCGCCGCCGCGGGAGCGCCAGAAGCGGTCGTAGACCGCGGCCCGTGGCGTGCTCACGCCGCGCGCTCCAGCCAGGCCTCGACCGGGGTGAGCTGGCGCTCGAGCTCGGCCCGCGGGACGACCGCGGTGCGGGTGATCTCGCGCCGCTTGCGCAGCATCTCCGGTAGCAGCCGCAGGTAGCTCGCCAGCACCTTCGCGGTCACCCGCAGCGGGCCCAGCGCCGGCAGGCTGCGGGTGCGGAGGAAGGCGCGGACCGGCCGGACGACGGTGGTGAGGGGGTACTGCGCGAGGACCCGCAGCGCCAGCCCCGGCGAGGCGACCTTGGTGAGCATGAGCAGCCGGTTGCGGTCGACGTGGAAGAGCCAGCGCGGCGACCAGGCCACGCTGGTGGCCGAGTGGTCGTGGCGCAGCACCGCCCCGGGGACGTAGCGGATGCCCCACCCGCGGGCGCGCAGCCGCCACGACAGGTCGGTGTCCTCGTAGTAGAGGAAGAAGCTCTCGTCGAAGAAGCCGACCTCCCGCGCGGCCGCCGTGCGCATCGCCATCCCGTTGCCGCAGGCGGTGAAGACCTCGGCCGGGGTGTCGTACCGCCCGTCGTCGACCACCTCGAACCCGCGGTCACCGCCGTGGCCGGTGGCCAGCACCACCCCGCCGACGTTGTTGATGACATCGACCAGCCGGGTACGGGGGTCGAGCTCGAGCACCGCCGGCGTCGGCTCGGTGCCCGCCACGGCGAGCGGGTGGCCGTCGACCGTGACCGTCTTCGCTGCCTCGGCTGCCCAGGTGAGGGTGAGCGCGCGGGGCGACGCGCCGTCGGGGGCGGGGACCAGGAGCTCGCCGCTCGGCCGGGTCCAGCGCCAGACGTCGTCGCCGTGCCGCTCGGTGCCCCAGGAGACGCGGTCCCAGAGCACGCCCTCGGTGACGTCGGTGCCGTCGACCTCGACCCGGGTGATCCTGACGCCCAGCTCGCGCGGGTCGGCCGGGCCGGGGGAGAAGCTGGGGGAGACCAGCCGCAGCCGCAGGAAGCGGGGCGCGAAGACGACCTTGCCGGTGGTGACGCCGACCCGGTCGCCGCCGGGCGCGTCGAAGGGGGCGAGCAGGGCCGCGAGCCAGCCGGGCTCAGGGCGGGCATCGTTGTTGAGCAGCACGACGAGGTCGGTGGTGACGTGGCGCAGCGCACTGTTGTTGCCGCCGGCGAAGCCCCGGTTGTCGGTGTTGGCGATCACGTCGACGGAGGGGAAGTCGGTGGCCAGCAGGGCCAGCGTGCCGTCGGTGCTCGCGTTGTCGACGACCACGGTGCGGAAGCCGCCCGGCAGCTCCTGGCGGGCCAGCGCAGGCAGGCAGGTGCGCAACAGGTGGGCCCCCTCGTAGCTGACGATGACGACCGTGGCGCGCGGGGCCGCCGGGCTCACGGATCGGTCTCGAGCACGGCCGGATCGAGCGCGGCCGGATCGAGCGCTGCCGGATCGAGCCGGGTCGCGGTGACCGTCCAGGTCGCGTCGACGATGCCGTTGGCCCGCTCGCCCGGCACCGCGAAGGCGTCCTCGAAGCGGCGCGCCGCCAGCACCCGCCCGGTGTCAGGGTCGGTGGCGCTGACCGCGACCGTGAAGGGGCCGACGATGGGCGGCCACGAGGGCACGCTCACGTCCACCACCCAGCGACCCGGATCCCCCTGCACCAGCCCCTCGCCCTCGGCCCGCACGATGAACATCGGCATGTCGTACGGGCCCATGACGACCAGGGCCAGCTCAGCGGTGACGGCGCCCGGCTCCACGTCGAGCCCGACGCGGAAGCACACCGGCTGCCCGGGCAGGAAGGCGTACTGCGACTCGCCACCGGCGACGTGGCTCATCACCAGATCGGCGATGCCCACGTGGCTCGGCCCGTCATCGAAGGGTCCGGCGCTCACCTGCGTCACCGGGACCGGCATCGCCGCCACGCCGAGCAGACCGCGCAGCAGGGCCACACCCAGGTCGGGGTCGCCGTCGTGCACCACGCGGCCGTGGTCGAGCACGACGACCCGGTTGCAGAGCTTGCGCACCTGGTCCAGCGAGTGCGAGACGAACAGGATCGTCTTCCCCGCCTGCTGGAACTGCTCGATGCGGGCCAGGCACTTCTCCTGGAAGGCCTCGTCGCCGACCGCGAGCACCTCGTCGATGAGCAGCACGTCGGGGTCGACGTGCACGGCGACGGAGAAGCCCAGCTTGACGTACATCCCGGAGCTGTAGACCTTGACCGGGTCGTCGATGCGGTCGCCGAGCTCGCTGAACTCCACGATCTGGTCGAAGAGCGCGTCGGTCTCCCCGCGGGAGAGGCCGAGCAGCGAGGCGTTGAGGTAGACGTTGTCGCGCCCCGACAGCTCGCCGTTGAAGCCCGCGCCCAGCTCGAGCAGGCTGGCGATCCGCCCTGCGGTGGTCGCGGTGCCCGAGTTGGGGCGCAGGATGCCGGCGAGCGTCTTGAGCAGCGTCGACTTGCCCGAGCCGTTGTGGCCGATCAGGCCGACCGTCTCCCCGCGCCCGACGTCGAGGCTGACGTCGCGCAGCGCCCAGAAGTCGCCCTCGACGATCTTCGCGCCGTGGCTGCCGCCGCGGCGCAGCGCCCGGGCGAGCAGGCTGGCCTTGAGGCTGTCCTCGGCGCGGCGGGTGGTGAAGCGCTTGCTCACCCCCACCGCGGAGATGACGGGCAGGTCGCCGCGCGGTGCTGCGGTCACCTACAGCGCCTCGGCGAAGTCCGCCTGCCACCGGACGAACAGCCGGCGGCCGGCGTAGAGGACCACGAGCGAGACGGCCATGCCGATGGCGAACTGCTCGAAGTACCAGGCGTAACCGGCTGACGGCAGCACCGCGGCCCCGCCGCTCCCGGCGGTGGCGTGGGGGTCGAGCGGCCAGAAGGCGCGGTGCATGATCGCCACCACCGCCGCCATCGGGTCGCTGAAGAACAGCCGCGTGGCCCAACCCGAGTGCGTGACGTTGCGGATCAGACCGCCGGCGTAGATGGTGCCGCTGACCCAGAACCAGGCGAACATCACCAGCTCGAGCAGGTGCTCGGTGTCGCGGTAGCGCACGTTGAGGGCGGCGACCAGGAAGGCCATCGCCACGGTGAAGGTGACCCCGAGCACCAGTCCGGGGACGAAGAGCAGCAGCTGCAGGCCCCAGACGTCCTGCAGCGTGACCACCAGCACGACCATGAAGACGCCGAGCTGCAGCACGAAGTGGACGAAGGCGAAGCCGACGCTGGCCAAGGGCAGCACGGCGAGCGGGAAGCGGACCTTCTTCACCAGCCCGGCGTTGCCGACGATGCTGCCCGCACCGCCGGTGACGCCGCCCGAGAACAGGTTCCACACCAGCAGGCCGCTCATGAGGTAGACGGGGAACTTCGGCACGCCGTTCTTCAGGACGACACCGAAGACCACGCCGTACACGGCCAGCAGCCACAGCGGGTTCAACAGGGACCAGACGAAGCCCAGCGTGCTGTTCTGGTACTTGACCTTGAGGTCCTTGCGCACCAGGTTGGCGAGCAGCTCCCAGCGGACCCGGGTCTGGGTGCGCTCACGCGCGGCGAGGTCACCCCCCTGGCTCCCTGCGGGCAGCGAGGGCGGCCATCCGACGATCGGGGCGTCGACGGTCGCGCTGGCCATACCCTCAGACTATCGGCGCACCGGCCTCGTCCGGGCCGGGCAGCGCTGCGCGTCGGCGGCGACGCAGGTAGGGCCCGGCGGTCACGCTCGCCACCAGCCCGAGGACCGTGAGCCCGGCGAGAAGCAGGCCACGCCGCAGCTGGTGGTCGACGTAGCGGAAGACGACGGTGTGGTGCCCGGCCGGTACGACGACCCCGCGGAAGGCGGTGTCCACGGCGAGGACCTTCGCCGGGTGGCCGTCGACGGTGGCCTCCCACCCTGGGTAGAAGGGCTCGGGCACCTCGAGCAGCGCCGGGCTCGCCGCGGTGAGGCGGAGCCGCCAGGTGGTCTCGCCGGGGTGCGAGGCCCCGATGCCCTCGGTGGACGGGTCGGCCGGTGCCGGGCCGAGGGTGAGCGGCTGCTCGACGATCGCGCGGGCCGTCAGGTCGTACCCCGCGCGGTATCGGGCGAGCTGGTCTTCGCGGGCCGGGACGACGTCGACCGCGTGGTACAGGCGGGCGGTGGTGCCCAGGGGGCGGTGCCACAACGTCACGAATGTGTAGTGGGTGACCTGGGTGAAGCCGTGGGCGCGCAGCACGTCGGCCTCCCCGGGCGCCTCCGGCACCGGGGCACAGGTCTGGCCTACCGCGCACGGCGGGTTGATGTTGTCGGGGAGGATCCACCACTCGATGCCGAGGAGGTCGAAGGCGGCGAAGCTCAGCTGCGAGGGCTGCTGCACCTCCTGGCCGCCGTTGATGTCGCCGACGCTGCCGGTCGCGCTCTCGTAGAAGTCGCGCCAGCGGGCGAGCGGCATCAGGCCGCCGTCGCGACCCTGCACGCCGTTGGACAGGGTGGCGATCTGGCTGTTGGGGCGGCCCGTGATGCGGGGCGCCACCGCGGTCGTGTAGTAGCCCTTCTCCCGCGCCGTCTTGAGGTTGAGCGGGAGCGGGATGGTGGCCCGGTCGGCCGGCCCGGTGGCCACCGCGTCGCTGAGGTAGCGACCGCCGTCCGCCGAGATCATGCTCATGATCGGGCCGTAGTCGTCGTACACGATGTCGGCGACCTTCTGCTGGTACTCCGCGGTCGGCCGGGCGTTCACCAGCTCGAGGCAGGTGATGACGACGACGGCCGCCCCGAGCAGGGAGCGGGGGACCCGCCGCACGTAGGCGACCAGCCACACCACGGCCGCTGCCACGGCGGCCTCCTCCCAGTAGCGCATGCTCGCGCCGTCGGTGCTCGAGTGGGCGAGGGAGAAGGCGAAGGCCCCGCCGGCGAGCAGGACCAGCACGGCCAGCAGGCCCTGGCGGACGCGCACCAGCAGCTGACCGACCCCGCTGCGCAGCAGCTCGTCGAGCCCGAGGGCGGCCCCGACCGACAGCGCGACGTTGGTCAGCAGCAGCCACCGGGCCGGCACCCGGAAGCTGTGGATGATCGAGACGTGGTGGTAGAAGAAGGCGTAGAAGGCGTTGGTCGTGCCCAGCGCCATCACGAAGCCGAGCGCCGCCAGGGTGGCCAGCGCCAGGCGCAGCCAGAGCGTGCCGCGGCGGCGGGCGACCAGGCCCAGGCAGAACAGGCCCAGCGCCGCCACACCGACGAAGGCCTGGTTCTCGCCGTAGAGGATCTTGCCGTAGTCGGGCAGCAGGGCGTCGACGCCGAACTTCACCGGCAGGCCGTACTGCTGGTCGAAGCCGCCGGCGTCGCGGAAGCCCTGTCCCTTGAGCTGCAGCGTCGGGAGCAGCTGCCAGGCGAAGAGCAGGGCGAAGAGCACGATCGCGCCGCCGACCCGGGTCAGCGCGTGCCAGGCCCGCCGGCGCAGCAGCGCCCGGCCGAAGCCCTCGGCGAAGACCCAGAAGGCGGCGTAGAGCACGGCCGCGCCGAGCGTGTAGAGCCACCCCTCCGGGTGCCCGGCGAGGAACTGCATGCCGGTCATGACCGCCGTGACGACGACCCAGCGGAGCGTGCCGCGCTCCAGCGCCAGGTGGGTGCCCCAGAGCACCAGCGGCGCCCAGACCACACCCTGCAGCTGGTCGCCGAGCACGGAGTGGGTGAGCACCTGTGACCCGATCCCGAAACACACGCTGCCGAGGACGGCGGCCCAGGCCGAGGTCTTCAGCGCCGTCCGCAGGTAGAGCCACATGCCGAAGAAGGCCAGCACGATGTGCAGCCCGACGACCAGGTCGAGGGCCTGCGCGGTGGACAGGAAGAGGAAGGGCCAGTTGCCCGGGTAGAGCACGCCGTGCTGGATGTTTGCGGCGTAGGGCTCCCCGCCGAAGCCGCTGCGCAGCCAGGAGGGCCAGACGCCCTTGTCGAAGAGCGCCTCGAGCCCGTGCCGGTCGGGGCCCATCGCCTGGGTGATCACGTCGTTGTAGAGCGCCCGGTGGAAGTCCCCCAGCGCTGGGAGCGTCCTGATCGCCAGGTACCCACCGAGGATGCAGACCAGCAACCCCTCGATGCTCAGGGCGGTACGGGGGTGCCGCGCGACCCAGTCGCGGCCGGGCAGCGGCCCGGTCCACCCGATGGCCGGCGGAGCGGCCCGGCGGGAGCCGGGGGTCGGTGGAGCGGCCCGGCGGGTGCCGGGGGTCGGTGCCGTCACGGGCTCCAGCTCTCGACCGTACCGATCGGGCGGGCGGGGACCCCGGCGACGATCGTGTGCGGAGCCACCTCGCCGGCCACGACCGCACCGGCGGCGACCACGGCCCCCTCGCCGATGCGGCTGCCCTTGAGCACCAACGCCCCGGTGCCCACCCACACCCGGTCGCCGATCTCGACCGGGGCCGTCATGGGGCGCTGCCGCCCGTCGACGGTCACCGCGTGGAAGTCGGTGTCCATGATCTGCACGTCCCAGCTGATGGTGCAGAAGGCCCCGATCCGCACCGACTCCCGGCAGAGGATCTTGGTCATACCATTGATGTTGGTGGCGTGCCCGACGGTCAGCGACCCGCCGTCGACGACGACCCGGCAGCCGCGCTGCAGGCTCACCATGCCGTGGCACTCGAGCCTCGCGCCCGGGGCGATGCGCAGCACGGTGGTGTCGTACCGGCTGGTCGCGCCGAAGGAGCCGAGCCCGACGCGCAGGTGCGCCCCGTCGGGCAGCACGATCCGCTCCGCCCCGACGAGCACGGTGCGCGAGCCGACCCAGACGTCGCGGTGGCCGAGCAGCCGGTGCCGTACCACGCCGCCGGCGAAGGCCGGGAGCGACGCCTCGCGGGCGCGGGCGAGGTCCCACGCCGCCTTGCCGTAGCTGCGGAGGGCGGGCAGAGCGGGGCTGGGCATCCGCCGCAGGGTAGGGGACGCCTACTCTGCTCCGCCGTGAGCACCTCAGCGCCGGCCCGCCCCCGCGCCGCCCTCGCGACCGTGGTCGCCGAGCTCGAGCCGGCCGAGATCACGCCCGAGCGGCCCTACGTCACGGTCGTGCTGCCCTGTTACAACGAGCAGGACCACGTGCGCCTCGAGCTGGACCGGATCAGCGCGGCGATGGACGAGAGCGGCTACAGCTACGAGCTCGTCGCGTACGACGACAAGAGCACCGACGGCACCCTGCAGGTGCTGCTCGACGCCAAGGCCGACTTCCCGCTGCTGCGCGTGGTCGCCTTCGCCCGCAACCAGGGCTCGGGCACGATCCGCCGGGTCGGCACGCGGGATGCCAAGGGCGAGGTGGTCGTCTGGACCGACGCCGACATGACCTACCCCAACGAGCGGATCCCCGAGCTGGTCAAGATGCTCGAGGACGACGAGGCGATCGACCAGGTCGTCGGCGCCCGCACCTCTGAGGAGGGCACCTACAAGCTGCTCCGCGTACCGGCCAAGTGGACCATCCGCATGATCGCCCAGGTGCTCACCGGCGTGAAGATCCCCGACCTGAACTCCGGGCTGCGGGCCTTCCGCCGGTCGGTCTCGCTGCCCTACCTGCGCCTCCTGCCCCCCGGCTTCAGCTGCGTGACCACGCTGACGGTGAGCTTCCTGTCCAACCAGCACGAGATCCGCTACGTCGGGATCGATTACGCCAAGCGCGCCGGCAAGTCCAAGTTCAAGTTCGTCCGGGACGCCTACCGCTACGTGCTGCAGGTGCTCCGGATGGTCATGTACTTCAACCCGATCAAGGTGCTGATGCCGATCGCGTTGACCCTGCTCGGCCTCGGCGTGGTCAAGGTCTTCTACGACGTGATCGCCCACCCGGTGCGCATCGCCATCAACACGCTGCTGCTGCTGCTCGTCGGCCTGCTCATCGCGTCGGTGGCCCTGCTCGCCGACCTCGTGGTGCGCTCCCGCCCCGACGTCTGAGCCGCCGCACTGTTCTTGTCGAGAAGTGACATCTGGACCCCGCCGCGCCGGTGTGGATGTCGAGATCGGCCGCAGCCTCACCGCCCCGTTGTCGAGAGGTGACGTCTCGACCCCGACACGCCGCTGTGGACGTCCACATCCGCCGTGAGACACCGTTCCACAGGCCGATGGCTCGTGCCTCCTCGACGGGTCCGACGGCCCGAGGGTCGCGGGCATGGAGACACGCACCGGACGGTTGCTGGCCGAGGGTGATGGCCTGGTCAGCCGAGCCCAGCTCCTGGCCGCGACTGGCAGTGACAGCACGCTGCGCGCGGCGGTGCGTCGCGGGGAGCTGGTCAGGGTGCTGCACGGCGTCTACGCCGACGTCCTGCTGACCCCCGATCCGTGGTTGCGCTGCCGGGCCGCGCTCTTCGCGGCCCCGCCGGGCAGTGCCCTGTGCGGGCTGGCAGCGGCAGCGCTGCACGCACCGGTGCTCGATCCGCCGAGCCGCCCGACGGTCCTCGTGCCGCCGGACCGGCGCGTCCACCGCGTCGACGTCGGTTGCAGCCGGGTGGCCGCCAGTGAGGCGGAGGTCGTGGTCGTCGACGGTCTGCGGGTGACCAGCCCCTTGCGCACCGCGGTCGACGTGGCGCGCGGGCCGGGGCGCCGTACCGAGCTGATCGTCGTGCTCGACGCCCTGCTGGGGGCGACCGGGACCAGCGTGTGTCAGGTCGAGGACCGAGTGGCGGTGCTGGCCGATCGGCGTCCCGCGCGGGGGCTGGTCCGCGCGCTCCAGCTGCTCGCCGAGGTCGAGCCGCGCGCGGGCTCACCGATGGAGTCGCGCCTGCGCCTGGTGCTCGTCGACGGCGGCCTGCCGAGACCGCGGGCGCAGATCGACGTCCACGACGAGCAGGGTGGCTGGCTGGCCTGCCACGACCTCGCGTACCCCGCCGCGCGAGTGGCCCTGGAGTACCTCGGGGACGTGCACCTGCAGCGCGCGGTGTCGAGGAAGGACCGGCGCAGGCGCAACGTGCTCGCGCTGCGGGCGGGGGGTGGGTGGTCCTCGACTACGGCGGCGAGGAGGTGCTGCACCGGCCGCGGCTGGTGACCGGGGAGGTCGAAGAGGTGCTTGCGGTGCGGGCGCCCGAGCTGCTGCTGCGCCCGCGGTGAGCCTCGACGCCTCCTGCGGCGTGTCGGAGTCGAGATGTGACATCTCGACACACACGGCGGGTGCGCGGCCGTTCTCGACACGAGCGCCGGCGCGTCCCGGTCGAGTGGTCACCTCTCGACACCGGGCGGGCGGCTCGTACGCTCGCCGGCGTGAGGCTGGCGCTGGTGGGGCCGACGCACCCGTACAAGGGCGGCATCGCGCAGCACACCACGGCGCTGGCGCACGCGCTCACCGACGAGGGCGCGGACGTCGCCGTCTGGTCATGGCGGCGGCAGTACCCCGCGCGCCTCTACCCCGGGCAGCAGCGGGTCAGCGGGGAGCCCGAGCTGGCGCCCTTCCACCCCACCACCGAGCCGCTGTCCTGGGACGCGCCCCTCGGCTGGCTGCGTGCCGGTCGGGCCGCGCGAGGGCTCGACGCGCTGGTGCTCACCTGGACCACCCCGGTGCAGGGGCTCGCCTACCTGGGAGTCCTCGCCGGGCTGCACGGCCACGCGCCGGTCCTGGCGGTGTGCCACAACGTCCTGCCACACGAGCCGCGCCCCGGCGACCGGGCTCTGACCCACGCCGTGCTCAGCCGCTGCCGGGGGTTGCTCGTGCACACCGCCGCGCAGGAGCAGCTCGCGCACCGCGTCGCGCCCGACGCCGACGTCGCGGTCGCGCCGCTGCCTGCGCCCGGCCTCGCGACCTCGACCCCGGAGCCTCGTACGGGCCCCCCCACCCGCACGCTGCTCTTCTTCGGCCTGGTCCGGCCGTACAAGGGGCTCGACGTGCTGCTGCGCGCGCTGGCCGACCCGGTGACGCCGCCCGACGTGCGGCTCGTCGTGGCGGGGGAGTTCTGGACCCCGGTGGCCCAGACGAGGGCGCTGGTGGCCGAGCTGGGGCTGACCGCGCGCGTCGACCTGCGGCCCGGGTACGTCGACGCCGCCGACCTGCCCGCGCTCTACGCCTCGGTGGACGCCGCGGTCCTGCCGTACCGCTCGGCCACCGCCAGCATCGTCGCCGACACGGCCCGCTCCTTCGGTCTGCCGGTGCTCGCCACCCGCGTGGGCGCCCTGCCCGATGCGGTGCGCGACGGGGTGGACGGTGTCCTGGTCGCCCCGGCCGACCCTGCGGCGCTCGCCGCCGGCATAGCCCGCCTGTACGACGAGCTCCCCACCCTGCGCGCCGGCGTCGTCACCCCGGACGCGCGGACCGCATGGCCCGCCTACGCCGCCGCGCTGCTGGGGCTGCTCTCATGACCGGCGCGCGCTGGTGAAGCACCGGCTCGGCGCGCTGCTCGCCTCGCCGACCGTCCGGGTGGCGGTCCTGATCGTCCTGCTCGCCCTGGGCATCTCGGCGGTCGCGGGTCAGTGGCACGACGTGCGGCCGGCGCTCGAGCGGCTCCCGGTGCACGACGTGGCCCTCTCCGGTCTCGCCGGTCTGGCGGCGATCGGCTGTGCCGTACCGGCGTGGCGCTCGCTGCTCGCCGACGTCGGCTCACGGCTGCCGCTGCTGCCCGCGGCGCGGGTCTTCCTGCTCGGGCAGCTCGGCAAGTTCGTACCCGGGTCGGTCTGGGTGGTCGTCGCCCAGACCGAGCTCGGACGCGGGTACGGCGTACCCCGCCGGCGCAGCGCCACGGCCGGCCTCCTCGCGATGGGTGTGTCGTTGGCCACCGCGCTGGTCACCGCGGCGGCCTTCCTGCCGCTGGGCAGCGCGCAGCTGCGCCACCGGTATTGGTGGCTCACGCTCGTCGCCGTGGCGGCGCTCGCCCTGCTCGCCCCGCCGGTCCTGACGCCGGTGGTGGAGCGCGGGCTGCGGCTGCTGCGCCGCGAGCCGCTGGAGCGCCCGCTGTCGTGGGCCGGCGTCGGTCGGGCCGGTGGTTGGTCCATCGCCGGGTGGCTGCTCTACGGGGTGCACGTCTGGCTCCTCGCACGCGGCCTGGGCGGCACCGGCGCGTTGTTGCTGGCGCGCAGCACCGGTGCCTTCGCGGTGGCGTGGTCGCTCGGCTTCCTCGTGGTCATCGCCCCCGCCGGTGCGGGCATCAGGGAGGTCGCGTTGGGGGTGGCCCTGGCCGCGGCGCTGCCGGGTGGGGCTGGGGCAGCGACCGCGCTCGCGGTCATCAGCCGGTTGCTGCTGACCGCCGGTGACCTCGTCGGGGCCGGGCTGGCCGGCCTGCTCGGCCGTCGGCTGCGCCCCCCGCTGGCCGCTGCCCCCGACCGGGTGCCGCTCGGGCCGGCCGAGCCGGTGGAGCCGGTGGCCTCGCGCCGCTGAGCGGTCGGTCCCTGCCGCGTGAGCGGCGAGGGGGGAGCGCACGGCTCCGGTGGGTCCGGTGGTCTCCGGTGACCGTCCCCAGGGCCGCTGCGGCCTGAGTGCCGCCGGTGCACAGCGGGCTCGGACAGCCGGGCTGGCCGGGCGCTGCGGCGCGAGCGTGCGGGTCCCCACCCCACCACGACCCGGAGGACCTGTGCGTCTGCCCCTACTCACCCCTGCTCCAACCACGCCTGCTCGAGCTGCGCGTGCTCGAGCTGCGCGTGCGCTGCCGCCCTCGGCCCTCGCGGCCGCCGTCGTGCTCGCCGGGGCCCTCGTCGCCACGGCGGCCGCCGCCCCTGTGGCCGCCGCCGCCGCCGCCGCGAGCACCCACCGCTCTCGGGCGGTCTGCACGAAGCCCCG
>JAABUO010006309.1_pt1 | contig 13669 bp, 23 predicted proteins | sample 5559291 | NCBI WGS metagenome assembly JAABUO01 (sample SAMN10711878, study PRJNA513372) | rock metagenome | isolation source: Antarctica rocks | place: Antarctica: Victoria Land, Finger Mt sud | reverse complement strand
TAAGGCCACATTGCATTGCATCGGTCTCTGCAGCACTCATTTGCAGCATGCTCAGATTCAGCCATGATACACCAGCACAACAAGATGTTTCTAAGGCCATCACATTGCATCTATCTCTGACATTGTGACTGTCGCTTCAGGTCAACCGCTGGAAGGCTCAGTACAATGCTCTCTACGGCAACAAGGACAATGGAGTTGAGCATGCCAATGGCGGTGGTACTGTCAGCAGCAGTGACACTGGATCTGACTCAGACAGCGGTGGCAGCGGTGGTGCCGGTCCTGAGAATGGAAGCAGTGTTGGTGAAAGCAGAACTGGTGGCGGAGCTCACGAGCTGAGAGCTTCACGGAAGCAGGTTTGTCCCTTTGCTTCCTTGCTTTTTTAATGACAGGTGATGAGAATCAGCACATGCTGCGTTACTTACATGCTGGGCAAAAGACTAGAAGTGGGTGGCTGACCACTGACAATGCATCAGCTCTGCCAAATGCGGCTGCAGTGTTATTTGGATGATTGCTGTAAATTGTGAGGCATTGCCACAACAGTGTGTCAACCTGCACTCCCTGTTCTGTAATGGAGTTGCACCATCGATGCTTTGCATGCATTGTGAGTAGTCAGCAGCAAACCTCTTTCCGGAGGCCTGGACATGCATATTGTTGGATGCATCAATGCTTTGTGGAAGGTTCAAAGCCTTGGAAACCTCAGCAGATCTGCTTGCTGAGAATGCTGCATTGCTGGCCGTAGGTGCTGGCTGGTTTGACGTATGCAGAGGCACACGGCCCCTCACTTCAGCATTCCTCATCTCACCTAGGCACCAGGGGCAGCTCAGGACAGGGCCACAGCCCTTCTGTCTACCCCTCCTCACCCAAGGCTTCAACACATCTGGTGGACATCAGCAGGGGCGAGCCAGGACAGAGCTGCAGCCCCTCTGTCCACTCTTCCTTGCCTCAGGGCACGCCCCTTGGTGGGACAGTGCAAGGCAGCACGGGTGGTCTTGACAAGGCAGCCTCCTTGCCTTTCAGCCCTGCAGCTGCACCCCAGCTCACCCATCAGCACGCCCCAGCTGCCCTTGGCACAGCCGCTCAGAGGGACAGGAATGCTTCCTTTGGAGAGTCTTCAACAGCTGTTGGTCAGCAGCTAAATACAGACCTGTCCAGTCCATTTGGGGGCACGCTGGCAAGGGATACCCATTATGACACAGAGCCCCTGTCCAATAACTGTGCGCATCCCCTGTCTTACCCAAGCCTGAAGGATAGCAGTGGATCAGTAAGTGCAGCGGTGACTAAGGTTAGCAAAAAGCGAGCAGCCGAGGTCAGCTGTGCAGAGCCTGAGGCCAAGCAATTCACTGCAGCAGAAGGCAGTAATGTACTTGCAAGGCATCGTAGACAGGGCACCACAGCTGCAGGAGGCGCACTTAGGCGTGTGGATGAGGCCACAGCTGTGGCAGGCGGTGGTGCAGGCTGCAACTCGTATGCTGCTGATGCTGATGGTGACAGTGCCATGGCTGATGGTGAGCCAAAAGGCAGGAGGCGCATAGTCAAGTTGAGCAAGAAGGTCACCAGGGCAGTTGGAGACCAGAATTACCACGGTGGTGAGGACATTCAGGCAGTGGCCAGATGCTAAGCGCAGCCTCAGTCCGCAAAACCTTGCTGGATACTGTTTTACTCTGCAGTGAGTCTTCTGGGTACTGCAGTGCAGCGCAGCCCACATACAGCACCAATATTTGTGAGTGTTGAAAGTAGGACTGTGCTGCCCAAAGCTCACCTTTGCAGCTTCTCTCTTGTGTGTACTCAGCTCCAGTACTGTGACATTCTTGTGAGCTTTCCCTTTGCTTTTGATGCACAGCTCTTGCTTCTGTTGCCCAGCTTTTTTTATACAATGCACTCCTTTTTTGATACCTCGCTCAGCTTTTTTTGATTTGCTTTGTAGCTGTAGACTTGACTGCCTTGTAGCTATCTACAGAACTGCTCTGTAGCCATCGCACATACTGCTTTGTGGCCCTTGACTGGTTTGTAGCTGCGCTCCCATCTGCTTTGTAGCTGTAGCTTCACTTTTGCTTTGCTTTGCTTAGATACAGCTTGCTGAGCTGTTCAGCTAAGCTACATCGATTTTTTTATGCTTTTCCAAGCTGGGCCTCTATTTTACTCGCCACATATATGTAGTGACCATTACCATCTTGGCCTTGAGGTTTGCTGAGAACAAAGGTTGGCTTCATTTCCGTTTTTTCCAGTTGTAAATAGCCTATCATACAACACATGCATGATGTACGACATCGAGGTGCCAGAACGGCTGCTGCAACGGCAGCGGCCAATGCACGTGCACTGACTAATCTACCGGTATTTAGATGTGCATGTATGCTCAAAATCATGATCACTTCAACATATCAGAAAGAACAGACCGATTATGGCTGTTGGCCTTAAAAAGTTTATTCACACTCTGAATGACTGGATGCTGCAAAGGCACAACCTGCAGGTCAATAGAATGCAATACATTGGTCGCTGTCCTTCCATTTTCAATCACCAAACCATACTGGTGAACACTGTAATAGACAATCAGTTTGTCTAGACAAAGTCCTGTGTGGCAGCTATCCTATCCAAGAACCAGCACAATAGACAGTGCCGCACTCTGTCCTGCAGCCAACGCTGAGTGTTTCAACTCAGTCCCAGACTCAAGCAGAAGTCGTTTTGACCTGAGCATCACTTGTAGACCTACTGGGAGACCCGTCCAGGTGGCTAAAAGGTCTGCTGGAAGCTTGCTGTAGGTGGCTGTGTAGCGCACTTGAGTTGCAGCAAAGTTGTGAAACATGGTCTGAGTTGTGCTGTGGTGCCAACCTTGTCTACATTGAGCCAGGACCTATATAAAACATATGTAGGACTTCCTTGAAGCTCTTGCAACTGCCAGCATAGGCGACCAGTCTGATGGCAATGCTCGTGGTCCTTGTACTGAGCTTGACCCTGCTATTCTGCAGCAGCCACTGTATGGAGTCAATGCCAAGAGGTGTAACATTGTCAAGAAGGCTGTACGTCAGTCACGAGATTATGTGCAGACTGTCCTTATTCAGTTTTCCTTTCAGCATAGATCAGTGGACCTTGCTATGAGACTCCATGGATGTGATGATCAGGGTGGGCAAGCACTGCAAAGCGGACATGCAGTTCTGACAGCTCTGTACTATGTGTACATTCTGGCGCAGCTCTGTGCATAGCTGATCAGATGTATTGTAGGCTGTTGCAGTGCTACTGCACGGCAGTCACTCAGCTACTGTCTCAGCGATTTCTAATGTCAGTGCAAGCAGCTTTGTGCCATGATTATACAAGCTCAGTAGGCGAGCTTTCACTTGGTCTACTTGCGGTTTAAACATGCAGTGCCACAGGGACAAGCCCTGAGTTCAGCATGGCAGCAGCAAGCATCAGATATGCACAATTGAGAAGATCTGTCAGACTGCATTCAGTTGCCCTCCTTCTGTGAGCTGTCTAAACTGATCAAACCTGCAGGGAAGTGCTGAGCACGCAGGCCACAGCAAAACCATGCTAGTGCTGAGCATGCAAGCCACAGCGTTAACAATGCTAGATGCCCAATCAGCCGCTCACCTTCAGCTCATTCAGGCTCAAACGATGCTGTGCACAAAGCTCATGCCACAGCTGTCAGGGCTTCAATGCTTGCTTTCCTGAACAGGTGTGTCTGCTGTTTGCATCCCGGCGTAGTCATTCAACACTTGCTGCTGTCATTCATACTGCTGTCACAGGTGTCCTGAGTACATCTCTTGCTGCAGATATGACTGGCCCATATGTGCGCCAACTACTGAAGCCTGCTGTCTCCACTGTGCCAGCAGCTGCTGACATTCCAAACTTGTTCAAGTCTGCACTGCACAGCTCAGGCACCTCTCCCTTTCCAGTCTGGAACTGGAAAGGGAGAGGTGCCTGAGCTGTGTTCTATGAGTCTCAGAAGATGCAGAACATTGATATGAAGTACTACTTGGCACCAGTGTCCAAAACAGGCGCTACAACTTTCAGATCTAGCGTTCATGCTGTTCTTGTGCAGAAGTTTCCCACCGGGTCAGAGGGGCTGCAAGCAGGCCTGTTTTTGCGTGTTTGGTGAACTGGCTTATGCATAGTATGGGTTGTAATCAGGTTTATATCTAAGCCTGTTTTGGTCAAACATACCGTGCAACATTACTATGTGATTCTCAGTGCCACCACAGCGCAGGTCTTGCAAGCATAGGATGCAAGTGTTCCTGATGGTACTAAGAACGAATGTGCCAGTGGTGTTCAGCAGACCGCTGAGACCGAGTGTAAAGACATTGTGCATCAGGAATGTGCCACTTTGGCATCAGGAGGTGCGTCACTAGCTGAGTCTTGCATGTGTTGTCACCGACTTGCTATTACTACCGGTCTCCTGGTACAATTGTGATGCGCTTATCAACAACAGGTATCATTTGAACTACAGTGTCATGTCAAGTGTGTCCGGCAGGGCACTGTCAAAGTTGTGTTGAAAGGTTAAACTCCCTCTTATTGGTTAGAATGCTTTCAAGCAACCCCAGCAGGCATGCCTGGGGTATCACGCTCTGTTGACTGACAAAGCAAAAACACAAAGTCTGTTCCGTTGCGTGTCATACAGGGACCTTTAACACCCAGAAGCAACCCAACTTTTTCAAACAGACCCTCTGCTGGCCACAGATTTGCAGCTAGGCGACAGCGCGACCTATGCCCTAGTGTTGTTCAACGGCGAGGCATGCCACCAAGAACCTGATCAGGAACCTATTAGTCAATCGGCGAGAGTCCCATGATCCCCAGCGCCAAAGCTCTACAGAGCTTGATATCTCTGATGTTCTGCGTGCTTACAATCTCGACTCGCGATGCGCGACAAGCGGATCATCGGCATGGCATGCAATCGAGCGTACTCAGAATGGATGAATAAAGGCTCGGCAATGTGCCGTTGACAGCAGCTGGGTTGCCAATAGCTTTGACTTTGCAAATGAACACGCGAGCGAAGCCAGTCTAGAGTAGCAGCACATCCGGCTGAGCGTGAAATGAGCGGTAGAACACATTTCAGACTATCGTCTCTTCGTGTCATGCTTCGCGTCGACCGCTCGTGACTCCCTTATCTGAGGTTGCAGGCCACCATATTCGTGAGGACCAGATTCACCATAACCGGGAAGAACAGGTTCACGTTCAGGAACCAGCCCCAACATCTTTCACTGCCGGGAGGGTGTGGCGGCATTCGGACCTTGAGCTGCTTGACGAGCTTTTTGCACCTGTCACAGTAATCTGGATCAAGTTTCCTTCCACCAGGTGACACTTCCTTGAGTGACTAGCGCCTCAGCAGCAATGTTTGAGACTGCTCACTGATATGACTTTATGCTGTGCAGCACTGGCGCAACAGAGGAGTTCTACAAGCTGCAGTATCAAAATGCCACTAGTCAGAGACGCTTTGGCCAGTTTCGCTCAGTAGAGGCCATTTTGGCCGCACATGAAGCCATGCCTGCTGCTGAGCGAAAGGCACGGCTTGCTTGGGGACAGTCAGTCGTCAGAAAGGTCAGGACTGATGGCTGAGGCCAGACGTTACCTCAAGTCTATGATGCTATCCAAATTTGCACAGTTTGCTGAGAGAGATCCATGCATTCTTTTACAAACAGCTGCACCACAGGAGTATACACGGAGGACCTGGCTAGAGCTGCCATTTTTGAGGCCATTCTTTGACAGTTGGCCTATGTCCAACATTGGCCTTTGCACGCTCATTACCAAGGTAGGGACTGCTTTGTACTGCTTGACATTTGCAGTTGCTGTAAACTTGCTGACCCAAATCAAGGTGCCAAAGTGGTGCCAAGTGACGGCCTAGCTACGTTTAGAACTGGACTGTCTGCTGTTCTGATCAATCACAAAGCCAGGTACCGTTGTCTGCCTGACAGCTTATGAAAGCAAGATCCAAGCCACATCCAGCCACAAAAGCGATGCATCACGAACCCCTTGTGAGAGCTCAATCATGCTCTGTCCTGCTCTGAGCTGCTGCTGGCTGTTTTCTCCTTCGCATTGCCCAATCAGTTGTTCACCTGTCTTCAATGAATGGAGGGTAGAGTATCCTTGCCAAACGACACAAAAAAGTGCTACATTGCAACCTGCCAGTGTCAGTGTCACAATGTTCCTTTTCACGAGTGCAGCCAATCAGGGTGGAGGTGGCCCCTGGGCAGGTGGAGATCTGCCAGGTGTACGAGATGGAGGAGCTGCTCAGTGTGGCATCCACGCGCATTGCCACCATGTACCACAACAACCCAGTAAGTGCCCTTTCCCCAGGCTATTGCAGTGTGCAGAATTGCTCAGTGAGGCATTTATGCGCTTTGCCACCATGTATGGCAACAACCCAGTAAGCTCATTGTGCCCTGTCGAGCTGCAGTATGCAGCATAGGTGTCATGTCGCACCTCCTATTCCCCAGGGGAGGCTTTGCTAAATGTCTTCTGACGTTTTTGCAACACACATTCCATCAGTGCTGAGGCTGCATGCGCATGTTGCCTTTGGCAAGCACATCTGTCCTGCTGTCTGTCCTCCATGTGTGCATTGCCGTTTCTGGCCATGCAGTGGAAGCAATGCACCCATGCACTTACTCCGCTGGCCCAACCTATGATGTGGGACAGCAGCTCCTCTTTACTTGAGGCGCCTGGTACGTTATGCCATGCAATAGCAAGGTTTCTGACCCTGCATGCATTGCAGGTCTTCATGTTCCTGTTTGATAGGTCTGGAAAGCTTTTACATGCCAACCAGCAAGCGCTGTACCATTACTGTGGAGCCTCTGGTATGCTGCATTGCTGCGCGCCTGTTTACAACCAAACACACGTCTCATTGGATTGACGACGCACTGTACATAGCTTGTGCCTTCCGCCCAAGCCTGCATTCCCTGCCTTTGCTTGTCCAGTTGCGCTGTGGGCACATGCCCTCAGATCGCCAATGACAGTAGAAGACAAATGGCCAAGCTATGCAACTGCAAGCAATTGTTGCAATGAAGTCTGGCCACAGATTGCATAGTATGGTGAATGGTGGCAGCTTGGCACAGAGCCTGGCGTTGGTCAACAGCAGCCAAAGTGTGCTGATTCAATTGTGCAGACTGCAATGGACGCAGCAGAACCATCACCCTAGAGTCACTCTTCAGGCGAGGAGTGTATCCCGGTGATTGACCTCTCTATCTGCTTTCCTGCATGGCCTGCATGAGTTGACAGGAATTGATACGCACGTCAGCATTGGAGGCTGCAGCCTATGGCTGTCGACATAAGCAGGCAATTTGATCGTTCTCGATCTGCATCACTTCTGAATGATGCATGAGCATGCATGTTCTCATCGTCATTGTCAGCATGCTGTTGGCACTCCTCAGGAGTTGCAATGGTTGATGCAAACTAATGCGCTTCCCCTAGCAGGGCCTCTTGAGTGACATGCACATCAGAACAGCATCAGCACACCAGTCAAAGATGTCCAAAGTGAACCAATCTGCTGTCACTTGCACCAGAGCTTGCTCACAAAACCTCCATCGTTTACAACCCTCCTTTTCTACAGCTTCTCGAGCTATGTCAACTGTCATCATGATAATATTATGGCATGCCCTGTCCGTGAAGCCCTTCTGGGTATGGGTTGGTACAGGAGGTGAGGCGGAGATGCGCAGGGCTCATGATGAAGCGGTGGATGCCATCTTTGGACGGAAAGTGAAGGCGCACCACCACATGCAGGCCTACATCAGCCGCAAGACTGGCAAGACCAAGTGGGGAGAGTTCGAGATGTGGCCTGTGCATGTAAGCCCGCCTGCAGAGCTGTCCGCTCTCTGGGTTGCAAACACGTGATTTCCATGCATTCGAACCTAGAAACAGTTGAGGAGTGTTTTCGGGCATTTCCAGTTTGTGAGTGTGTGTTTGCACCTGGCAAACTGCAACATGACCTCCGCAAGTTGCCAGCAGCTCCGGTCGAGTCACAGAAAACAGTGACCTGGCATTTGCAAAGCTAGGTAGCCTGATAGCTGCAATGCCTATTGGGCAGCTCTGCAACGTTGCCAATGTCACTGTTGTCTGAAATGCTGCTGTCCACTTAGTATTGTCGCATCATGCACTCTCAAAATGCATACTCAGGATGGGGGTATTATGTACTTCACCCCAGGGGAATGAATAATGAATGGATAAATAGACAGACAAACGGATCAGCGTGTGAATGGATGAAGCAAGGAACGAACAAATGAGTGCAGGATTACTGCATACTGTATGGCCTGTGTGGCTTGCATGTGTGTCCAACCTTCATGGTAATTACAACCTTCATGGTAATTACAACCTTCATGGTAATTACAACCTTCATGGTAATTACAACCTTCATGGTACTGTCAACCTTCATGGTAATTACAACCTTCATGGCAATTACAACCTTCATGGTGCAATGACAACCCCATGACATGGCACTGCCGCGCGCTCATATTTGCATGCTGTGCAGGACCGGGTGACTGATTCTGATGTGATGATAGTCATATATTCATGCTGTGCAGGACCGGGTGACTGAATCTGATGCCATGTTAGTCACAGTCTTCAACATGACACAGCACAAGGCTCTTGAGGCCCAGCTGCAAGATCAGCAGGTCACGCTGCAACAGTGAGTCCCAAATGCTTTTGCTGCATGCAGAACCTTGGCAGCTGACAGGCAGAACAGCTGTACCTGTAGCAATCCCAAATGAAGGGCACATGCCTACCTGAAAGTAGTGAAGCTGCTGTGCAGCAGATGCAGCCAAGCATGACACAACCTGATTTGCCCCCAGCCAGGCCAGATGTAGCAGGGCTGCCTGTGACAGGGCCCTGCAAGCTGTCACTGTGTCAACTGCGTATTGCAAAGCCGTACCTTGTGAATTGGCCATCATGAGGCACCAATGCAGCTCTGCATGCTTGGCAGGTGCAGCGTTGCGTGTGGCTAGGCATTGCCTCAACCAAGCAAATGTTGCACAGCAAACGGGCTTATTATGTGCATTGCAATTGAGTCTTGTAGCGTGCTTCTGCCAGCATTGCAGGCTTGCATCACTGACATCAAATGGTGCATGCGACAAGATGCTGCTGCTCAACTTCAATCACCATCTTACAAAGGGACTTACCCATTGCATACAGGCACGCATGGATGTGACACAGTGCCGTGAACGTTTACATCGAAAGAAAACAGTTAAGAAAGGGACCACTGACATCAAGCCAAGGGGGTCCACTGCAGCCGCTTTGCTGCGTCTGCAGGCAGAATCAAGAGCTGGAAAAGCTGAATGAGATCATCCAAGTGGAGAAGCTGCGCTTGGAGCAGCAGAACACCACGCTGGCACAGACCTGGCGGCGGTGGTGCAGGAGAAGCTTGTACCTGATACCCAGTTCAACCTGAACACACCCATTGACGAAGCAATTTCGGTCTTGCGAAGCCTCATCATGGTGAGTCACGCTCACACATCATGTCAGTCAGGTCCTGTCTGAATGGACATGAGCTGCAGGAGGCGATGCTGCCTTTCTGAACTGTCAGCTTGCAGGCATCGGATGATACAGGAGTGATCATCCCTGGCTGTAGGTTTGACTGGCATCTTGACCCAGCACCCACTCAACCTGCTTCATGTGCACAACGCCAAGCAAATTGTCGTTGACGCATTGACAGACATTGCCCATTCACCATGAAACACCCATCATGGTGCACACTGCAGAGCATAATAACAACGATAACGCTAATTGATAACAACAATAATGGTGACGATAACATTGATTGTAATTTTGACACGGGCTCAGCCAGCAGGCATCAGGTGCGTGCTGCGCAAGTCAGCTCCCGCCAGACATTCTTGTCCAGAGCATCACTGCGGATCATGAGTCATCACAAGGCTTTGTGGCTGGCTTGCAGGGTGAGCAGCCTCCAGTGGAGCGTCTGCTGGAGCTGCACAACATGTTGGCGGGCTGCACCACTGAGCTGCGGCAGCCCATCAACCTTGAGCAGCAGCTCATCCAGACGACCGGCTCAGACTCAGAGGTGGCTGCATCTATGGTGCAACTGCTCCAGGTACTGCTTATGTAATGAGTCAGGGTGCATTCATGCGTTATATGCACTGGACACAGTGTCTTCCCCAAGGGTTAGGTTCGTACAGCTCTGGGTAGCTTCCTGCATGAGGTCCTGTCCTGGCAGCCAGTGTACCAGCAATGATGTGTGCTGGTTTTGTCTGTATCAGGCTGGACCAGGCTGCATTTTGACTGCTGGCAAACCAAGTAGCACAAGCTGCGATGCAGCTCATGTGATTTTAGTTTCTGTTCTTTTTACCTTTGCTGTGCACCAATGTCAACGAACTGGTGTGGTGTAGTGACCCTAGGCACCAAGAGCTGCTTTGGGTTGGGTTGGTTGCTTTGGGTTGACCAAATCAAAGAGTGTTACTGTGATGCTGTGATCATGGTTGGCAAACGGTCGCTTGACAAACAGACTGCATCTTTGTGGCAACCTTCTACTTGCCGTTGCATTGTTTTGCATTGCCATTGCATTGCAGCCAACACTAACATGCCAAGCACACTGTACACTCTTAGCACAAACAGAATCTGCGGATCCAGGCTTTTGGACCACAGAACATACTGAGCACTGTCTAAAAGCCTCCCAGCAAACACCATACTTGCTGTTTGGTCTTCCTTTGAACGACTCACGCAATACCTAGTCACATAACACATTTGATGGCAGGCCAGCTCAGCACGTGGGCGCATCATGTCAGCATCAGATGTCACAGATGCTCATCAGAGGCTGGTGCAGCGGCCCTCCGGGCTCACTGGTTCTGTTGCCCAGCACAGCCATCTGCCATCTGCTATCACCCCAGTCATTGAACGCATGCTTCAGGTATGCTGCTCTGAGGGTGCAAGCGGGGGGGGGGGGTGGGCTCAACGGAACTTTTGGGCTCATAGAATGTCACGGTCTGTTTGCTCTGTTGCAATGGCACGTCAGCTGTCAGGGCAGATTGTCTATGTGGCACATGGCAACGCGTACAGGGGCCAGCATGATGTGACTGAATGTTGGACATATCATGTTGCAAGACTGCATGTGTGACTGGTTCCTCTGAGGTTGAATGGATGGTTGAATGGACGATTGATGATTTGATGACCAGGGCAGTGGCATCTCTCACTGAGTGAGTTTCTTTTCCCCTCATTGAAGGCCCTACTTTGGTGCAAACACAGCCGTTACACACTTGCTGTGATCAAGCACTGATTTTTGGGACACACAGCACATGTGGCAGCATACCTGCTGCTCTGTTGTGCAGTCTAACAAAACCTGTGCTTGCGTCAGATGCAGATTGCAGAGCACAAAGGGCACTTTGACATGACAGGTAGGCTGAGGCCACTGAAAGGCTACACGCTATTCATGACAGTCTCGAATCCATGGCTCTGTTGAGTGTCGGATGCTGAGCACAACTGGCAACTAGACACCTTCCAGCTGTGCTGTGGCCACTGAAAGGCTACACGCTACCCATGACAGCCTCAAATCTGCGGCTGTGTCAAATGTCGTTTTCCTATCTGTGGCTGTTTTCACTGCCGGCCTTTCACCTGCGGCTGTGTCAAGTGCAGGATGCTGAGCACAACTGGCACTTTGACATCTTCAGCTTTGCTGAGGCTACTGAGGGGCACACACTGTCCACCATGACGTTCTACCTCATGAAGCGGGCGGGGGCCATGACCAAGTTTGGGATGCATGAGGCCAGCCTCTGCAGCTACCTACAGGCCCTGGAGGCAGGCTACAACCCACTGCCCTACCACAACGCGTAAGCATGCCTCCCATTGTAATTGCCACATTCTCCCCATTCGTTCATCCGGTGGTTCACTCAATCATCCTTTCATTCGTTCATTCATCCATCCATTCATCCACCTTCCATCCATTCATCCATGCATTCAGTCATTCCTTCTTTTGTCAGTTCGTGAGTTACATGTCCTCCCCTAGGTTCCATAGAGTCCTGAGTAGCTCCCTGATTGAGGTCCTGCAAGCACTTGCAGCCAGCTTAGGTGGTCACATGGTGCAGGGCCTTGTCGTGACCTTTTCTGACAGCCCATACTTTGTGCTCATTTGGCAGTTGGTGTATCAACACCAGCATCCCACCAAAGTGTGTTGTGCGGCCTGACTTGCTGTCCCATACTTGTGCTGCGCTGTGCTGCAGCAACACCTGGTCAGCACAGTGGCAGGACAAGCCTATTGTCTAGACACAAGGTGTGACCTGTGTTGCTTTATCCTTGCCTGATGATGAGCTTGTGTACATGGAAGCAACACCAGCACGTGTCTGCCATTTGAGTGATGCAGCTCAGTGCAAACACCGCTAAGCAGTTGCACAAACCCATATGATAGGAATCTGCCCTGGGCTCTAGGGTGTAAAACCCTAAACCCGATTTTGGTCAGACTGTGTAAACCACATTGTGTGAATGCAGCATCCATGTGGCTTCGGTGGTGCAGCTGACTCACATGCTCATGACTCATGGTGGCATCATGAAGGCCAAGGTGGTGGATGACCTCACTCTGCTGGCCAGCATCATGGCAGCTACAGTGCATGACTACGGACATGGAGGGGTCAACAACGACTTCCTGAACAGGTACAGCCGCCTCTTCAGCACCCTGTGCTGCGCTGCATTGGCTTTTGCTGTGCTGCCCATCAATGGTGCTGTGCAGACACTGCTGTTTTTGACCTCTAAATGATCAGGAGCTGTACTGCAGTGGCCATTATGAGAAGCTTGCAGACATTCTACTAAACGCTGCATGTAGATGACACTGTACACCATCATGTTGTGATGAAGCAGCCCATGTGGCCGCAAGTGCAGTTCCTGATCACAGGCCCTGAGAAACTCCTGTTTAGACAATTGCATGCTCAAGGATTGCAAGAACTCTTGTGTAGGCCATTGCCTGCTCAGGATTGCCAGGAAGCTATTGTTCAAGCCATTGCATGCTGAAGGGATTGCAAGAAAAAAGCCATTGCATGCTGGAGCATTGCCAAGGAAGCTAAAGCCCCTTTTGTTGTTGTGTGGTGAATGAGCAGGACGATGCATCATCTGGCGGTGACATACCATTTCCAGTCCCCATGGGAGAACCACCACCTTGCAGCCTCCCTCAGACTGCTGCTCAAATCAGAGCATGCCTTCCTTGCGGTGAGCTGTCAGACTTGCCAGACCAATGCCCAGCGGCACACAAGCCAACTGGCCTTGAAGTACATGCCTTGTGCTGACCGGTCATGCTGCTGTCCTACCAGTCTTACTTGCTGCAGCAACGAGTCAAATGAGACACTGCTCCCAGTGCTGCAGCATCAGGCACAAGTTGAGGCGCGTTTGTAGAGAGTTTTCCTTGCACTGGCAGCGTCATGTCAAGCTTGAGGCTTGGCTTGTGCAAACATTGCACTCTCAGGATCAATGACATTGCTTCCTGTTCCCAACACCTGCACACACCACAGCATTGTAGCATCTCTCACCTGTATGTGGCGGCCTAACACTGCCTGGTGCATGATTTCACACACACGCACGCATGCACACGCACAGACTCACACACACGCACAGACTCACACGCACATGCACACACACACACCACAGCAGTGCTGAAACCTTCGGCTGGGTGTGACACCACAACAACCTTGCTGATGCCCGGCAGGGCACTGTCTCGCGGCACACTGTTGCATGAGGGAGTGGTTACTGCTCATGCAGGACTTGTCAC
>JAABUO010006308.1_pt1 | contig 13671 bp, 17 predicted proteins | sample 5559291 | NCBI WGS metagenome assembly JAABUO01 (sample SAMN10711878, study PRJNA513372) | rock metagenome | isolation source: Antarctica rocks | place: Antarctica: Victoria Land, Finger Mt sud | reverse complement strand
AGACACATACGTCTGCTCTTCAACAGGATCGAGCCACGGCGCTACCGTGAAAGTCCTGCCATCGTCTGTGTTGATGGCATTGCTTTCAGCATCCAAACGTTGTCTCCGCGAAGGCCTGCTACTGAAAGTTGGTATGCAAGCTGTGATGTCGCACTCGTCCCCCGTCAAGAAAGTGAACACATGATGGTGAAGAGGGTGTTGGACGCTACTGGAGGTGGGAAAGTATTGCTTCATCAGACTGTCAGGGTCATCGTTGAAGGTGCCAACCAAGCGCATGAGCTTGTTACCTGTGCCTGTATCGAAGCACATGTCGGCGATGGCGCAGATGGCGGTCATCACGCGATAGCAGTGACTTACCTCTCCATGGGTTCCTGTCTACCATTGCCGGCAGGTCCAAATTCTCTATGAGATCAAGGATGCTGCTGGCTGTCAAACATATGTCTGGGAAGATCACGTGAAACGACTGCTTCCAAGTAGGCACGCCTTTTATGGCTTCGATCTGCCTACAGGCTTCCTCGATGACTAGCTCGTCCACTGATATCCTCTTGCCGGTCTTCGCTTGGAGGAACTTCAGTACAGACTCTAGCGCCTCTTCGCGAACTCGATCAAAGGCTGCATTTACCGACATCTCAACGTGAGTCTTGAACTCGCAGTCCAGGAACAGCTTGACCTTCTCTGACATCTGATACTCCATCAAGGACCTGGTGTCCTTTTGACAGCCGGTCAGATACATGTCTCTCTCCAGCTGCGCAATCGACTTGGGCACCCATGGGCGTCCCTTTTGCCAATGGTACTTGTTCGGTCGGAACCTGACGCGGAAGCTGGTAAGGTAGTTGACGAAGTCGGCAGGGGGTGAGAATCTGATCTTACCAGCCGTGAGGACGGAAGAGCTACGCACCATATCAGTAACAACCTGTTAGAGAATCTCAACTATCTCAACTACATCAGCAGAGTGATATGCGAATAAAGTTGCGTACAAACTATAAAGTATGGGTTGTATTCGGAATTATGAGCAACAATGGTCAAAGGTTCAGACTTTATACAGTCCTCATCGTTTACTTTTAGATTACTGAACGACGTTTTTGTAGACGACGATTTTAGATTCCTGAAAGCGACGCCGGCAACCTGTCGTCACTACAAAACTACGTAACTACAACGATTCTGACAAACTTTTGTTTTATATGGGTTTTTGGACGTTTTCCAGTTTCGACGACGGTTTGGCTGTATTTATGTAGTTATGTAGTTATGGAATCTAATCCTCGCTGAAAGCAGTGGGGGTGTCCACCATTGCTTTTTTCTGCACTTCTCTGTGTTTTGTCTATCGTTTTGTTGCACAATACTGTACATTGTATTGTATTATCTTTAAATTTAATAGAATATAGCTATAACTACATAACTACATGACTACAAGAGAAATCGATAAAAACCAGAAACGACGAAAAAGAGTGGAGTTTTGAAAAGTTTTCCAAAAGCTTTGTAGTTACGTAGTTTGGGACCCACCACCCCTAACTGCTTCATGCCAGCTACCGCTGAGCGACGGATGAACGTCGTAGGAGGTCTCTTACAGAAGGCATCTGTCTTCTCACAAAAAAGCTTGAATACAAATGTACAAGCGATCTGAAGCTGCTACCGATGGGGACAAGTAGACTGACCAGATGTCAGAAGTATAGAGGCAGTTGATTCTGGAGTAATTACAGCATTCCGGGCTTGTTGACTTTGACGTGTAGGGTTTAGTCATGTAAACACTTACCGCCAGATTCAAGTTTGATCGGGTCAAAAAACCGAGCAAGTCACAGCCTGCTTGATGATTCCCGGCTGCCCTTTGCGCAAGGAAAGCTTGCGGCGAAATTCCAACACCTGCAGATCCAGTATGGCGGTGTTTGATTTGCCTTACTGCTCGTGCGAGCTGCGTAGGTATGAAAGGTCACCCTTGTGCATCGCGAGACTGTGCATCTTCTCTGTCTCTGACATCGAACCTGGCACGTAGGGAGATCGTTCGTGTCGAGGGAGAATTGCAGGCGGAGGCGGTCATTTTGCACGAACTGATCAATATCCAAGAGAGCCTAGACGCAATTCAAAGGGAAAATACAAGAGATTTGCATATGACAGCCTTGACGTCTGCGTTTCTTTTGCTCGTTTGCCTGTACTTTATCAATTTGACATGAACTTGCATAGCATAATGCCAGCAATGCCTGCTGTCACAGACAAGTTCTTGCAAGAAAGTCACCAAGGTATGCCACAGTTGTGACAACTTGTGTGAATAGGAAAGAAAGCTTTATAGACGCCTAGGTATGCCACCTAGTAGTACTAGAAAAGGGAAGGTAAAGAAAGGCTCAATGCCATGCATGACAATACATCATTCTATACAAAATACTCAATCACCTAGTAAACTGTCTACGTCCTTCTCTACTTAGACAAGCCTTTATTCAGTCAAAAAAGAACTTGTAGCCTCTCATGCCATGCCAGCTTGCGTTGGACTGCTTGCACCTATCTGATACTGCGTCAAACAGTGATTCTACATCAGCAGTGAATCAATTCGTAGTGGTAACCACATTGTGCTTGCAAGGTAGAATGCGCTGCGCCGCAGAAATGGCAGTCACTTTGGTCTTCAGGTGATCTGCATGCATACACGTCATCAACGATAGTTGGTATCACCGGAGTCAGAACTGCCGCAGACAAGACAGATTCTGACTCATGATTGAAGCAAATTGCAGATTCTGAACAAACACAATTCTTGAGCTACAAGCATGCTTTGACCACCCAGATGCATTAAAAGGCAGTCAGCTCGGGCACACTGCATGACCAGAGTCATAACAATTGCATTTGCAGTCAAAGCCCTACTGGCAGAAGCTTTGTGACTTTTGCCTTGACGGTCCAGCTTGAACATGGCCTGCCGGTACCTCTTGATCTCGTCATCCATGTCTTGGTGCTGGCAGTTCTGTGTATCAAACTCTTTATATGCAGGTTCAGCCGGAATGGATTACACTTCAAAGCCTTGCTGAACTGATTGAAGAACATCGTGCAAGCTAGAAAAAAACAGCATCAGCAATGATGACTGTCATGAAGGCTGAGAGGTTACATGAAGAGTCCTGGAAGCATTGATTATTGCTCAGGACATCTTGGAACATAATGTGTATTGTCACAATCAATGAGCAATCAAAACATGACCATGAGTTGCATGGATCAACCCATCAAACAACAAGATATTGATTTGATAATATGGCAGCATTGAAGCAGCAACTAGGAAAACCTCACCCGCATGGGTGCTTCTCAAGCACTTGAAGAGCAGCTAACTTATGCATGTTGTCTTGTCCTATGCCATCGTCCAAAACCTGTTTGGTGCGGTCAATCAAGGTGCCTAAGCTCTTATGCTTCCGGTACGGCCACCTGCTGATGTAATTGTCTCGGCATACCTGCTTTAAGGTAGTGACGCCCACGCCTAGGCGCGCTGCAACAACCTGCTAAACAAACAAGCAGAGATTGCTGCATATGATGTGTAGTGTGCATTTGGTTGTTGCTCAGTTGACATACCACTAGAACGATAAAAGTAGGCACAGATTCTGGAAGTCACCTGTATGGGTATGTCAAAATAGCCTTGTTCCTCCAGGAGAGCTATTGATATCATACTCTTGGCTTGGAATGTGTCTTGTTGCTTTGCCTGTACAAGATTCGAGTGTTAACTTTCAGCTGTTTGGTTTTCGACAGCTGCTTTGCCCAAACGTCAACTGAGAAGTGGACGATGCAAAACTGTGCCGCACCTTTGGTTTGTCAAGTGTGCCTCAGGCTGTTTTGTTGCCTACGCGCGTTCAACAAAGAGCTTTAGAGGAGAAGCCAGCGCAACAGCCAACAGCAGATCAACAACTTGTTTGTACGTTTACAGGATGATTACCGTAGCCAAGTTTAGAGAACACGAGGTCAAGAGTTGTAGAGGCGCGTCCAGCCATGGTCGACAGAACGGGTAAGCCTCCGGTGAAGCACAAAAGATGCACCCAAAGAATGAAGATTACGTAGACTGAATTTCTTATCTTTGTGAACTTGGCATTGGTCGACAGAAAGACTTGCCAAGACCTCAGGAGCGCCGCACGCTGATTTAGCTCTTCGATCACGTACAGCGTGACCTACTAATTCGCTGTGCGCTGGGTCACGTTGAGTCACGTTGGGTCACGCTGGGTCACGCTGGGTCACGCTGCGTCACGCTGCTTTTGCCGACTAGACCCTTCACAGAAGATTGTTACCTACCTCCTACGAGCTGTAAGGATCTGGAGTCACATCTGGATTCACATCCGGATTCACACCACATCTGACGTGTGCACTTGGGCGGACCCAAAAGATGCAAGGCTCTGTGTTGAGCAGACAGCCAGACAAGAAAGTTGCAGCTTTGTGATGCAGGTGGTCCTCGTCATACCTTGATTTCACTGTTTGCCAGGACGTTGCTGCTACAAGACATGCCAGGGAGTGGATTTTTTTCCGGCACCAGCCTGCACACTCTTGACTGATGGGGAGAGCATATTGCAGGCTTCATTGACATGCATAGGACTAAACTATGCCTGATCGGGAAGAATAATGTTTTGTGAGAACGTAAGGCCTTACATGATGTCTTACCTGAGACATTTTGCAAGGTGTTTCATAACATTTGCTCGGGCTTCCGCTACGCTCCTCCTTCTCTACAGCTTCTGTCGCCTATCATCCCCTCTCTTCCGCGTTAATAACACTACCGCTACCCAGAACAACGTTGGCTTGTCCACCCGGGACAGGGACAGCTTGTAACTGTCCTTGCAAGTTCCTGCTTGATCACCGAAGCTTAATACTTATGAAGGCCTCTGAGCCTAAGAGAGTTGTTGTCGTGACGGGAACCAGCTCGGGTACGCGTCGGCCTCCTGCCCAGTTTATTTGCCTGAGAGAGAATTTTGCAAGCTTCTGATGCAACCTCGACGACAAGGCACTCTGCACTAGGACGAAGCAACGCCTTGCAGGGATGGGTCTAGCTATAGTGGAGGCGCTAGTGGATCGGGGCTTTTACGTTTTTGGCAGTGTTCGTAAACAGTCAGATGCCGATAGGTGAGCGCTGTCAGGCGAAAACAAAAAAGTCTGCTTATGTACATGTTTCATGCAGGCGGACGTCAAACTGCGAGAGGTACTACCACCAGTGTACACATATTGATCCGCAAATGGCTTGAACAGCTCACCAATGCACTTATGCCCACTTTAAAGTGCTCTTTCAAGTCCCTGTGCAACTACATGCTTTTTTACCTGAGCTTGCTGCGATGACATGAGCTCAGGCCTTTGCCTTGCAACAACATTCTCAGTCGGATATTTGCCTTACTGAGTGAGCTCTAGGCAAATCAATCTATGTATTTGTGGCGCAGGCTGTCCAAGGCCTTCCCGGAGTCTTCGTTTAAACCAATTGTATTTGATGTTTGTGATCAGCCCGCTGTGCTACGTGCGGTGGCTGTTGTGCGGTCCAAGCTGCAAAATCAGCACCTCTTTGGCATTGTTAACAACGCAGGCATTGGGCTGTGTGGCCCAAGTGCGCTGGTGCCTATTGAAGATGTCAGACAAATGTTAGAAACCAACCTTGTGGGGCCACTGATAGTGTCGCAGGCGTTCATTCCACTGCTTGGGGGAGAGAAGTCACTGCAGGGTATGCGAGAATTGCAATTTGATATTGTTGTGATTTGCGCTCTTTATCTGTTTTGACCTTTAGGTTCAAGCTTGTCACAACTCATCACTCATATGGAGTGACCTTATTTAGAATTACTGATGAAGGTGTGTGGCGCAGGGGTTCCTGGTCGAATTGTGCAGGTGAGCTCAATGGCTGCTACATTATCAGTGCCGTGGGGCGGTCAGTACTGTGCCTCAAAATCCGCATTGGAGGCAATGACTGCTAGCATGAGGAGGGAGTTGAACATTTATGGCATCAGTACATCAATTGTGCGTCCTGGCTCAGTGCCGACAGCCCTTCAAGCCAAGGTATATTATATAGAGTTCACGATGTCACGCCGCTTTATTCTGTTGAATACAGAATTGCAGTGTCAACAAAGACACTATCTTGCAGAAGATGCAAGAATATTTTTGGCTGCTTGGAGTCAAAATCAGTGTTTTTTAAATGTCACCTGGGCCTTCCCTGTTTGACTCTGCTCTTCAAAGACGTGAGTCATGGAATGCAATATTTTGGCTCTGAACTAGAATTGCTGTGCTCTTACAGGTTGATCTTACCAGATATGATGGGACTGACTTTGAGTTTGGTTCCAAGTTCATTGAGAAGATGGTGAATGCGTCTCAAGACCCCAAACTGACAACCCCACCAAAAAGGATTGCCGCCATCGTCTCTTTAGCCTTGACGGTAGGCCTCTTGTGTGGTGCTTGCCTTGAGTCTCTTGGTTGTGTTTTCAATCTTTGCGGCAAATTAGTTCACCTCGAGATACTTAATCAATTTGCTAATCTATGGCAGGTCCCCAATCCAAAGCTAGTTTATAATGTGCACGTGGAAGGAGTGGTTGCAGCTCAGCATCATGTCCCTTCTGCCGGACCAGTGGGTTGATGGCATAATGCAGTATGTGCTGAAGCATCCTGAATATGCTTGACGATAGGCATTGATATGAACAGCAGATTTCAGGAAAACGATTTGCATTACTCATGGGCCAGACATGATTTACAACAGCGTGTCGTTGCAAATACATAGCGTACTTCAAGGGCTGATGTCGCTTCGTCTGCAGTTCATTTATTTGTAATGTTTGTGCTGTTAACTTCTGCTCTGATAATCTATGATGCCTGGCCATATTTGTCAAATTGTTAACAGAAATCCAAACAACATTAGGGTAAGGCATGGCTTCGTTAGACTATGGCTTGAAAGCTGAGACAACTGGCGTGCATCACATGTGACTGGTCACTCTTATGTGAGTTATATACAGAGCACTCCAGCCTTGTGTGACTAGTTTGTTTATTTCTGTGTTGGTCAGATGTTGTCTTGAAGCTCAATGCCTTCTGTTAATTTGCTGCCGTATAGCGGTGCGATGCTTAGCATAATGTGATTTGAATGCAGCCTACAGCCAGCATCTGGCATGCGACCAACAACATCATGCCATTTTGCTGTCATACAGTGTCGTGAAAGGCATGAGATATTCGAATCATGGCCAACAACCTTGGTGCAGGTACTGTTATAGATCAGGTTGAGCTTTGTTATGCCTGCAATGCTCCGCATGGCCATGTGATGCGTACACCCAAATCTGCCTCATCATTGGAGGCAGCAGCCGATGGTTGCATCCTTGAATATTTCATCTCCACAAAAACTGTGTGACTCAATAAGCGGCAGGGCTTCAACATGCACCGGTGACACAAAGGGCATTGGTGACGGCTATCCTTGAACAGCGCATTTCACAGAACTAAAGTCACTAGCACAAGTAGCAGGCACACCTGAATTTGCGATTTGTTGAACCTGTCGAGTTTCTTTTGTGTTGATTTCCTCGTGAAAGCGTGTATGGTTGTAACATAAGTCGCTCACTCTTTTCTACACTTTTCATCAGTAAAGTGGCACCATTCAGTCATATCAGTATCAGATTGATGCTTGCCCTCTGAGACTCCATTCCTTGATCCAAAAGCAACATACAGTCAATCACGTCGCACTGCAACTAGTTTGACGTAAGGTTTGACCTGCATCGAAAAAGGCATATAAACATCCCATCTAGAGTCCTTGGTATTGCACAATCCCGGACAACTCGACACGTCGACACGACTTCACCGGCGTTGCAGCAAGGCCAGGTGTCACAGTCAATGTGATCGGGGGTGAATTGCCAGACCCAGGTCTGACCCGGGTCTGACCCAGCGTTGTAGTTTGCGGCGAAGCATGTAAGCAAGCGCGCGCGGTCATTCATTCAGTCCTCCCATGTTACACTTTTAGGATAATAGTCATTTATGTCTTGAATATATTCCATCCTAGCATTGAACTTGCAGCACTCCCAATACACGATCTTCAACACTGGATGAGATAAGAAGTGTTCCAACGACTCTAAGGCATCAGAGTTGTCGTCATAAATCTTTTGGCATCTGTCGTTTGCTATCTCCATCCATCCACACGGCATGGTCTTCATCCGAAAGGTTTAGTTGATCCCAATACCAAGTGGTCCCATCAAGTCTTCCTTTGTCGCGCAGATCATCCAGCTTGTCCGTGAAATGCTGATAGATAGCGTACTGTCGTCTGTATTCTTCGAGGCGTGACATCTTGTGATGGACGGAGTGAAACACGCTCTTAATGTGATGTATGGAAACCTGTTCAAGATGCATAGAGTATGGGACAACTAAACATCTGCAATTCAAATACATTTCGCCGCGAATAAGCAGGGTGTGTCAGCACGTGGCAATCACTAATCGAAACTGCAGCAGCTACAGGCTTCTGTTTGAGCCGGCCAGAGCTACAGTGCTCTGTACACAGAAAAAACAAGAGTTATGTCACCCTCGTCGATTACTAACCGATTTAGAGTTCTGTGTATGACGTCATCTGCAGGTATCTGCCCCAGCTTCTGTAGCGTCTAGCTCTGATGACTGCAGGATCACAGCCATATGACTATAGCTTCTGCTTCAGATAACTGCAGGGACTGCACGCAGAGAGTCGTTGTTCAACACCCACAGCTCTACAGCTCTACGTGCAGATCCACAGGCTCTGGAAGCTTCTACGTTCTGATACAGTCAAGGTGGTCTGAGAAGAATCTTCTACGAAACCGTGATAAAAGCAAGGGCCAAGCGGCTTCGCCGCTTCAAACAGGCAGGGGTCCCTACGGGGGAGGGCGTGAGCAACGACCCTAGTACTCAAATCACCAAATCAACAATCAACTCAGACTCTCTGCTGAGATCAGGTTTTCTGAGCTTTTCTAAGATCTATCTACTTTACCCATGTTGATTTGTTGATTTGTTGATTAGAGTATAAATGCAAGTACAGTACAGCACTAAGTACTAGGGAGGTAATTAGAAAAATTAGCAAAAGAACATAGTGGAATTAGGGTGTTCTTTCACTAATGGTGGTGACAGAAGACAGCTGGTGTTTGAATTCATACAACACATGTATGACTAAGGGGCTTTTTCGATAAGGTTAGTCACACTCCCCCACCTGTGGGGGAGTGTGACCTGCCTGTTTAGTAAGAGGAAACCCTACGCCGTGACATAACCCTATCACATGCAGGAATCTAACACAAGTTCAGTGTTCAGTGATACAAACAGGCCACGATCGTTAGCTGACGAGCATGCGACTTGGCGAATCGAAGCTGAGCCTTCGAACGACGACTTCAACAAGTTCGCCATCTGCTTGGCCAGGAGGTAGCTCGTAGTCCGGCCCGGAACCATTGCCTGATAGGTGATTCCATACGTGTCCATTGCGAAGCGAACGTCGATGCTCATGTGTCCTCTTAAGTAGCTCTGCTTCCAATTGCCTTCTCTTCTGAGCCAGATAAAAGCCTATCACACTGATGCGGTCTTCTAGCGATCTGACTTCGGATAAGCTTATGCCTTCCAACCCCGGAAGACAATCGATGAAGAACTCGAAGATGTCTCTGCTGGCTGCTTGTGCTGATTTGTAGGCGCTCATTGACCAGGCTTGTAGGGTGGTGGCGGAGGGAACCTGTTCTCCTCCAACTCGTGCTCTATCAGCCTCAAGAACTTTTTTATGATGCAACGCTGGTCTGGATTGATGTTGATCCGGTAGATGTTTCTGTGCGTGATCGAGAGGTAGTCAATGATCGCATCTGTTGGGAGAGGGATGGCCATTCACGCCTTCCTATCCTTGTAGCCAGTATCAAAGCTATGAGGGTGCGCTCCAGATAGAAATGGCACAAGGCTGCTTCTACTTCAGAGATGCTCTCTTCTGTTGAAGTCTGGATCCTTTCTAGATCTAACGCCACGTCCTTCAGATCAGAAACAACCCAACCGTAGCTAGTTGTGGGGACGATGTTGGGCATCAAAGTTGTAAGTAGGAGTGAAGAGACACAAGTTTATGATGTCTAGCAAGCTTCTGATCGCGAATTTATCCTCTGTGGATAGGGTATTGAGCGTCGTAGAATTGATAATCCCCCTTAGGGCCGCAACGACTTCTGGTCCCCGCATGGTTATTGGGATCCCGGGGTCGTGAGTTCTAGAAGAAGACCGCTGAATTTGTCTAGCACTTCGAACACCTCCTCGTCTATTGTGTAAATTGCTCGCTTGCTTAATTCCTCCAGTCGTTCGAGTGCCAACTTGAGGTGTTTTAGCATGTTCTCGTTCGTGGTAGCCATGAATCTGCAGAAATTGCAGTGTTATGTCAGAGTTCTACAGAGCTACAGTACTCTGTACACAGAAAAAAACAATGTTATGTCCACCTCAGTCAACACTGACGTAATACAGATAATGTCTATGACTCATCTGGCCCAGTCTCTGCAGCTTCTGAGCTAGACCACTGCAGCTTCAAGCCTAGATGCTCTGTGGATCAACTCCAGATGACTGTAGCTTCTGGTCTAGATGACTGCAACATCTGCATGCAGAAGAAGAATAGTCTATGTCCAGAGTTCTACAGGTCTGCGTGCAGAACACGAATGACTATAGATTTCTGAGTTCTGATAGAATTTGAATTTTGTGTAGGTTAGTCATGATGAAATGACGGCCTTCGGCCACTAGGTCACCCTTCTGGTGCCCTGTTTAAGCAGGGGGTGTCTGTGTGTGCGTCAGTACAAGCTTCAGACGTCCCGCTGTAACGTCACATCTTGAAAACCTGATCAGAAAAGCTAATTCCTAGGTTTTCTCATAAAAAATTTTAGTTTTGTTAAAAAGATGGTACACCGGTACAGCCAAATAAGTACTGCGCAAAGTACTAGCGGTATTCTAAATGTTGGAAGGGCTATAGCCCTTGTCACAGGGCGGAACGTGCTCTATGCCCTTGACAGATGGGATATGAATTTGAATCTTTAAAAACGGGTTGACTAATGGCGGCTGCTTTGTCAGGCTTTTAGTCACACACCCATGCCCTACTGCTTGACATAATCTGACATATGACTAAAGAAAACCCTATGGTCAGTGGTCAATATAGACAACGTAACGCCACCTGATGTCCACGAACTCGAGTCTCGAGCGGTAGAGAGAGAGAAGTGTTTTACAAGCTTCTGTGGCATGGCAAGAACGGGCACGTGGTAGCTCCGGAAGCCGGGCTTGTTCAGCAACTACATGATCTGCTCTGTCTCTCTCATCTTCCTCTTACACAGAGGTGCCACAGTGACTCTTTGCATCATCTTATAGCCGCTAAGAGACGTTACAATTCTGCGAGTAGACAAGTTGTGCGCTGTCTAAGTCTTGCTGCCTCCAATTGAACCCTCTAGAAGATCTCGCGACCAGTGGTCAACACGTCCGGCGGTCCAGTCATGTTCACATCTTAATAGCCTTATTGATCGTAGGGAGCTGTCAACTACACTATACCCTGACAGGTTGTTGTGCTGTGCGAAAAGTTGACAAGCGACCATCCAGATCTGTGGTCTGGTAAAATTCTAGAACCCATACACACTGCATTCTAAAACCCATATAACGCCAAGCTCATCAACTACAATTGCATGGACAGTGATTACAAGCATGACGTGAAGTGGGCTGAGGGAGTGAAGTTGAGGTGTGGCACCAGAGTACGACCTGAAAAAGATCATGGTCTTGGAGCTGTAGGTGTCAGGGATGTGTTGTGCAAGTATCTGTACAGAAGAAACAACTCTTGAATCATAGCAGAGTGTAACAATAGATGTGCTTGCTGCGCTATGTGTTGTAAAATTTTACACAGTTACAGATCTTATCTCTGGAGTCCAAGTTGTTCAGGCACAAGTTGCTGTTCATGCACAACTCGCTGATTAACAGTTAGATACATACAGCAAAAAAAGGCATCAAAGGTCGGGCATTTGGCTACATTGCCAAGTTGTCCTACAGCTGGGACACCACTGCAGCCGAGCTCAACATATTCACTGCCTGAGCCATTAAGCTCTGTGTGGACTGCATCATTTGCTTGTGCTCCTCATAGCGCTGCTGGTCAATCTGCTTGTCTTCGTGATAGCGCTGATCCTCAAGCTGTTGCCGCTGCAGTTGTCTTGCATCGCTCTCTTGCCGCTGTGCTGCAGTCAATCTGGACTGCTGAAGCACAGCCTCAACAGTGTCTCTACCACTGGCCAGCGCCTGCTTGAAGCCCTTGGTGGCTGCAACTGCCTTGCCCCTTTTGCTCTTGGGTGCATACCGGCCACTTGCACGCACCTCATGTGCTTTTGCTGGAGACCCCTGACATAGCGTGCAGACGTGTAAGAAATGATGTAAGGAGCAGGCAAATAAGCAGCCCTGTCACTGTGTGTGATGTAATGATGGTGGACAGAGTGGACTGAGGCAAACAATGTGCAGGAAAACCCAAGCATCAAGGCAACTGGTGTGAAAATACATTGCAACAGTCAACAAGACACATGCACAAACAGGTCAGGAGCCATACTTGGGAGACATCATGAAAACCATCAGCCACACACACAAACAAGCTCACCTCGTCTGATTCACCACTTGAAGGTGCAGCATTGGCGTTTGGATCATTCTCCATCTCCTGCTCGTCCTCTGCGTTGTCTGCATACTGCTCTCCTGGTGCATGAAAGTTCCTGTCTCTTGTGACAGACTCTCCATGAACTGACCTCAACTCTGCTGCAATGTACTCATTGGTCTCCACCTGGAAGCCTGCCCCAATTCCTGCAGCAATGGAGTGCAGCTTTACTCGATGAGAAGACTGCTGTTGTGTAGCTGTAACAACATAAAGGTGCAGCAAGTGCAAAGCAGAGCTGACAGATGCCAAAGGCAAGCAACACAACAGACATCGTCCAAAACAAGGCTGTTGTTGCAGCACAACAACTATTAGCATACAAGCATACAATATCCACACTCGATCTTACCCAATGCACCTGTGGCAGCTGCCTTCCTCTCTGATGCAGCCTTCTTGTGCTCAAACCAGGCATCATACAGGGCCTTGAGCCCCTGCACAGCACAGCAAAGATCAGCCAAAAATGCTGTGAAAGAGCCTGAAGTAAAGGAACAGCAGTGACAATGGGCAGCCTACATGCAGGTTTTCTGATGTTGACCAGTTCTTCCCGCGTGACTTCTTTGCCTCTGCCTCAATTGCTTGAGATGCATGCGCTGCTTGCTGTGCTGTTGCACTTGTCTGTTTGCCCGTCCTTCTTCTCTTGCCTGCAGGGGCTGATATAGGTGCATCAACCTTCTTTTTGCCCCTTTGATGAATGACAGCTGGCAGTGCAGGAGGCTGCTGCTCTTGATCAGCAGGCTGCTTCTCCAAGGTAGCCTGACTCAGCTGCTGCTGCTGCTGCTGGGTGTCAGGTACCGACTGCATCTGAGAGATACTGGGCTGCTGTGCTGAGTGCACTTGTGCCAAGGGTTGGCGAGACATTGGCTGATGCTGAGGAAAGTACTGCTGTGAGTGATAGTCATGGTGCTGGCCATAGCCTGGAGGGCCATGCAAGCCAGGATACAAAGGGTGACCACCTGACATCGGAGGACTGAGCAGGGATGCCTGACCATAGCCTGGATGTGGCCCGTATTGCGGAGACGGCCCGTATGAATCCGAACGAGGCTGCCACTGAGTGTGCTGCCCTGGTGTGAGACCGTTGTGCGACAGATCAAGAGCTCTGTGAGGGTTCCCAGAAA
>JAABUO010006304.1_pt1 | contig 13683 bp, 19 predicted proteins | sample 5559291 | NCBI WGS metagenome assembly JAABUO01 (sample SAMN10711878, study PRJNA513372) | rock metagenome | isolation source: Antarctica rocks | place: Antarctica: Victoria Land, Finger Mt sud | reverse complement strand
CTGCGAAGGCAATGAGAGACTGACCAAGAAAAATTGTGAACACCATGAAGAGACGCATCCTGTAGATTATCAATGAGAACAAGTCTATGTAGACAAGAAGCTGGGGCTGAAGCTAAGGCATTCCAAAATGCGATGGTTTGTTGCCACCAAAAGTGCTTCAAACTATGCATGTTCAACTCTGCCAGAATGACAGCATGGGAAGTGGTGGAAGGTACTCCACATGAACGCTTAAGATATAGCATATGTTTCTGTTCTAGCTGTTTGCGATTATTGTTGGCAGCGGAATCTGTGGGACTATGCATGTCCCAAACAGGGCAACCATAGTGAAAAGCAGGGGCAAGAATGGATTGAAACAAGCGAAACTTCAGACAAACGGTGTCACTACATTGCAACTGTGCGTGCTTTTGCTGCACAATTGCCCAAGACGCTGCTGCTTTGTTAATGATTGCGTGTATCCGGCAGCTTGCCAGAGATCGCAACCCTCATGGTTTCAGAGCAAAACCAGGCTTCGAAGCATGGGCTGTGTATGCTGCGCTCCTCAGCCTCGTTTTTTGGTGGAAATGCTACACCTCCGTTTTGTCTTCAGACCCGGCTGCACTGTTGCAATTAGCAAAGGTCAAAAGCCGATGCAAAGGGCAACCGAACACAAGCGCAAACAACCGGAATCTGTCACCGCTAGCGCGCCTAAAACAAAAGCACGAAAGCAGGACTCGCACCTGTACACCGATGATAACCCATCAACTACACTGCACGGCACTGGTTTTCAGGACTCAACAGTGGCTCAGAGGACCATAGATCTGGTGCAAAAGCGCAGCTTGACATACCAGTTCCAGGTCATTAACACCATGTTTCATCGTGCAAAGCACCATCCTCACCCAAATGCTCGCATGCACGGGGCAATGGACATCTTCAGCAAATGGCTTGAGCTCTACCCTGCCAAGAAAAAGCAGCTTCCTGACTACAAGAAAGCTGGCCGAGCTGTTGTTCAGGCCTACCTTGAAGCTGTCCAAAACAGCCAACTTCAGCTTGCTAACAATGACTTGTTGAACTCTGAGCCTTTTCAGCAGGCCTTGAGATGGGCCAGAATGTACATCAATATGCCACCTGGGAAAAGGCTGGCGAACACACTGACGTGTGAAGACCCTCAAGAGCCTGACATGGAGAGCCTCAGGCTCACCAACCTGCAAAAGCTTGTACCAGATGACAGCAAAGACAGAGATAGCAAAGCATGGAGACTGTGTGAGGACAAACACAAGCAGGTCTCAGACCTTCACCTGCAATGGATTTTATGGGGGTTCACACCTGCTGAGAAGCAAGCAATGGCTGCTGTGCGTGCTTTGACTTCTGATCAGCACTAGATGCAAAGACCATGTGTGCTGTTCTATGTAGATACTGCCAGTGCCTTTGTACTACCAATTGCAAGCACATTAGAATCAATTTGCAAATTACGTTGTTCAGCAGTGGGTCAACATCTTAGTACTGTAGATGATTCCTAGACAAGGATCGTGTTATGTATGTGTACTGATGCAACTAACACCAGCCTGAATCTTGGGTTTTTGCTGCATTATTACAATTGCAAACTTGTTTAAAGCTGTGTGGGATAATCACTGTGTTTGACTCAGCTGACCTGCACCACTAGTTCTATTGATGTTCAGTTTTGTCACTGGAACTCCCAGCCGCTTCAATGTTGAGCCGGACTGCACACACCAAATAGTATTTGGCAAATACTCGCACATCTATTCAGACTGATTTGCGGCGACTTTTAAAACCTGATGAATATGAGCTAGTATGGATGACAAAGGCAGGCGTTACGTTTATGACTCTTCTTCTATTCTGCATGCATTGGTCCGAGACAATCGTGATCTCGGTGCGACGACAACTCTTTTGCGCGGCAGTGCACAGTGACGCACTGCACCGTGCTGTCACTGCTCTGTCCAGGAGTCGTTCTGTGTGCATAGTCTCGCATGTCCGATGCGCCATCGCTGCAAACAGGAACAGCGTTGTGTAGCGGTCGCTACCATGTGCAAAAGGAGATCAACAGTGAGTTGACTAACCTTCAAGTTTCGCTCATCTTCAAGCTGAAAGTTCTTGAACGCTTGCAGGGGGAGGCTCCGCCGTTGTTTATCAAGGTGTGGACCGCATACAAAGTCGGGTAGTAGCCCTAAAGGTATGATCAGCTGTTTTGTGGAAGGTAAAAGACTCGTGCAGAGCACTGACTCATCTCATGCAAGAGGTAAAGTGTGGGGTGCACGTGGCAGGTCATGCACGCTCACAGCGGGATCCTAGAGCTTCCTGTCAAGGCTTTTCAGCGTGAGGTAAGCCTCACGAACCTCCACCTCCTGAGGACATAGCTGAACTTCTTCCTTGCTTGCAGTGATTTGCTGCTTCCTGAGCTGAAGCAAATGCCTCACGCAGGTCGATTATGCAGCTGGAGTCGTGCATGATAACATAGTCCAGCTGCTGGACGTCTTTGTGGAGGGCGAGCAATACGTCATAGTGGTGAGTCTTAGTCCATTTGCTCTCATATATAGCTCAGCGCACATAAAGCATATATAGCTTAGCAAAGATAACACGACAGTCACCTTGCATTGTGAACTTGCTGTGGTGCTCAAGCTGTGATCTTTGCATAATGCTTGACCTTGTTCTCAGAGCTGTGATGCTTGCTGACTAGACCAGGGCTCCTGCATTTCACATACCTTGCTGACAAGCTGCAGCTGCTGAATGACGGCTGACATTGTCTCATCCAGGCCTTGCAGTGACAGCAGATAAATGACCAAGTCTTGGAAGTGTTTGTTATTGTAGCTCGACACAAATCACGTGTTTGTAAATGAAGCCTGTCTGCAGTGGGAGTTGGTGAATGGTCCAGACCTGCTGGATCTGCTCAATGGTGCACCTGACAAGAAGCTGCCTGAGCCGATGGTGGCATACTATTTCCAGCAGCTCATCAATGCTGTCATCTTCATGCACAACAATGGCTTTTGTCACCGTGACCTCAAGGCTGAGAATTGCGTCGTGGACAGCGGCACACAGCGTGTCAAGGTACAGAAGCCCTTCTGCTGCTACACACACATGTCACAGTGCTGTCAACTCTGCTGGCAGTCTTGGCCAGGCAGACAGACAAGCTGCTTTTGCCTCAAGTGCTCATGTACAATGCAGGTCATAGACTTTGGGCTGTCCAAGCACTTGGAGTCTGCAATGACTTTGGGGTGAGTCCGCCCCTGTGCTTGCGCTTCAAGGATGTGATAGAGCTGAAGTCACATGCAGTGACAGCCACACAGCTTTCACACAGTCACAGTGCTTGACATCGTATGTGATCACGATTGCTGTGCAGCCTGCAAAGCCACTTGTCTTTGCTGTTGGTTGCTGCAGGCTGCTGCCTCAGCAGGCTCCCATCATCACGGCTGAGAGGCTCGGACTTTTCTTTGATTTTTTTTCTTTGCTGTCTCTCAGTGTCCAGCTGTCTGCGTTCTGCCTCCAAATTGGCATGTGCGTCGTCCATCTTGTACTTAGGCTAAATCACACAAGCCTGTCTGGGATCGCTGCTTGCTTGTGCACACATTGACATGCTGCACCCTGGTCTACATCAAGGACCCCTTGACACCTTCACACGCTTTTACAGCATTGCTATTGTTGCTGACAGATGCTGTGCTCATGCAGCATTGGGACTCCCGACTATATGGCGCCAGAGCTCCTGTTAGAAGGCCACTTGAATGTGAAGTCAAACCGACAGGCTCAGTCAGGGCAGAGTAGGCAGCCCCGCTACAACCCTAGGGCTGTAGATGTCTGGGCCCTGGGGGTGATGCTGTATCTGTTGGTCACTGGCATGTACCCCTTTGAGGTGGGCCAACAGAAGGGACTGGTATCACACAAGTTGCGGCTTTTGTTCATGCAGACGCATGCTGAGTTGCATGCTGGCGTGCACTCTTGGATTGTGTGCGACATGATGTGATTTGATGTGATGCATTCTGCGCTAAAGCAATATGTGTCTATCGCTGCCAGGCAGTATGTGTGCACCAAGGAGTTATTCAACAAAACAACACAAGAGTCACATGCATTTTGTTGTGTGCCATCTCCATGTCTGCCCAGATCAGATTTAGACAGAAAAACCAAGCTGTGATTTACTGAATCAAGCCCCAACTGTTGTGCAGCCGTGAAGCAAAGAAACCTGCCTGTTGACACTGTGTTTGTGTGCTTACAGGATTCTAGCAGCCCAGGGAATGTGACAGCAACCTTGCGAAATATCATGCATGGTAAGATGCAGTCCATTCCAGCCTTTGTCAGCCCAGCATGTGCAGAAGTGATCAAATAAGGCCTGTCCAGGCATCCCAAGATGCGCATCACCCTCGATGAACTAGCTAGCAATGCTTGGGTGAGAATCAAAGCAGCAGAATTTGAACGTCAGCTGATGTCTGGCTCTGCTGCAAGGTCGCCATTCGTTTCTCGTTTGCCTGCAATTTATGGCAGCCATGCAGATACGACAGCGCAGCAAGCTTGTACTGGACAGCATTCAAATGGACGCAGCGCTGAACAGGGATATGGGCTGCAGACACTGTCTAGTGATGCTGAGAATACATATGGCTGATGCTGTTCAGAAGCTGACGGTTTGTCCCTGTGTCGTGGAGTCATGTGTTGCAGCTTGGAAGCTATGGACTACATGCTTGCTGATGCAAAACGGCATGTGCGATGTTGTGGCAACACCTGAGACATCTGATACTAATGCCAACAAAGTGTCGAACTGCTGAAGGCACTTACGGTGTAACGCAAATGAGAGCTTCAGTCTTGGTCTCTCCGTTCGAACGTCGACACAATTTGGTTTCAGAGCTCGAATATGTTCATGTTCATGTACACGCATGCAGACCAAACGTGCTGCCTGATACCTGTACTTTTGGACATACGAGCTGTTGCATCGTATTTTGGCGAATGACAGGTAGGTCGGATGTTGCATTTCGGCAGTGAATTGTGGCTGCATTCTCGCTACTGAGGTGTGTTTGCGATCACAGACAATCAGCCAAAGCCGTCAGTTGGGGAGAAGCGTGTACACAGCGAGATGTCTTCTGACAATGTGGCAACCAAGCTGTCAACCACACAGCAGATAGAGAACATCTTTGTCTCGCAGCGGGTTGAAGACCTCGACACTCTCGCCAGTGGCAAAGTCACACTTCACAAAGACAGCATCACGCTCGGTGCAGACATACAAGGCATCGACAATCTGAAGAAATACTACCAAGTATGACCGCCAGAAGAATCAGCGCAATGGTTATCTAACGGTTGCTGCCTGCGTTCTTTGGCTGAGAGGTAGCTTGTTGCTGCAGGCTTTCTTCAAAAAGTACAACTATAAACATGAGGTCCTTTGCATAGCTGCTGACGAACCCAGCAGTGTTGCTTTCTCGTTCGTGGCTGACACGGTGAGTTTTGTCTGCCTTCTCAGTCATGTGTTTTGAGGTTACTGGACACACATGGTTTGATCAGCGTATGTACTCGTCCACGGGCAGAGCTGGCTGTATGCTGTTCTTATTACTCCTCTGATGTGCAAACAGGTGACCAACACAACTCGTGTACATTGCAGGCGGAGCCCAAGGATGGCGTCTTCACCAAGCTTGATGACAAGGAGACCGCACTGAGCAGGTGCCTCAGCATCTTCATGTACACCTTCAACTCTGATGGCAAAGTGAATGACATCAAATTCTTGAGACAGCCCTCCAAGGATGAGATGGCACGCAAGGTACACCCTTGATCTTGGCCATATGCATTTCAAGTTGCCAAATTTCTGCTCAAGCCGCCTCATTGAATGTTGAGAGTGAACGTAAAATGCACCGCTTCTGATTGGTGACATCTGCTGTGTAGACGGCGGCTTTGCTGGACAGTATGTCAAACTGCAAAAGTGGTCCTTCTGAAGCATGCATGACAGCACCATAGCTGGGAACATGATGCTTGTGGCTATACGTATCGTGCAATATCGTTCACTAACACAGTGCGGTACTTGTTAATTGTAGCATAGCTTGATTGACATGGCCGCAGCCCATTGGACCATAGACACTCGCTGATGCAAACCGGTCTGACTGCAGTTTGTCAAGTCCCCAGACTACTCCAGCATCCCAAAGTTTGTTGGGGCCGAGTTTTCTGATCCCAAGTACTGGGAGCCATCAGCAGAGAACACCAAGAAGCTGCATGCAGCAGCAGCTGCCTTCAATGAGATTTGGAAGACTGGGGATGCCAGCATTGCAGACAAGATCCTGGACAAGGATGTCGTTGACTACAATCTGATGTTTGGTGGGGAGCCCAAAACAGGTGCAGAGCAGTTCAAGAAGATGATCACCGGAGTCTTTAAGGTACGTGCTTTCATTTTATGGACACTGTAGTTCTTTGTCAGAGCAGTCTGAGCACCTGCCCTGTTGCACATGTGTACTGGTTGTTTATTGGTTTCTCCTGAAGGCTTGGTGAGCCAATTACAACCATTCTGACATGATCTGCCACTGCTTCCATTTGATTGCAACATACGCATCTATGAGTGCGCTGATGTTCCAGTGGTCAGGCACTGCTCTGCCCTGCAACTTGCTGACCAGCAAATGTAACAGTCTTACTTGAGGCACGCGTAAGCTGCAGTTGTTACACATGCTGTCAACTCAACACTGCTGGAGTTAGTCCTGACTAAGGCTTCCAACATTCTAGTATCACTGACTGAGCCTCTTTACATGCAGATTTGGAGTCCCGACCAGGTGAAGTGCTCCATTGCAGTCACCTCAGACAGCAACAAGGCTTTCATCTATTGGGCTTCACATGGAGAACAGACAGACACACACCAGGAGAACCACTTTTATGGGTTGAACCTGCTCATCTTCAATGAGAAGGGCCTGGTGAAGGAGATCTTGGGCTTCAGACAGCCGTTGGCTTCAGAGAGACCTCAGCTGCTGAAGGCTGATGCACAGACCGCTATGACATGAGTGGATCATCTTCTAGCTGTGCTGTGTTTCATGTCATGTTCTGCAAGGTGCATGAGCTTGGATACCTTTTGTCTCTGTCAAGTATAACAGTGCGCATAGCCGGCCAGTGGATGTCGTGCAAAGCTGAGGCACCATTCTGCAAGAAAAGCAACGTTTGTGTGCATAATATTCCTGCATTGGGTCGTGGCAATGCAATGTTTGCGAATAAATACGTTGTCAAGATCACTGTTTGTGAACACAATGCTGAGATGCAGATCAAGATGAATCGTCTGCTCTGTCCAGTTGCACCTGCAGTATTGTCGCCCTGTCCAGTATAGTGTGTGTGATGAGCCTCACATGGTGCATACTGAGGTTGAACACCCAGAACAGCAAACGAGTACTATACGATTGTACACTCTCCCAGCATGTGTGCACATATGCGTCCACCAATCAATACAGGCATGACAGTATAGTCACGAAACTGTCATTCAATTACTCTATGAATGCTGCGATGCCTAGGAACACAAAAGTCTTGGCCTTTAGGAACCAGATAGGCTGCACCTTGAGGGCATAAGGCACGATGACTGGTAGCACAAGAGCAATGATGAGGTGATAATCAGAATAACTGTAATTTTGAGGAAAACAATGGCAATGCCAACGCACAGTGCAGTGATAACTCTGAGTCACATTGATTGCAACAACACCTATGGCAGTGACTGTAACAACCACTCAACTTGCGTTGAAGCACTGAGCTTGCGTTCAACATACAGCACTCGAATCAAGACATAAAAAAAAATCAGCATGCACTGGCCCAGGCTAATTTGCTGTAGACATTCAACTTTTGGAAATTAGGCAGCATCTGACAAGCAGGCTTTACAGCCAAAGATGACCCGTACTGACTGTTTCGGATTTCTCAAGAGACAGTGAACAGTCAGCACATAATAATAGCTGAAAGGTGAAGCCGCTTCATGCTGCGGCAGCATGAATGCATGCAGTTCTGAGGTACAAACCAACCATCAAATGCCTGATTAATGCCATGCACAGGAGCTGTTGACAACACTGATTTGTAGGCGTGCCTAAGGCATCTTTACTCTGCATCAGGATTGAAGTCATGTCGTGCAACTTTTTTGTAGTCTGTCATGCCCTGCCCACTGCCAACAACACCAACCTGCAGGTGCAGACTCAATGTGAGCGTATTGCGCCCGTACAGAAGCAGGCATATGCTTTGGTACAGGCATATGCTTTGTTAAAGGCATATGCCTGCTGACACATGGCTGCTGGCATATGCCTGGCATATGCAGATCAGACAAAGCATGCTTGATAACTGCTCACAGTGATCACATGCATCTGGCAAGCTTGCCAGCATTATGCGGCTTTTGAGTGTTCAGGCATGCTGCCAGCCATAAGCAGGTGCAACAAGGGGAGTTGATGACTTCCTTCACCTTTGCTGATGGATCATCTGGCACGCTGAACATGCTGCCCTTCTTGCCGGTGGATAGAAAGCCTGCCTGCAGGAAGTCACAGCAGCTCTTGAGGAAGTACAAATGTCACCACCAATATAAGAGAAACACTGTTCTATGACGGAGTACAAACTCTGTTGTATGATGCAATATAAATTCAGTTCTATGATGAAATATACACTCAGGTTGGCACGGAGACTGACAACTCAAATTAGAGTCTCATTCTGTTCTGCCAACTCCGATTTAGTTTCAGAACACAAATGTTGCTGGAAGGCAGCAGGCCTGAAGAGAGAACATAATGCAGAGACACGAATCTACTCTGTCCAGGCAACAGCCAGTGCTGATGGATACCTTCTTTTTGCTGCCCTTGCCCTTTTTGAAGTCCATCCAGCTCTGCTGTCGTTTCTGCGTCTCAGCATCCAGCTTGGCGAACCGCTGCTGGCTCTTCCAACTCTTCTGAAGCTTCTTCTTCTTGGACTTGGCCTTGTCATCGTCCTTGTCTGTGATCTCCATGTACTGCATCACCAAGAACAAGTTGCAGGAATGTCTGATGTGCCTGCCATGTCAAACAGTGATCACTGAGCATGACATCGTGTACACTCTGATGATTCACAGTTTCCAACGGGCAACAGAACGCTGTGTTTCACATTGTGATTAGCACTGGTCAAGGTGGCAGTGCAGTGCATGCAGATCATCAGCAGCATCAATTGACAGATTCTAGCCATGGATCAGGCACGATTGACCATTTCAACAGCACTGCATGTCATATGCTCCTCTAGATGCCTTGCAGAGCTGGTGAAAACCCCAGACAGACCAGTCGCCATAGCAAACAGGCGCAGCTTAGCAAGGGCCTTACAGATGCATGCACATGTCCAGTCATAGATGCTCAGTACAGATCACGTCCCGAAATGCAGGCGGTCAACATGTCCAATGCATCAGTGCATGGTGATGACAGCTCAAATAAGCTCTTGTGATGCCACCTTTGGCATTTCCTCCAGTTGTGCTGGGGCATCATTGACAGCTTTCCTCTTGGGGGCAGACACCCCTCGGTAGACCTCTGACCCATCCGGCCGGGGTCTCACATTGCTGCGGTGCACTTCTTCTTGGTTGCCATACTCAGCAAAGGTGATGAGGAAGTTGTCTGAGGTAGTCACGCCAGACACCGAAGCGTTGTACCACTCGCCGTCTCCACTGAAAACAGCTTGACAGCGTGCTCCTATGGCCCATGCTGCAGGGGCTTGATTTTGTAGCGCTGCTCGCTGTTGCGCAGACCTGATCTGCTCTGCTACTTGCGGGGGAAGGATGGAGGGAAGCTGTAAGCTTGGTGTGTGATGACTGCGCTGGAGGAGGGCTCTGGGGCAGATACTGATGCCCTTGGGACAGGCTCATCTCTGTCAAAGCGTGATACTGCAAAGACAAAACTCAAGCAATGAAAAGATTGGGGGTGGTATGTAGGCAAGATGCATTAACCAAAACATAGCGCGGGTTCAAGTTGCCTGCCATAATATGCACATGTGCATGATGAGGCTAGCATTTGATCGGGCAAGAGGACACATTCCTGATGCAAAGGCTTACATCTTGGCCTTGGTGCAGGAACAGAAGGTTCTTGCTGCTGCTGCGCGTCCTTGAGGAGATCCTCTGTGAGTTGTATGACCTGCAGCACAGTGTGCCTATGGTTGTTGCGCCTGAGGCAGACGAGTTGCGGTCATGGTGATGACATCAGCGATGCAGACACAGTACCTCAAGCAAACTCGTGTGCAGGTCTTGATATTCTGCATTGCCTGGATCCAGGGTCAATAGTTCGTCGACCTGCACAAAGGCACAAGTTGTCTGTCTGTAGAAAGAGCTGACAACCAAGCAGAGCGAAGAGCGACATGCCTGCTCCAGCTGCCCCCGATATTCGTCCAGATTCGCCTGCAATTCTTCTGGACTTTGCACCGACATAATGTAAGGCGCTGCGCAGGCTCAGCAGGCGTACAGTGTGATCCGTGCAACCTGGTCAGAACGCCAGTTTGAACGCGAAAACCGTGTGACAAATGCTGGGAAACAATGGGCGAGTAGAGTGTAAGTCGAGAGTCGCGGCCAAGTTGTGTTGCCCGGCCAGATACTGAAATCTTGCGAGAACGTTCTGTAGAGGCTTTGTTAGTCAACCTAACACTGCAGCGAGGGGGCTTTCAGCTCCTTATACACCCTGATGGCTACCTGACAGCGTTTTCAGTGGCGAAGTTTTCGCGGCATTCCTGGAGGCAGTGAGCGTGCGACCATCAGCACGACTTTACAGTCTTGAGCAGTGCACCAGGGACTGGGCATGAGAGTGCGTGATCGTAGGCATATCCGCACAGGCTTGTTGGCAGGCTGATCAGCCACGGTGTGGTGTAGTGTACTGTGGTGTGGTGTAAAGGCCTACGCATGTAAAGGCCTACGCATGTCCACAAAGCGAGTTGCGCGTTATAGCACTCTAGTGCTTGAGACCTTGCAATCTCGTCTAGATTCAGCTCCTCAGAGCGAGTTTAGCGAGTGCAGATTGTTTGACACCGACGGCAGCAAGTATTTGCTGCAGAGGGAGCAAGATAGCCTCAACGTGTTTCGTGTGTCCTTCTCCTTAGCTGGTTTTGCCGACAATGTAGCAGTGTCGACCAACCTGATTCCCATCTTGCATGAACTGCAAGCCCGAAACGAAAGCATTTGTCGGGTCTCAACTGGCCAGGGAACCTATCAGGTCAAGTTTGAGATCCTTTGTGACCGTCTGCTTAGTCTTGAGCGAGCACAGCAGCTCAATTTGTTTCAGAGCATTGCCTCTGTGCGGGCTGACGTACTTTGCTGGCCCCTCCGGTGAGATCCTTTGAGCTCTTGATGAGCACAGAAAACTCAGAGGCTGTGCTCACCCAAGACAACTGAAAGCAGGCAACAGCTAACAGTCCTGAAGGCAGGAGGAGTCCCACAGCATGATACAGTGGTCATATACAGCAACCCTGGCCATCCAATCCTTGTCAAGCAAAATCAAGATGACTGCCTGGTCGTGTTTCCAATATGGCTGCCAGACGGAACCAGCAGAGCTTACACAAATGCCTTCATTCAGGTGCATGCTGCTTACATTCCGTTCATGGTGCCTTGCCTAAAAGCATCTCACCTCTGGCACTTGACCTGGCTTGCATTATATAGCACAACATGATGCATGCTGCAGGGCTTCGCAGAGTCACGCAGACTGAATGCAAGTGGGGATGCACCGCAATGCAGCTTTACAGCAGGGCCGGTAATGCTCATGCTGACCTTTTGACAAGTACTGCAGCGCTTTTCAGCTATGCTTTCACAGTGTCATTCAGTACACACTGCTCCCTTCAGGCATGCATTTCCTGCACATTCAATTAAGCATACATGTTAGGTAATGCATGCCACATGCAGAGACAGTATATTGCTGCAGCATGCTGGTTTGAACACTCACCCCCAACTGTTTATTTCCTGACCATACATTGCAACTTCAGGCACCCGTGCCAGTCCCCACGTCTGTCCAAGAGTACGTGAATGAGGCCAAAGGGGGTTTTGTCAGCATTGTCGTGCTGCCTCGCCATGTCAAGGAAGCCACTCTGGATGAGTTTGTGTGGTCTCTTCTGTCCTTCCATGACCATGTACAATACCATGTCAAATGCTTCAAGGTGAGCGCCTCAGGACACTGATTGCTTCTGCCATGACTCATGGATTCCATGACCATGTACAATACCATGTCAAGTGCTTCAAGGTGGGTGCCTCAAGGCACTGATTGCTTCTGCCATGACTCGTGGTTTTCCACTACAGACAGCTTTGCCATGTTGATGTGATATCTGAGGTGATGCAATCCCAAGGCAGAAATCAGACTTCACAATGGACACACACTTACATTGACAGAAAAAAAATCTGAGTATGGCGCTGACACTCTGTTTGAGAATGCAGGCACTGATACATAGCCGTATGCGGAAGCGGATGCAAAACATGATCTTAGAGCTAGGGCAAGCCAAAACAAACAAGAGAGAAGTTCTAGCAGCTACCAATACAAACTGAGCTGTCCAATGCAATAGCTATTGTACACATATTATGGCTGCTCTGTGTAGGCATCAGTGATTCTTGGTCTGCTTGTCAGGATGGTCAATTGCTGATAACAGAATGAATGTACAATTTGAATCTGGCAAATAGCATGATGGCTCTGCTATCCATCTGATGATGTTGTCCTTCTGCTTCTTCTACCCAGCAGGTCCAGCCTGCACAGAAAGCCACAATGCTTCAATGCATCCCAGCATGTGTCCTTAGAAGAAGCTGGTGCTGCACTCTTGTAGACGCTACCCATATGTCACATAAAGTCTCCTATACTGCACGGGTCTGATGCATGCATCACTTCTGCCCTCAGTACACAGGGCAATGTGTGCATATGCCCTGTCTGACTCTACAAATTAGCAACAAAGCGCAGTCACCCTGGATCAGCTGGGTACATCAGCTTCAACCAGAAGTGTTCGTTCTGGATGGCAATTGTACACATGACAGAGTTAAAATCCTGTTAACAACGTTGCTATGGAATCAGAATGCATGCACTGGGCGGTACCTGGCCTGAATCCTCTCACAATCTGCATTAAGGTTTATGTTGGACTCCCTCTGGGTATCTAGCACAGCCCGGTACTGCTCCAGGTGGTTACTCTGATGCTCTATGATCCTCAGCAACTCTGTGATCTGCTCACTCTGCAGCTCAAGACTTACGTGATGAAACAGTTTCATGAGTTCTCCACATGTGTGTGCAATATGAAAAGCCGCAAGTTTGCTCTGCATAAGACAATGGCAGCACTGGCATGCCAGTGAATGACACAGCCAAATGATGTCAGTCTTGGACGCACACGCACATCTCTGGTACTCAGAGCAGTGCAAGTGCTTTGAAGCAGAAGAAAATTATTGCCTACATTGATAAGTGTCAGCCACGTCAACAAGTAGACAGACGCATGTGCAGACAGCCAGGTACATGAGAAGTAGACACACAGGTAGACACATCAGGTAGACAGAAATACATGTTACAGCCTACCAGTTACAGAGTAGATGGTGGTCAGGCTGGGGCTTCATGACAAAGCAAACAGGGATACAGACAGACAGGCTCAGGTACTAAATGTGCCAAGGTCACCTGATCAGGCTGGATTTCAGGGTCTGACTCCCTTTTGCCAAAGGGCAGCTGCCTTGAGCCCCACTTCAGCAGGGTGGTCCAGGAGGCCTTTGATGGGGACACCCCTGACCAGCTGGACCCTTCCTCCTGCACCAGAATGTCACTACAGTGTGAGACTAAATAGTTGCCA
>JAABUO010006302.1_pt1 | contig 13685 bp, 5 predicted proteins | sample 5559291 | NCBI WGS metagenome assembly JAABUO01 (sample SAMN10711878, study PRJNA513372) | rock metagenome | isolation source: Antarctica rocks | place: Antarctica: Victoria Land, Finger Mt sud | reverse complement strand
AATTATTTATTAAATTTAATATGTAGCTGAGTAATGCGTAATTAAAATTCAGGTTCTCGAGGTAATGATAGGGAAAGAAATATACATGTAGGCTGAGAGAAGTGTACATGTAGGCTAGAAGAATGTACGGGTAAATGTTTTCTAAAATTATAAGTTGTAAACATTTAACTCGATTAAATATTATATTAACGTTTAATAAACTTCGAATACATTTTAATAATGAAGATTATACGATCTTCATCATCGCTTTAAAAGTTTATAAATTACGAGTTTTTTTCTTCGAGCTTATTAATGATTCTGTCTTTTTTTAGCAATACATGAATAATGTTTTATGAGACTTTTTAAACGATTTCTGTTAAATCTATTTAAATAACATTTTAATTTATAGCAAGACTTAACGAAAACATTTAGAACACGTTAAGATGATATTAAATCGTTTACGAAAAACTAACTTACAGATAAACATTCGAAAATGCGAATTTAATGTAAAAAAACAATCTTTCTAAAAGTCATCGTGTTCGAACAGAGTCTACGCATGAATTCTATTAAGATGAAAGTAATTGTTAACTGATTAACATTAACTAATTTAAAAGAAGTATAAGACTTTGTAAAGTTTATTAACTTCTATTAATAATTCATTAAAGACTTTTCGAAGCTGATTAAATTCTTTACTCAGTTAACTCGAAAGAATATTTCTTTTGTTTAAAATCAGGCATGCGATTAAGCTTTTAAGAATTTAAAGAAACAAGTCAGTTCGACTTTTATACTACGACATTTTAATTTTAAACGTTAAACTATTCTAGAAATTAATGTCTTTAACTACGTTAAAGATGATATTCTGTCTCAGTACGATGACGAAAATGTTTTTCATTCAGTAATCTTTTACAGTAAGAGCATGATTTTTATCGAATGCAATTATCATATTTATAATAAGAAATTGCTAGTCATCATTTAATACTTTAAACATTAAAGGCTCGAGCTTAAATGCACTAAATTATTTATTCAGATGTTCACTGATTATTAAACACTGAAGATCTTTATGAAAAACAAACAGTTAACTCGACGTTAAGTTAATTATCTGAATATTTTATTAAAGTTTAACTTTTAAATTATCTTTTAATTAAGCAAGAGTAATATTAAGATCGATGCTTTAACTTAAATATTTAAAGCCGATTTCTTCGAAACAGTTAAGCGTACTGAGAATCGCTATCATATCATTTTAATCTCGAATAGAATAAATATTCTAGTTACTAAATCAGAAGCTGATCTTTATTAACGAGTATCAGACGTTAATAAAATCGATAAGTCGTGTATCGAATATCGTTAAGCAATAAGTAATAACGAACTTAAACTGCATGACATTAAGCTGAAGAACTGTAAAATTATTAACGAAGTTTTATTCAGAAAAGATTTACTGTAAGTTTTAAAGAATATGCATACGAAGTTACTACAGAAAACTCACGATCAGTCGTTAACTTCTCATCTCGATAATTAAAGAATTATAAATTTAATTTAACGATTCTACTATTAATTAAATCATTAAGCTACGATTAAATAATACATTCGAAACTGTCATGTTTATTAACGAAGTAAAACGTTTCGAGACGATATTAATGAACTTCATCACGAAACTATCTTTATTCGAAGATTATAAAGCGATCTGCATCATAATCTGTCGTCTTATTAAGAAACGTTATTACGTACTCTGTCATTAAGAAGACGATGAAATCTCAGCTGAAGAGACGGTTTAAATCATGTTATGAAACGTTTATAAACTTCATAATTTACTTAGTTTTATTATTTCTAACAGAGACTCTTAATTTATATTAACGATGTAATAAAGTCTTTGCAAGCGATTAAGAATTAAAGCTAGTTTATTAACAGTTTATTATCTCGAAATAATTAATTAATTAAAACGTTAAACGCGGGCTAAGAATTTACTACAATTATATGCAAGACGACTAAGCTAAATGACTTTTAATGATGAAGTTCAGTAAGAATTTTAATATCTTCTCGATTATCTTAATGATCTCGTTTTATTTTAATAAGAATTTTTACTTACGAATGAGTTTCGATTTAAATACGATTAATTACGAAATTATTCGTGAACGTCTTAAAGCTAGAAAGATCGACGATATTGTTGTTAAGATGAAGAAACTTCTGACCTTCGATCATTAAAAGCTAGAAAAGATTAAGAAAATCATTAAAGTACAGATTAATAAACATCGTCGAAACGTAATTTATAAAATTAACGACTGAGTATAACTATTTTCTAGAAACATTAAAACGACTAGATCATATAAGAATTTAAAGAATAAATAGCTAGAACTTTATTAAATTATTGTTAATGTAGAAATCTTTTATCGTCTTCGTTTATTCGAAAGTATGAAGCTACTTCATTTAATCTTCAGTCTTAAGCTACTGCGCTCGTATTCTTAGAACTTTTTATTAAATTAATACTCAGAATTATTACGATTACTAATCATTAAGAATAAAGAACATTAAGAGATAAATAACATTCTGAACTTTATACGCTATCGAGATCGATTATAATACAAAGTTAAATGAACAGGCTTAAATCAAGACGACGAATAATATTACGTTAATAAGAAAAAGTTCGAAAGCTTTAAGAAAGTTCTAGTCGAATTTTATAAACTTTATTTAAACAAGTCATACTAAATTAAACAAACACGGCATTTTAAATTAAATTTCTTTTCTTTTATTCATGCGAACATGAATATTCGAAAGAAGAAATAATGTTACGAGTGTGTTAAAATTAACTAGAACTAAATCGAGCTCATCACGAGTAAAAGCTTTAACATATTTTAACATTCTTTAACACAGCTTTAACACGAACTAATTAACATTTCTGAGTATTATATCTTTTCTGAGTCATAACATCTTCTTTTTAAATTTAGCACGAACTCTGAGTCTTTAAACATAAATATCGCTTCAGAAACTTTCTTTCTTTTATATTTTTAAACTTTTAATCATAGCTATCTTTATAGATTAAACATTTTACTCAGCTTATTTATCAGTAATTAAATTTTAAGCACGGTCTTAACACTTAATATTAATCTCGAGTTAAGTTATGATCTGAGTTCTCGACTCGATTCGTTAAGTAATTAAAAATAACGTCATATGTTAAAATTTACTAGTTTTAAATCTATTGCGTCACTATTATTAAAAGACTTATAGCAATAGTTAAAACTGTTTTCTTATTCTTTTATATCATTTTTTCGTTGTTTACATTATTCTATTACATTATTAATAACATATATTACAAAATGTCTAATTTTAATAAAATATACGAATCATTAAGATCTTTAATAATTTAATTAATTAATTATATTACTCTTTTACATTATTCTCTTACATTATTATGTAACAAGTTAAATATTATATCGCTTCATGTCTTAGCGAGTCGAGTCAAGAATTCGAGTTAATACTCGATATTAACATTATGACTCGACTCGAATACTTAATATTAACATCATGACTGGATTTAAATACTCGATATTAACGTTATGACTCGACTCGAATACTTAATTTTAAAATCGTAACTTAACTCGAGTCTTAACGAGTTCAAAACTTAATTCGAGCTCGATGTATCGATTCGTCGCAATCAGTTTAATTTAAGCTTACAGCATTTTTATAATCTTAAAGCGCTCGATTATAATAGAGTTCGAGTTTAGAAAAAACTTTAAAAACAGATTATAAAGTCGTTTTCTTTAATCTTTCATGCTTTTTTAATGTAAACGAATTATAATTATTAATCTTATTATAAATTCTAACTTTGTCGCTTTCGTTTAAACTAACTATATTTATCTTACGCTTAAAAAAATTATAAATCTTTAATATAATTATTGTTAACATAAATTCGTTATTAATGTAAAGCGTTAAATTTAACGTTTTTTAAACGAGACGAAGAAATTCGTTAATGTTAAGAAAATCGTCATCAGATAAAGTTTTAGCAATCTTCTTTAATAAAAGAAATATATTTTAATTCACTTTTAATAAAAGATTTTAAAAGCTTTCGAAAGGCTTAATGAATGAAAGATAAAGATCTTTCTTATTATTAATATTACTATCGTTGTCATCGTCGTCGTCTTAATTATTCTTAATTCTTTTTAAGTTTTTTACATTCATTAAATAAGTTTTTTATAACGCTGAATGTTAATAATATCTTTATTCTTAACTGTAATAACTTTAATAAATTTATTATAAAGCGAAGATTTTGTTTCGCAATTCGTCTTAAACAGATTATTTAAGCTGTCGCGTTATATAATCGTCGTGCGTTTTTTATTAGCATTATTTAATATTAATAACTTAAGATTAAAACGTAAGCTCATAATTAATAATAATTAATAAAAATAAATAAAGATCATGTTAATAATAATCATCGTGAAATAAAATTACGAGAAAATCTTATAAACGTAAAAACGATAAAAATCGCTGTTTATTTTAAAAAGAAGCGTAAAGAAATTATATGTTAAGACTCGTTAATCGCTTTTAATATAAAAATATTAATAATCTCATTACAAGTCGCATCATCTTTACACTATTTCTTTAAAGCTTCGTAAGTTCTTTCTTAACTGCATTTAATTCTTAAAAATTTCTTAGTTTTTAATAATTTTTGTCTTTTTTTCTTTATTCTTTATTATTTAATTTAAGCGCTGTATTTCTTAAGATAATGTGCATTCGAAGATCTTCGCTGTAACAGCTAGCTAAATCGTTATTAATCTTTATAAATTAAATCTCGCAGAACGTCTCGCAGAACGTCTCGCGAGACATTTAATAAAGTACAAATCGCGCGAATTTTTCTTTTTAAAGTGAATCATTAATAATTTATTAAGAGTTAATAACTCAGCATTAACACGATTAAGATAATTTTCTTTAAGAGCTAAAAGCTTTTCGCTGTAAATAATAAGAATGAAGAGAATATAAAACGATGCAGAAAAGTATTATCTTTTTCATAACTTAATTCTTAATTTAAATAATGTTACGTAATATACGTACATGTTTTCTTTATTAAGTTACTATCATGTTAGCATTAATTAATGCTTTAAACTTAATTAAGCTAAACTTAACGAGATTATTTAATTATCGCAAGTTAAACTTTTGTAAATGTTATTAAACAGCTAGTAATAATATTACGCTCTTTATTCGTTAACGACGTAGTAGAAAGCACGCTTAAAATAATGTAAGATATTTACTTAATAAATTTTAATGTATAAATAATAATTCTAAACAGACTTTATCTTACTTACGTTTTTATTATAACAGTAACGATAACTTAATATCTCGTAAATAATAATTATTACGTTAATAAAGCGAGAAGTAAAAGATTAATTATGAATAAAAAAATAAAGAACATTAAGAAAGAAAAACAAGAAGATTTAAACTAACTTAAGAAGGCATAAGTAAAGAATACGAAGAATAGTAATTTAAGAATTTAAAGAAATAAATATAAGTTATTAAATAAAGAAGATCGCGAGCAGAATTGTAAAAAACAAGTCTTAACGAGATAAATGACGTGAAAACTAAATTAGTAAGATTAATTATCGTAAAGATTAAACTTGTTTTAAATAAGAATTAAGATTCGAAAGAAATTAATAAACAACTTAAACGAAAAAGATAAGAAAAATAAAAAGAAAAGATGAAAGACGAAAGAAAACGAATAATTATTTATAAACTAAAAAAGCGACAATAAGCTATATTAACGCGCTTTACTCGATTTAAGAAAATGTTAAACTTAATATAATAAACATTTAAAAGTAATTAATACTTAGTATTTACTTTTAAATGTTTAAACGTTTTAATTTAAAAGTCTTTAAAGTCGCTTTACGATATTAAAATATTAAGATTAAAAGATTTAAATCGATAAAATAATTAAGTCGAACTTAATTAATGAACAAGAATTTATTAATCTTAAACGTTTTTGTAAGAGTTACGCTTCTTCGTAAATTATACTTTATTTCTAACTTATAATTATAAAGAGATTCTGTTCTTTTTATCGTTAACTGAGTCTTAAAGCAGTAAACATAAGTACTGAACATGATATTTCTTATTACGCTGTACTTATTCTTCTTCGTTAAATCTTTTCATTCTTTATTCTTAATCGTAGCGCTACGTAATTTCTTTTTGTAAGGTCGACTTCGTTAGCTGTTCGCTAGCGCGTTTAAATATAGAAGACGTGAGACATAACAAGCTTATTATGATTATACTCAGTTACTATAATACTAATATGTAAAACTAATCGCTGAAGAACATTAAGAAAATGAGCTTCAGCTTATTTAATACTCTTAATGATTTCATCGTTAACACTTCGTTATCTAGTCGTAATAAATCATTCTTAATACGTTATAAAAGACGTTAACTTATCGAGCGATTCGAAATCATTTAATAAGTCATTTAATCTTGCTTTTAATAAGCGTTATCGTAAAGCTAGCGCTCGTTATTATTATAATTATCTTTTCTTTTAAAGCATTAATCTTTAGTGTAAAGAAGTTATATTAATTTCGTAAAGTAAAGATAATTATTAATCGCGTCTGTTAAGCGCAGCTTTTTAAAGCTCATTAAAAATCTCTTAAATCTCTTTAAGTTATTAAAAGAAAAAGAGTCTTTTAAATGTAATATTATCTTGCAATCGGCTATAATTTATAGCTTTTTTATAAAATTTTATATTATTATTATTACGATGCTTGCTAGCGCGCTGTCGTTACGATAACGCGAACTTAATGTTTATTTAACATTATCGTTGCGATGACGCTTGTTTATTAAATATAATATTTTTTTTTCTTCTTTTTTCTTTTTCTTTTTATCTTTTAATTAATTACTTTTATATATACTTAATAATAAAAAGCAGACGATAAGAATGCTAATGTGAATTTTTAAATATATATAAATAAATTTATATGTATTTAAAAATAAGAAGCAAACGCTATACAGACTTATGTATATGTTTTTTAATATTAATAAACATAATATAATTTTAGCGATTACACGAATTAATGACGAGATAACGATTACGATTAATATGTGTACATTTACTAATTTAAATGTAAAGCTAATCTTTTATTTCTTAAAATGTAAAGATTTTTCGTGTATAATTTACATCGACAAACGCGAGTACGTGCGCGAGCTAAGTGTTTATAAATCGTGCAGAGCTTAACTTTACGACTCGAATCGTTATATTACGATAAGTTTTATCTCGTTAACGCTGCGACAGCTGTTAAGAATTATTTAATTTATTAAACGTTTTTAAAACGAGACGAAACGCGTTATTTATAAATTTACTCGCGCAGATTAACATTAACGTGTTATTTTCGTTAACATGAAAAATAAACGAAAGAGATTAATAACAGTCATGAAGAAATGACGTCGCGTTAATAAGTACATTTCTAACATCGTATATAAAGCTTAACTCGCGATTAAACGTGATCAGCGCGAGATTACTTAATTAATTAAGCGTTTAACGAAGACGAAACGAAAGCGCGATGAGACGTAAACGAAGTATAAAATACTTTAAGTTAAGCGCGATGAAGTTAGAAAAGTAATAAGTAAAACGACGATTAAAAAGATGAAGTAAGAAAAAGATGTAATAATAAGCGAGAAGAAGAAGAATGAAAAAAAGAATAAGAAGAAGAAACGCGAGTTTTTAAAGTAAGTTTTTATGAAAAACGACGTTAACTTGTTAAGAACTTCGCTTATTAAAGACGATTTCTGAACGAGCTTTAGCTTAACGTTTTCGAACGTTACTAGTAGCTCGAAGTCGTTATCTTAGTATCTGAGCTCGATATATACGATAGTAAATAAATAAATAAATAAATAAATTTTTTGTAATTAAACGCTGCGCGTTAAGCGTTCAGTCTTATTATTATTAACACTTTATGTAACGAAATAAAAAGATTTTTAATTAAAATTTTATAATCGACGACGACGCGAAGACAAACGTTATATTAAATTAACGTCGTTAATAATTAAGCGTTATTATCACGATACTCGCTTACTTATTTCTTTATCATCGCTTGCGTAACGCTATCTGATTATTAAATTTTTCTTTCAGCTCTTAAGCAAGCTTTAGCTCTTCTTTAAATAGTTATTAATTATATATAAAATTTTAGTTTAATTATTTTATCTTGTATTATAACCTTTTCTTACTTTTACTTTTATTTATAATTTTCTTAATTTCTCATTACTTCTTATCGTTAATGAGCTCTGAAGCTTGCATAAAGACTTTCGTTTTCTAATCGTTTACTTTATTTTAATATAACTTTAGTAACGAAACATGAAAAGTATTATAAATATGATAAATATTAAGTAACGTTAGTTAATAAGCTTAAGTCTTAATTTTATTCTTCATTCTAAACGAATTAATAAATCTATACGATAATTTCTTACTAGACTTCTTTTATTTTAAATTTCTAGTTAAGAGCATAATTAAATTATTAACAGCATAAGTTTTAACTTTATAACTGCGATTATAATACTTCGTTTACTAAGCGACAGCGTTAACAAGACGCTTCGTTAGCTCATTTCTTAAATCTTAAAGTCGCTGAACTTAATCTTTTATAGATAATACTTCGTTTTTAGCGAGATTATTCTTAATCTCGTAATGTATTTTTAAATTATAATCGTACATTAAAAAGAACGACGAAGCTTCAGTAAAGACGTAACGATTATTATTATAAGCATATTCAGTCATTAATAATAAATTAGCTTAACTCGTTTACTTTACGTTAACAAAAGTACGTAAATAATGCTCTAGAATTTAATTTTATTACTTAATTAAGTTATTTGTTTACGAATGAAATGCGATGCTTAATCGTTATCTTATGCGTGCATGATAACATATAATTAATCAGAACGCGCTAGTAAATACAGAGTCTCTGTTACTCATTATGTCAGTTAACATGTTATAGCGTAAAACGATTTTCTTAAAAAATACTTTCGTTAATTCTGCGATATTAATTCGTATTATTATTAATATGTATTTAATTATTTTAGTACATTAATTTATAATCACGAATATAAAGTTATAAATGACTTTACGACGCTTACTTAATAATAAACTCGTAACGAAGTTCATGATTATTTTTTTTATGACTTCGTAAATATAAACAAGAACTTAAGCTTATCATATAATTTATACTTAAACACTTTAATTCGTTAATAAACGTTACAGATTTTAATATACGAAGTTATTTACTTTAAGTAAACGAGTTAATAATACTTTCTTCTTAAAAGTTTTAAAGTTTTATTAATTTTAAAGTGTTCAGCTAAAAGATTATCATAATTCTTGTTAATAAGCTTTTCTTTAATTATTACATTATCGAAAACATAAAAACGTTCGTTACGTTTAACGAGATTTTCGAAGTTTAAAGCTTAAATCTTATTTCGCTTGCGTAAACGATGAAAAGACTTAACGAGTTTAACATAAACTTCATTCGCTTAATCGTTTCTTATCTAAAGCTTCTTTATTAAAAACTTTATAAATCTTTACGATTTCTTATAAAAACTTTTAAATACATTTTTAGTCTTCTTTCTCGATATGAAAACTTAAATATTAATTAATTAAAATACAGAGACTAAATTATTTAATATCTTTCGCTTTCTTTGCGACAGCGACTTTAATCTGTTTATGTTATTAAGCTAATCTTCTGCTAATTAAGATACGAAATCTAGCTTATTTTCTTCGTTTCGCTCGCTTTACGTTAACGTTTTTTCGTTTAACGATAGCGCTAGCTTATTCTATAACGTTAATAATAATTTAATGTTAAAGAACGATATCTTCTTATAATTTAAACGTTTAACAGATTTATTCGCTGAGTTTCGTTTATTCGAACGATGAAAATTTTTAAAGTTATAAATAATTAACTTTAGCGCTCAGCGAGCTTGCCTGAAGTTTAGCTCTTTCTGCTTCATAAATTCTTTAAGATTATTATGATCTGATTAAATCTTAATAAAATATAAACTGTCTTTTAAATAATGTTTTCATTGCTTAAAAGCGATTACTATAGCTAAAAGCTTCTGATTATAAGTTTCGTAATTTACTTTATTAATATCATTTTTCGCGATTAAAACGTTATTAATCTTTAATGATCGTTAACATTTTATTAATTAAGAATATCTGCGACTGTAAAATTAAAAGCATCGATCTTTATTTTAATTCTTTTATTTAAATTATAATAAATAAGAAGTAAAGTTAACATGAAAATATCGCGCAGCTAACGAAAAGCCTGCTTCGCTGCATTAAATCATTTAAAAAATTTAAATTTCTTATCGTCTTGATTATCTTTTAGCAGGCTAGTAAGAGACACTGCGATCTTAAAATAATAATAAATAAAGCGTTTATAAAAGTTAACGAAGCTCAGAAACACTTAAACTTCGCGATAAGTCTTCGATTTAAATCATTCTTTAATCATTTTAATTTTATTTAAGTTCATTTTCATCTTATCTGTAAATACTATAAAGTTCAAAAATTTAATCTCATTAATAATGAATTAACATTTCTTAAGATTAATATATAGCTAATAATCTTTTAAACGTTAAAATATCTTTCTTACATGACGTTAATGTTACGCTAAATCGTTATTAAAAATTAAGATATTATTTAAATATACGATACAGATAACATTAATTAAGTCTCTTAACGCTTTATTAATATAGGCTTAAAAAGTAGCTAAGACGTTAGCTAACTTAAATGACATAATTTAATATTCGAAATGCTTATAGCGCGTGCGAAACGTCGTCTTTTATTCTTTAATTCGTATACGATAATAAACGTTCTTAAGGTTTAGCTTAATAAAACATTTAAATTCGTTTAATCGATTCAGCGTTTTAATGATTAAAGATAATAAATGACGATTCTTAATCGTAATCGCATTTAAGTCTCGATAATTAACGCATAAACGTAACTTATTATTCTTTTTAAACATAAAAAGTAAAAAGGCTTTTACTAACGAGACGAAATGCTTAATTTAATCTTTAACTAAAGTATCTTCGAGATAGCGTTAAAGCTTCGTTAGCTCTGTTTATAATAAATTATATAAAGACATGAATAACGACTTCGCGCTTTTTATTAAATTAATGACATGATCGTTCTTGTTTTACTTCAGTAAAATATTAGCCTTTTCTGCATCGCAGACATTCTTAAAATTTATTAATTTCTTTAAAACTTTAAATATTATAATTTATTTGTTTAACGTCTCTGTAACGTTAACGTAAATAACTGTAAAGATTTTACTTTGTTCGAAAAGACTTTTTAAAAACTTTTAAAATGTTAATACTTTAAGATTTTCGAATTTTATCTTAAAGCGTTAACTTATCGTCTGCGAGTTTATAAGAATTTTCTGATCGATTAATATTAATATATTAAAAATAATATCGAGCTCGACGTAATTTACAGCGTAAAAAAGAGTAATACATTTTCGATGTTGCTTTTAAAAGTTAATTATATTATATATAAGCTCATAAACGTTGTAATAATAATAATCTTAATCATTAAGAAATTTCGATAGCGATAAGACAGCGCGTTTTATTAATTATAACTTTTATTATATTACGTAAATTTAATTAATTAAATTTAGTTTTACTTTCGAATTAACGAGTTCGAATAATAAACGCTTTTCGTTTAAAAGTTTAACTTAATCCTTAGTAATAATTAAGTCACGCGCCTTTATTAATCTTTCTTGCTTCGCTTAAGCGTTAGCGAAGCTTAATCATTTTTTAAATCTTTATTAAAAACATTAGTCATCGTTGTAACTGCGTTTCACTTATTCTTTCTAGAATAATCTTTTTTTTAGTGCTTTTTTTTATCGCAGTCATAATAGTAATTAACTTTATTTTTTAAATTAATTAATTTAAACAAACGCTTATTGCTCGCTCGCGACTTTAAATTTTCATTAAAATAATTACTCTTTCTGAGTTTTAATTTTCTTTATTAGAAAAGAATTTCTGATTCTTTAATTTACGTTAGTTATTTTAATTAGTAAAATTCGTAACGTTATCGTTACGCTTACGCGATTTAATACTTTTCAGCATTATTGCTTTTATTAAAAGCTTTTCTTAATTTTTTAACATTATATTATTAATAATGAGAATCTTTTAACGCAGTTTCGAAAGAAGTTTAGTAAAGAAACTATTAATTCTTTGCGTTAACGATGCTTTAAGTAAATGAGCTTTAATATTCTTTAAATACGACTTAAAGCTAGTTACACTTTATTTTAATCTTTATTTTACTTTCTTAAATCTTTAATAAGCTTTAAGCTTTAAATTAACTGAATCGATTATTAAATTAAACAAGAATTAACGAAATTTCGTAAAGATATAATTCGTCGTCTTAACGTTTACGTTTATCTCGTAAGATTATTAATTCATGAAATCTTTCATTATATATTACATGCATTAAAGAATTTTTGTTACATCGTTAAAAAAGTAATTTAAGCTTAATTAAACTTAATTTTTATTTTTCGAAATCATTTTTCATGCTCGTTTTCATTATGATTTCTGTAAAGACGCATTATCTTTAACTTAATAATTTTCGCAGTGCGCGATTATTACGTTAACTTAATTAATACTTACGCTTTTATTTAAGCTTAAATTAATTATAATAACTCGAGCATCATTACTTTTAATATAACAGAAATTATAAAATTAACAGATAATTATTTAATCGCTGAATCATGATTATAAGACGAAATTAATCGATTTCGAAATTTCGCTCGTGTTTCTTTAACGTACGTAATAAATAATGTTAATCGTAATTTACGAGCTTTAACTTTTAATTTTATAATTTGTCGTAAAGCATGTAAACGATTAACTTTCGCTTGCGTCTCAATTAATATTTAATTCACGAATTTATTACGTAAAGTATTTTTTAAACTTTACTTTTTATCATTATTAATTACACGAGCTGATGATAAGTCTGCTTAAGATCGTTTTAATGATCGTGATTCTTCGCTATTATTAATAATTATTAAATCATTTAAATTAATCGCACTTAAAATATTTTAAGCTTTAATGCTAAGCTCTTTAAAGTCGCTGTTATTATTATAATTAATATGTAATTTAGAAACTGTTATAGTTATATTATGTTTCGAGCCTTTTCTTAAAAGAAGAGCGGTTAAAACTGTAAGATTAACTTCGTTAATTATTCGCTAGCGCGCTTAAATATAAAAGACGTGAGACATAATGAGCTTACTATAATTATACTCAGTTATTATAATACTAATATGTAAAATTAATCGCTAAAAAACATTAAGAGAATGAGCTTTAGCTTATTTAATATTCTTAATGACTTCATCGTTAACATTTCGCTATTTAGTCGTAATAAATCATTCTTAATACGTTATAAGAAACGTTAACTTATTAAGCGACTCGAGATCATTTAATAAGTCATTTAACCTTGCTCTTAATGAGCGTTATCATAAAGCTAGCGCTCGCTATTATTATAAAGATCTCGAAAATTAATATAAGATATTCGCATTCGCTAAAATTTTATTTATTTAATGCTTTAATCTGTATATTAACTACGCGACACGATCAATATATGAGTTAAGAAATTCTTAACAGATATAAAGATTTAAGCTATTAAATTAAAGAAGAACGAATGATTATTAATATTACTTATTAATAATATGTTAAATTCTTTTTACAAGCTAACTTTAATTATGTTTAAAATC
>JAABUO010006301.1_pt1 | contig 13685 bp, 14 predicted proteins | sample 5559291 | NCBI WGS metagenome assembly JAABUO01 (sample SAMN10711878, study PRJNA513372) | rock metagenome | isolation source: Antarctica rocks | place: Antarctica: Victoria Land, Finger Mt sud | reverse complement strand
GAGAGAGTGCACGGATAAACTCAGGCATTGTCATCCTGGTGCTAGGTCGTATTGCAAACAAATATTGGCAGCTCGCAACTTGAATGGAACCAAAGAAACAGCCACAAAAACAGTAAGACAAACACCAACAGCGCAGCAGTGTTCAGCAGTGGGTGAAAGCTGTCACCACAGGAAGCTCTGTGCATGCCAGCAAAGCTTTATGTTAGGACAGCTGACCTCAAATGCAGAGCTGGTGCCCCCTGCATCGCCCTGAACGCTCTTGATGCTTCTGACATTTGGGTCAAAGTTGACCCCAGCTGCCTGGACCACATCTATGGGGGCGGACAGAACCCAGGTCCAAGCCCTGTCTTTAGTTTCCTCAAGTGTGCCCATCTTGAACAATATGGCAAACTGCTTATTGATGTTCATGGGCCCTGGTTTGCCATACACCCTGGATGGCCTGCCACAAGCAACGTACTTTCACCAGTCATTCATGTATGCCCTGGGCCATTCATGCATGCACTGAATCATTCTTGAATGAGCCAACCATTCATGTATGCACCAGACCATTCATACATGCAGTAAACCATTCATATGCACTGAGCCATTCATGCACATACTGAATCACTCATGTATGCTCTTAAAGTGTTCCCCAAGGTTCAGTATATAATGTGATCGTGCATGCACACGTATGCACATTTGCATGTGTCAGTGGATGCCAGTCTGTTATACGCAGAGCCTGTCAATAGCAGCCCCAATCAGGGAGCAGGTCTGACTTTCAATGGACAGTGGGCCAAAGGCGACTGCCGATTTTGCCATCTCAGATGTGACTGGTCACGCAGAGACTCACAGATCCACGTGTCCTTTGTGCAGAGCAATATGCCATGAGACAAAGTGACAGGAGTAGGCAGCTGGACAGGCTATGGGGCCTGGACAGGGAAATCTGATCACTACATTTGGAGCTTAGCAGTCTGCCATCAGCAGACTATACAGACATGTTGTGTAGATCTATTTAGTCATGTCATGGCTGCCTGAAACACACTTCTGAGAGCAGAGTGCTTAGCGCCAGAAGAAGCAGGAGCATAACAGTGACTCACCCGTCAACAGGGTCCTCCATGCCTTCCTGCCATGCAATCCTAGCTCGCCACATCACACTTCCCTGCATGCAAGCAAGCTTATGCTCATAGGCACTTGGTACTTTCAAGACAAAGAAGGCTTCAGGGCATTGGCACAGCAATAGAAGCTGACAAGTAAGGAAGGGAAGGGACGGGAAGGGAAGGGATGGGAAGGGAAGGGAAGGGAAGGGAAGGGAAGGGAAGACCTTTCGGCGTCAATTTACTGAGAAGCCAAATGTCATACCGGGCTGCCCAGGAGCTGACAAGTTATATAGCCTCAATGCACTGCCTAGGCAGCACTGAAGGCTCACGTCTGTTGGGTTGCCTTCTGCTCAGGAATGAAGCTGAGCAGAAAATGCATGCAAGCACCATGCAGAGATATGCTTTCAGTGCGCCAAAAGGCAGGACACATGTTGGTTTGTCAGTCATGAAGCACCAGCTTAATGTTCCTGACGCAAGGAATAGCTGCGTTTGTATGATCAGCTGTCAAGTTGACACGACAAGTGACATCTCACCAGCAGACAGGAAGCATGAAAGCCAGCTCTCAACCCTTGCCTCAACATACAGCTCACTGCAAGCCTGCCCAGAAATTGTGTTCGTAAGCACAGCATGCATACACTGCATGTAAAAGGCTCAGGTTGCAGCCCTGCTTCTTACCACAAAGTCCGGAGGACCATCATTGAGGCACTGTGTGCGCACTTTGGAAAACTAGCCATCTGCCCCAACAACAAGCTTGGCATGAACTGGTGGCTGCCCATGATCAAAATGCAGAGTGACTCCATCTTCTTTTTCTTCGTAGTTCTTCATCTGAGGGCCAGCAGGTGTACTTCAAGGCTGTTTGGGGTCAATAAAATTTGTGCACTTGAACATTTGGCTTTTCCCTGCCCTCTCATGTCACTAAATGCATCAAACAAATCTTGAACTTGCTTCACTTGCAGCACAGCACAGAGAACAGGCTTCCAGAGGCTATGACGCTCGCTAGTCAGGCATGTAAACATGTGGTGAGCAACCTTCAGCTTCAGTGCATATCTCCATGCAGATGTGCTGGCGTGGGGGCAGGCAGTGCGCGCAAATGGGGGATCAAGACAAGGCACATTGCCTCTGCCTGCATCGTGCTGTGGCATGTATTAGTGTTGCAGGCACCTGTATTGGCCATTTGCAGTTATATCCATTTGTGGCTGTGTCAACACAATCTCAGGATCAACTATGTGAGCACCATGTCAAGTGAAGTGAATACTGAGTATGACTTCATTGATGCAGGTCACGAGCAGACTGCATCTGGAGATGCAGGGCAAGCGCATTGAGTACTGGCATGACAAACCTGCTTGTCGAACTCAACAACCCCTTCAGGAAGAGACTCATACAGAAGGTGCCGGATCTCATGCCACCCAAGGAAAAAAGGTGCCTTGCCATACTTTTCAGACAAAGCCTCGATGTTGCCAGTCATGCCTGGTGGAATGGTCATCAGAAGGTTATCATCTGTATCAAAGATTTTGCTCCCACCCCCTCTCACCCCATTGGCGATGAACCTGCATCATTTCCTGCTTCACGCAATACAGGCCGATGTCTGCACTCTGGTTTAGTTCCTCAAAGATCTGTGTAGCATATGTTTTTGAGGTGCACCTACTTCTGCAGCAGACTAGGCTGTATGGCCTCAAGAGCATTTTGAACGTTTGGCATCATCAAGACGCCCGAGCCCTGCAGCGTGTATTCCTTGAGGCTCTCGTAAACCTGCAAGGCAAGATCGGGTCGTGGGGAACTAACAGACATGCGTGTACACGGCATACAGCTGGATTGCCACTTCGACCGGACCTTCACGGTTGTATCGGTGCCAAAGGCCGATCCGATGGCAGCAGCTGCTGCCAGACCCCCTGGACCACCTCCAACCACCGCAACATCGACGTCGAACTGTTTCAACGCCATGCTAGTCGAGCGTAGGTTACTGATCACGCGCCTTCTGCGTTGAGGCGCGAAGTTGATACTGAGTGAGGGCGCCGACGTGTGTATTCCGAAAGATTGCAGATGCAAGCGCGACATTGTCCTCCAATCGCAGCTCCGTAAGCTATTTGGTCAGCAGGTGTTGAGATGAACCCAGCCACAGCTTGTGACTCATGTGAGCTTCCATGATCTATCTCCGTAAGCCTCAGGTAGAAGCATGCAGCCAGGGTGGTTTCACTCGGTTTTTTTAGGATGAGCTTGTGCCCAGGCTGTGTGTATGCTTTTTGCAGACTGCAATGGCATTGCACTTACCCAAGATTCATTTCAAGAGACAGCTTGTCTTTGGCAGTCGCCCCGCCCAAATTGGTAAGAGTACAAACTGCACACTTGGTTCACAGCCATGGAGATGAATATGGTTGCAGACAATAGGGTGAAGGTTGTTAAAGTTGCTCGGCTGTGCTAGGCCAGTCTAAGCCATTCATGACTGATCAAGTTTACCAAACTCTGTCATGAGATGCATCCTACACATGCATGTTGCTTGAAGAATCAAGATAAACAGCCAAAAGACAATAAGGTAGCACCAATATGCACAACTGCAACAAGAGGATGCTTTCAAAGACGTCTGTGTCAAAGCTTCTGCAGCCTTGCTTGTATTGCATGCTTGTTCACAGACAGCTTCAATTTGGAAAGCTTGGAAAAAGCTTTACAGGTTGCTATGCTATGCATTGTGCTTGCATCTCACTAAGACATTTGTAGGCAAGATCCGATTCATGTTTTGTGGGTGCTGGTTGTCAAAGGCTGATCCTTTGTTGCAAAAGCATGCTGTGGACACCAAGCCGCTTTTACAGACTTCATGTCCCAGCATTTAAAGAATCTCATGTGATGACAGCTGTTGCATGCTTGACATCTGGACCAGCTGTGCTGCAAGACTCTGCACATGCAACAGCTCGTGAGAGTAGCGCTCCAGCAGAGCATTGTTTGCTCCCAGGTAATGCTTCAGCTCATGTGAGGTCTCTGCCAGTTCAGTAACCATCCTTGCAGTCCTTCCCATATTGCCAGCAGCCTCTGTGCTTCTGTCTGAATCTTGGGCCATGATGGCTGGAACCTGCATATCCAGCCCAAGCTTGACTATTGTCACATTGTGCAATGCGTTTTGTGATTCCCAGCAACTGCAAACCACAACGTGACACATACAGAGGCAGCTAGCCGTCTGTGACATGCTTACCTGATCTGATGCTACGGGCAGGCAAGTGCTGATATTGGTTGCAAATAGATGGACAGGCTGGAGCAGTAGCATTTCTGTGCAGGACATCAGGACAAATGCTGTGCATGCTCAAAATGATGTGTTCACGGTCGCTGATCATTCTGCTGCAGCTTGCCTGGGCAACAGACTCATCAGTTGAGCAACCTAATGACTTTGTGGGCAGGTTAGCAGCCAAGGACAGCCTGCTAGCCAGGCATTCCATACTTTCTTGACTTACAAATGCAAGGCAGGATGTGACAGCATTGTAGGCAGGCTTGTTGCGCAGTCACCTGTGTTGATGCTGCGCTAGAAGCTTGACCCATGAGGCTGTCAACATGCTGCTGTGACTGCCTGAGAGCATCCCGCAGCTTGGCAACTTCCCCAGCAACTAGTGATGCGTCTGCAGCCTGCACAGGAGCCTCTTTGTTCTGGAATCCTTGGAACAACAACTTTGTTTGTATAATTTTGCTTTTGGAAAACTTTATTTGTGTTCTTGTTTGCTTTGAAAAACAAAGACTTTGTGACAGCATGCCAGGAGAAATACCCTGAACAACTTGTTTACAAGCATGCTCACGTCCTAACTTCATTTCAACATGCCTGCAAAGTGTTGACCGTTGACATGTGCCTGATGTTACGGGCTATATGCTGTCAACCCAACCCTTGGTGTGATTTGCATGGAGCATCTTCTCTGTACTGGCTGAAGCTCTGCAAATACATGACTACAGCATTCTGCACTTGCAGTGCAGTGTGATGTAAAACCAGTGCTGCAGCCTGTGGGTGTACATACAAGCAGCACATATGTCCAGCATGATGGCATCTCTGCGTGCAAGCTGGAACATAACTATTGGTGTGGTATGATGGGCAAGAAGCATGCTGCCACATATCACAAGCTGCAGAAGAGCAGCACCTGTCCAGGACCACCGGTAGTAGCCCCATTGATGAGGGGTACATGCTGCAAAGCATGGCTTAGAGCTGACTGCACAGCCGATATGCTTTTCTGCTGATCAACCTGCATACAGCAAGCTGATGAGGGACTTGAACTGCAAGCCATCATGCTGAGCAAGCACTTGAAATGATGCACGCCATACGCCAACAATGGCCCACAAGAAATGCCAACAAACAACATCAAGGCCGTGATTTGATTGTCAAAGCAATTCCCTAAATTTTCTTGTTGTTGGGAACATGATACAAACAACTTGAACAGCTTGCAATTGGTAGACAGCTCACATGCTGTTGCAAGGCTTCCCGCTGCATGTCTAAGTATGATGCATGTCTAGTATGATGCATGTCTAAGTATGATGCATGTCTAGTATGATGCATGTCTAAGTATGATGCATGTCTAGTATGATGCATGTCTAGTATGATGCATGTCTAGTATGATGCATGTCTAGTATGATGCATGGACTGACCTGCGTGCTTTGCCATCGCTGCAATCTGGGCAGCTGGTTTGCCAAGGCAGCCTCAACCCTTCTTTGACGCTCCACAGCTCGCAACTCAGACTGCTGCTGAGTCACCTGCTTGTGCAGGTCAGCTACATGCAGCGCGACTGCTGCCAAGCCTTGCTCTGCCTGCAACAAGTATGGGTGGGGCGCAGCTCAACCAGCAGTGGTATATCTTTGATCAAAGCAGCTGCCAATGCAATTCGGCAGCAACTGCAACCGCACCACAACAGGCTGCAGCAGTCTACGTCAGGTACCATCAGTCGCTCATTAGGCAAGCAGATCATCAAGATGCATGTGCCTGAGCCAGAAGCACATGCTATTACATCAGATCTTAACAGTAAAGCTATGTAACTATACATGAGGGATGATAATGGCATGATAATGAGTGTCCCAATGGCATAAGAGGTGGCAATGTGTAGCTTGAGATGCATGGCAACCTGTTGCTATGCAGACCATACCTCTGCGCATCTGCCAGGCCAGAAGCCAGACCACAGAGCAAGCACAGGGTTTGCTGACGTGTGCATTGGTGCAGCAGAAGAAACGCATTTCACAGGGCTGTCACCATGCACCGACTTGCCTTCTTGAAAGCAGGCTTACACACTGCACATTCGCTAAGAGGTGTGTACACAGACCTTCGGTTTGGCAACAGCCATGGCTTCCTCAAGCCGGCAGTTCAAAAAGCGCCACTGCAAGTGCCGCCATCTTTCGCACTGCAGCTCCAGATTGAGCTCCTGCATACAAGCAAACTTGAGTCCTATCTATGCCTGCTCTCAGCTTTGTGGATCAAGCAATAGGGAGGGTTGGTGCTGCTGTGGACACTGATGTGAGGTTGTTCAAGTCCTTGCTGTACCAGGTGTCCCTTCAGAGAGACAAATGGAGAGAAAAGATTTTTTCTCTGAGTGCGCCGCAACAAAGTGTTCAACATAGCCAAGAGCTTGTGATACGTCCAAATGTGTTGCTTCTGCAGGACCATGAAGCGGCGCTACCAGCGGGACAGCAAGATCTTGCAATTACAGTGCTTTTGGGTCAGCTCCACAGCATACAACGCAGACACAAAGAGGTGTATCTTGGGGGCACAACCATGCTTACGCCGGTGAAACGGTCATGGTTGGCATGCAGCAGACATTTCTGGACTGTGCTGCCTGGCAAATCGTCTTGGCAGGTCGCAGGTGTGGTCGACCAGTGACGCAGCTTGACATTCATAATAATGCCACATGCTTTGCTGCAGGCGAGGTGAAATGCATGCAATCTTTTGACCCACCTCTATGGAAGGCCCTTTGTTCTTGGCTTGCTTGCCCGCTTTACCAGCCCCAGATTTAGCCTTTGCGGCCTTGATCTGAACAACACCTTCTTCCCTTGCATGATTACCAGCCTCCTTTCCCAGGGCATCATCAGAAGGCCCTGCCTTTCCCCCCGGTGAAGCAGCAGCTGCAGCTCGAAACTCAGTTCTTGTCTTGCTCGCACTGACAGCCTCCCCACCACGGTCTGCCAGCTCATGGGCCATTGGCGCTTCCTGATCAACCCTGATGGCATCAGTGTTATTTGTGCTTGATGATGCTGCAGTGTCCCCACTGTTTGTACTGACTGGTAGACGCATGTGACTTGCCTGCTGGCTGGTGTGGTGACTACTCACTCCAAAGGAGCCACTGCTTGAGCAGAGCCTGCTGTCAGAAGCAGGTTCAGAGCGACGCAGTGCAGCGGGATCATCCACTTGTTTGACAGGAGTCAGCACAGATGGATCAGCAAGATGGGACTGCAGGCCCTGTGTCATTGAACGCTGTACCCTATGACCTGATGTCGCTGAGCTGCTATGACTGCCACTTGACTGTGCAGCATTGGCATTCATGCTGTTAGCCTGGACAGCAGCAAATGGCTCCCTTGCTTGTGTCATGCTGGGCAGTACATCTGACTTGACATCATCAGGCGCTGTTGCTCTAAACTTGCCAGTTGCAGACACTGACTTGTTCTGACTGTGGGCAACAGCTTTAGATGCAGAGATGTCTGTTTGTTGGGGAGCAGCTTGCAACTGCAGCAGAGCTGAATGCACAGCTGCTGCTGGGGTGACTGAGGGTCGAGGGTGAATGGGGTCACCACTAGGAGTGGCAGCGTCATGAGAAGCTTCAAGTGAAGGTGACAACAAATCCGCTGGGAGGTTCTCGTGAGAGGAATGGCGCACAACAAGGGGCTGCTGCTGTACCACAGCTGACTGCCTTTTGACAGCATGGCTCCTGTACCAGCATAGCACAGAAGTTGGTTAATGATGCAGGTACATATGAGGGCTGCACTGCTGGCTGCACTGTAATGCGGCAGCAGGCAGCAGGCAGCAGGCAGCAACAGCAAAGCAGGTCTTGTTATGCTTGCCACTATAGACAGAGTACAGGCCATGAGACAGCAAATTGCATGCTGGACTGAATGTTTGGGCCAATTGCATACTTGCCGTGCAAGCACAGTGATGCAGGGTTTGACAGCCCAGACCTGTGGCATGCATGATACAATGATGGCAAAGACACAGGAGCATTGTATGCATGCTAATGACTGCTCACATGATGCCAACCCAAGCAAGTCTGTGTTGCAGACTCACGCTGGATTAGCTGAGGCTGCTCTGCTCGTTGTTGCGGGCGCTGCTGGGCGAGTCTGATGCAAGGGCGCCTTCTTGACAGTATCCACAGCATGCCTTGCAAGACCAGAGCCAGTAGCTCCTTTCTGAGCGACTTTCTGCTGCTGTTGCTGCTGCTTCTGCTGTTTTTGCTGCTCCCTCCACTCCTGAAGCTTGGCCTTCATTTCTGCGGCCTTGGCAGCATGCTGCTGTTGCTTGTCTGATGCAGCATGACTATCCTGAGCTTGCAAGCGGTTCAAGAAGCTGGGCTTGGAGACTTTGGAGGAAAGGCTGCTCTGCTGGTGCCTTGAGCTTGCTGCTGTGCTTTGCTGCCACCGCGGCTTGCTGCTGTTGCCTGAGCCCGATGTATTATGACTTTGGCCCGTTGAAGCAGAAGACTGAGGTGTCTTTGCAGCAGTGCAACTCTGACTGGCCACAGACTCAGCAGGCAAGGCAGGTGACCTGGGAGTAGCAGTTCTGCTCTTGAGTTCAGGAATTTTGCCAGCAGGCTGGACTGGTGGTGAATCGCGTTTGCTGGGCCTGATGATGTTGTTTGCGTTTATAGAGGTCTGCAGTCTGCCTGCTGATGCTGACCTTCTGGGCCTTTGCCTGACAGGGTCTGCTGTGCTGGCGCTGTCAGCTTCAAAACTGTCCCCCAACAAACTGGCAGACAATTGACTGCTGCATGCGCTCATAGCAAGCTGACAACGTCTTCCGCAGCTTCAATACGATCTGCATGTCAGCGCAAAAAAATGACAAATACACCGTTCACGCAAGGTCCCTTTGTAACTGCCCTTGACCTAGGTTGTGACCAACAACGCAAGCAGAACTGCACAGCAAAAGCTTGCGCAACCTTACCTGACGTGCAAATAAGGTCTTACACGCAAGGCGATCATGCGCAAGGGCAGCTCAGAGCTGCTCGTGATGCCGTGATCACTGCACTTTATGATGCTCGCTCAAGCGGTGTCTCCAATCCCGCCCTGTCCCTGTCAGAGAGTGATCAGGACTTGCTCATCTGCGGATGTCGTTCTGCCGGTCAACTGGGGGACTGTCGATCTGCAGCTGTGACGTGCAAAGAATCCCGTGTTTGAATAATGCTTTTGGATCTACATGCAGAGGAGCTATCAAAGTTTGCTGGCAATGATAAAAATATGCAATCAAGCTTGTGTCAAAGTCTTGGCAGCGGTGCAGAACACCCTGACAGCTATGTGCGTTTCATGATTGGCCACCATGCAATCTGAGTAATATATTGTAGCAACCTGATGCACTTTTGCATGCTTGTTCATTCACACTTAGCCATGTGTACTGCCAGCTTGCATGATCTGCTTGCAGCCAAGTGCTCGACCAAGCCGGCAGGGCCACCAGATCCTTGCTGTACTGAAACTGAGACATGCACTGAAGCACAGGTGTCAAGCCAAGCTGATCCTATGCCTTCCTCTGCTGTGGCCTCTGGCAGAGGGCCCCCCTAAAGGAGCTCTTCCACGCCCCCTATTGCTAGCGGCAGGCTGCAAGGCGCTACCATCAGGCAGGATTGGACCTGAACTAGCATCAACCCTTCTGCTGAAAGGCTCAGCAGATGCAACTTGATGATGAAAGAGAGTTTTGGCAGCAATCTCAGAGTCCTGGCAGTGAGCTTCCTGTGTACTTTGCTGACTGAGTCCAGAAGTTGCGAGCTGGTTTGTTTCAGGTTGTGTTTGTGCACTGAGCTCATTATCCCTGCTGTGTTGTGCAGCAGCTGCTCTCATTGGCGCTGCCCCAACTTGCACCTGCATAAGTGTAACACAAATCAGCTGTATGTGCATGCTGCACACCATCAACGTTGATCACTGTGCAAGCTACACATCGTACACCAGGTTACACAGACAAAGATTTGCGTTTAACAGCAAATGTGACTAGTTCCTGAACACTTTCCACGCGCATAAATGGTACGCCTGCCAGTAGGTGAGTGCCTGCACAGAGCCTGTACCTGTGTGTCAGGTATCACATCCTGCTCTCGGACAGCAGTAGACTGTGCAGAGCCTTCATCAGCCATAGTTGGACGGCGAATGCCATCTGGCCTCACCTGACCATGGTGGGCTGTCAGATGTATCCTACAATAGCATATTGTTGTTTGTGCAGATATTAAGTGATCTGCAGCAAGATAACGGTTGCAGTATTGATGCACAGGATAAGCAACAGTAATATGCAAGACTGACTATGTACAACGGCTGATGAAAGTGCTTGTCTGTCAGAAGTGTCCCATGACATAATGTATCACTTCTGTGGGTACCTGGCTGAGACCCAAATTGCATGCAACAGGTGTGTTTTATGGCAGTCCATGCGTCCAAGCGGCATGCAAAATTGTGTATGCAGCCTTGCATGCACGTATGGTGAGTGGACTATACCTGTCAAAGCCTGAGTCTGCAGGTATTTGGTGAAAGTCAGTCAGATGCTGATGGCGTTGAGCAGCCAAGCAGAATCTACTGTTGCAACCCTCTACCAGGCACTGGAAGACTGGCATGCGCTGGGCAGCTTGAGATGCAAAGAAGGAGTCATGCTGCTCAGAGACATGGACTGAATGCAGGTACGGCGTGGGCAGCACAGTGTGGCATGTGGAGCACTGCTGCTGTGATGACCTCACGCCCCTGTAGCAGCCAGTAAGCGTAAGCAAAGTATATATCATGGCTCAAAGCGTAGGCACAGTTCACATCATGGCTCAAAGCATCTGAAGACAGCACAGGCTGCCAGGTTGTGTAGCTGATGATTTGATGTCAGACTATTGTCAGGTTCAATCGGTTTGCAAGTCTGACAGCTGTCAATGGTGCATTGCTAACCAGCTGGTGCACTGCACTGCATCTGCTTCCAAGTCTTTCATCAGCATCTTCTCATCCTGCCGGCTCATCTGAAGCAGAACATACGAGTCAACAAGGCTTCAGCCAACTAGGGCTTGAGAGCCAAAACGCAAAGTCTTGTTGTCCAGAAAGCATTGTCAGCAGTCATACAATTCTGTACCCTGGGAGCGCCTTCTCTGGCCTTCAGTTCGCGCTCCAAGTTACCTGCCTCAAATATGGGATCTGTAGCGGGAAGAGGCCGTCGGGACAACTGCATGCGGTTGTGCATGCCAATACTTCCAAAAGCTGTGACGATCTCGTCGGGACACTAAACACAGGCAAATAAAGGTGGCACTAAGCCGCGACTAGGCACAAGAATCAATTGCTGCCGCTACATGGTCGGCCAGGGGTTCGAGGGCAACATATGCTGATGCATCGGCATGCCCAGGCGGATGAGGGCAGAGTCTTCGGCCGAAGACTCGAGGTTGCACTACGCTAGCAGCTTCGTGCGATGGGACTACAGTCGCATGTGTTCTCCGACTTTGGGCTGCGAGTACATCCACGGCCTGAATAGCATGGCCAGGTTGGGTCCCCAATTGAGCCAAACGATGAAGGGAGATAGGTTTGACTTTGCTCCCGCGTAGTCTAGACTGCGAGACCTGATTAGTTCTGAAACTGTAAAGGTTTGAGTTGCTCCTTCCAAGTTCTCTACGCGTGGTGCGTGTTGCTAGACGCCAGTCCTTGCTGCAGCATCGCTCCCAGCCCTGTCTGCTGATCAACTCGATCTATTCAAGCATCCGGACACGCCTGCTATGACCTGCATGGCTTGAATCGTTGCACAGTATTCTCTGTGAGTCTCTCGGATTTGCGCAAAATCAACCACTTTACCTTGTGTCCAGCTGCTGGCACTGCTTTGGGCTGTCAGAGGAGAAGTCACTGCTTTTAAAGGTAATAAAGGGCAATCTGCCAGCTCGGCCAGACGCTGCTCGCATCTCTCTTTTCCTGGCCAACAATGTGATTGAAGGCTATGCCACGAACATGACGGCTGCAGCAGTGAAATTTTGCCATGCTACCTTCTTGCAGGAGTACAAGCAACGTGGTGGCAATGGCCAAACAGCTTCTGCATCTGGCCAAGCTGCTATTCAGTCTGGTTGCTATTACAATCAATTTGCCCCTTTCGACGGCTGGGGAATGGATTGTTGAGACTCACTCTTTGGTCACCCGGGCGCCAGCAACGATTGCTGGTGTGGAAGATGCTGCTATTGGAGATGTGAGTTGCCACCTCACATGACCTTTCTTACATGATACATCAACCATCAGAGGCAGCATCTGGACACAAGTCACAAGGCTGTATCTGCTGCAGTTTGGAGTGCCAATGTATGGAGCCTCCATGCTTGGAGAGCTTGTGCGCTCAACAGACAATAGTCTTGCTTGTGAGCCATTTCAGAAGGCGGTTGTACAGCCAGCACATGGTCTTCCGCCAGTATTGCTAGCAGAAAGAGGAGGTGAGCATGCATCATCTCAAGCCTACTGCTATGGTGCCTTTGATGCCCGGCAAACTGACTGTGCTGATGTGCTACTCCAGGATGCTACTTTATTGAGAAGGCCTACAATGCTGAGAAAGCTGGCTTCAAGGGCATTCTCATCTATGACAACACTGTAGAAAGGCTTCTAACAATGGCTCCTCCGGAAGATCGTCCAGAGATTGCCAAGCTGGCCAATGACATCAGCATTCCTACGGCTCTGCTCACTCAGGTTAGCCTGTTCATCTGCTGATGACTGGCAGGCTTTCAGACAGGAGTGCCAAACATGCTGATTATTGCCATTGGATTATTGTGCAGGCCATAGGGCAGAAGCTAGCTGACACTCTCAAAAATGGGGACTCCGTAGTGGTTGAATTGGACTTCAAGGAGTCAATGGCACACCCAGATGACAGGTACTCAATGCAACATTGTCCTCAAAACTAGTTGACGATCATTGGTCGTCACGCTCTGATCGCTGGCTTGACATGGTCTGACAGCACTGTTGCAAATCAGCTTGACCCAACTTTATTTTGGTCCTCAGGGTGGAATGGGAGTTCTGGACAAGCAGCAATGATGCCTGTGGCAGCAGTTGCGACAGGCAAAGCCGCTTCAAGCTTGACTTTGCTGAGACTGCCATCAACCTTGAAAAGGTAGGGCTTTTCAAAACACCCACACAAGCCACTGTTGCAAATTTTGCTCAAGGCATGTTGGTACACTCTTCCTAAAGCTACCCAGTGTGTAAGCTACCCATCAGCGGTGACTCATGAGAACTACACGACTCTGCACTTCTGCTCATATCACCCCTAAGCTTAGCATGTTTGTTTATGTGCAGCGTGGCTACACACAGTTCAGGCCCCATTTCATGGTACAGAAGTGCTTAGACAGCTCTAGCAGTCAGACATGCCAAGACAATTGTGTCAACAATGGACGCTACTGTGCAATGGACAGTCTTCCGGAAGGCCTGCAAAGCAGCTACAATGGCCGTCAGGTACATATAGCTGATTGCAAGACTTGAAAAGCAATGCGTGTGGTGCTCAGA
>JAABUO010006300.1_pt1 | contig 13687 bp, 18 predicted proteins | sample 5559291 | NCBI WGS metagenome assembly JAABUO01 (sample SAMN10711878, study PRJNA513372) | rock metagenome | isolation source: Antarctica rocks | place: Antarctica: Victoria Land, Finger Mt sud | reverse complement strand
GTGAGGTAGTTGGTCTTGTGGTGATGAAAGGGTATAAAGATGTTCGAAGTGGGTGACGGGGATTTGGGGGCGGGTATGTTTAGGTGGAGGGGGGGGTTTAAGATGAAATCCGTTTGGTTATGAAGGTGTTAAAAAGCCTAAATGAGAATTTCTAGACCTGAATGTGACTTCTTTGAGCGTGTGCTTTTGCTCTGTGCATCGACTTTGCCTTTGCGGCTGTGTCTCTAGTTCTTAAAAATCCAACATGAACATGGGAAATCTCCCGTCTCTAAAATCTAGCCATTTCTTCATATCCTTTTAGTTCAGATCGTTCGTTTTTTGAAGCGTAAAGCATTTTCTACAAATCTTAACGCATCTAGAAAAAAACCCCTGAAGGTATGGGAACGGGCGTGGTAGGGCGTTTTCGGTCAAGGACTCTCCGTCAATTTCGGCGTATTTCCCATCATCTTTTGACGTAGATCATAGGATGAATGAGCGTGTAGTGATTGCTACTTTGTTAAGAAATCGAAATGAGTAATTTCTCAGTAGGGAAATGAGTGTCGAGAATGAGGAAGTTCTTCCTGGAGAATCTGGGCATAGCAAGGTTCTATGTAGTAAATGCGTAGATAAGAAAGGGGATGGGTCTAGAAGAGATTTTTTCGGGGGTAGAAGAGATAGTTGATAAGGAGTAAGTTCTGTCTGGAAGAAGGTTGCATGGCTGAATGTGAAGTTGGAAATGCTAGGTCATAGAGGGGAAGAGATCGAGCTGGAAAATCTCGACTGGGAAATAATTTTGGGAGGTTCTGCTAGATTATGTCTAAGTAAACTCCAAAGGTTCCAAGACATTATTCAATAGTCCCCGTAACTGCTGCTTTTCCAATACTGCGTGGAGGTGAATAAATAGTTCTCGCTAGGTGAAGTTAGGGGAGAATGGAAACCCGTAACCTAGAGAGTCACAAAATATCCTCGAAGTCGGGGAAAGTGAATGCACCAAGCAAACGGGATTATTGAGCAGGTGCCACAGCAATATAGGTAGGACGTAGATATCGGGAATTGCAAAGGATGATAAGTTGTCCACATTGCCCTCCCCTTGTCCTTGGGATACGACTATGCCAACCACCAAGGCCTCGAATAGGCACATATACTATTCCGTAGCAATAGTCTTGACGCTCCACTTACCCACTTAACATAGTTGTCAAACCCAAGTCCCAACCTAACATGGGATTTCGGATGTGTCTTCCAGAGCAACGGCCCACAATAATAGCTATAAAACACTCTGAACTCACATTTCGGCGGCGCTTCCGGCGAAAAGTGAACGCCATCTAAAATGAATAGAACAAGTGAAAATTCTGCTGTGATCGTGAAGGGGCACCAAAACCCGGTTCTGACCTTCCACCTCCTTCTTCCTTCTTCACGACAACACTGTGGTTGTCATCGTGATATAGACAGCAAGCTCGTTTTGCAGCAGGAACCTTCAGGTACATCGTCTGCAGCAGTGTGGATAACGCCAGAAACACCGATCGCTAAGCAGTCTTGGTCTGGGGAATTTTCTTAATACACACGCAAACGATCACAAGATTGTACCTCTGTCTTTTCTCTGTGTGCTCATAGTACCCACACACCTTCAGGCCGGCATCAGTGTGGATAATTTCAGAAAGCACAGTCCTAAAACAGTCTTGATCTGGGGACCTTTCTCAAAACATTCGCAAACGATCACAAGATTGGACTTCGGTCTCTTCTCTTACCTACAATTATCGAACACCTTCAGGTTGATATCAGTGTGGATAACTTCAAAAAGCACGCTCCTAAAGCTGTCTCGGACTTTAAGCGTTTCTCAACGCCTTCACAGACGATTATCAGATTCGACTGTCTCTTCTCCTTGCTCTTACAGCAGATTAAACGACTTCAGCTCGACATCTAAGGCTTTGCACAGTCATCTCATAGCAGTACTGCAATAGAACACCGGTCGCAGAGCAATCTTGGTTGTGCAACTTTTCTCACCACGTTCACAAACGATCACTAGGTTCGACGTCCATCTCTTCGTGGTGCTCTTACAGCAATCAACTAAACACCTTAACCTCGACATCTAAAGCTTCTCACCGTCATCTCATTGTATTACAGCAAGCAAGACAGAATGGCGCTTCCAAACACTCAGCCTTTCGTCGAGACCGACCATCCACCACACCTTCGTCCTTTTGCTGGAACTATGCCTGGTCATGCCAAATATCCTCCTGTAGTCGCAAAAGTCGAAATGCTTGGCTATATCGAAGACACCAACGCCATTAGCTATTCACGTGATATTGGACGCTCTTCTATCCTTAAAGGCAACGTGTATTACATGTTCGGCGACACGTTCTGCAAGAATCAGCAAGGAGCTTTTGTTGGCGTGCAAAGCACTACGTCCTCTATCATCAACAAGCCATCTCAACCCTTGAGTAGTACCTACCTCACCATCCAGGAAGACGGAGTGGTGGACGCCTTGGTTCCTTTGACCGAAGCTGAACATCGCCAGGAGAAGATCATTTGGAAGGATAAGACACACCCTAGGGTAACTTTGTGGGCCTTTGGCGGAATGGTAGAGGTTGGAGAATACGGATATCTTTGGTTTCAGAAAGGAGTGATCAATGAGACAGAAGGAAACGAAGAAAACGTATACAAAGGGACCGGTCTGGCACGTGTGAAAGCCGATAAGGATGGTCGTCTCAACACCTACCGCGCTAACGGCCCACTCATATTCAGTGCGGACGAGCCTCGTATCGGAACTTTGTCAACTATCGTAGAGGGTGATTTCGTATATTTGTGGGGCGATCATGCCAAGGGTTACGGAGACGGCATCATTCTCAGCCGCGTCTCAAAAGATATGCTCGAGTACAAGGATTGCTACACATACTGGAATGGTGATAGCTATGTCGCGGACTGGAAGGAGGCACAGCCTGTTTTTAATAAAATGCAGTCAGGGGCGGTCGTTCGAACCTGTCTCTTCGGAGAGGAGATGCCCTGGCTGTTTGTGGGATCTACGGGCTGGGCGGATAGCAAGGTAATGCTCGGAGCTTCTGCAACTCTGGAAGGACCGTTCAACGAAAAACCAATCTTCATGGCTGAAGGACTTGACCAGCCGGACACTATTATGTACTGCATGTACCCACACACGTGGGCGTTTGATGGGCATAAGGGCGAACTCATGGTGACGTGGAGTGAGCAGTGGCCGGGTGGGGTTGTTGGTGCGAAAATCAATTTGGTGATAGATAGATGCTGAGCATTGACTGATGGTAGCAGGAACAAAGAATCAGGGTGTTTTTGCTTCGAAATTCAATCTCCAACTGGATGGAGGAAAGTACTTTGCAAGAATTCCCTTAGCTGATTACTCCAGTAAGTAGATAGCCAAAGAATTTCCTCTAGATGTCAGTCGATTGATCCATTGATAGTGGCCGTGCAATCGACGATAGTGTCAGAAATGACACAAAGCCTCAATAGGTACTATATTGGGGGCACTACCGTCGAGTTAGAAGGGCGGTATGTTACCCCCGGGTTTGCCCCTCCACCCGACGTCATGGGGCGAGTCCTCCGGTTGGAGGTATGAACACCTTATCTGTTCCACTCCTAGTCATCAGTCAGCATCCTAATTGATTTCTACAGGCAAAGGAGGTGAAAGACCTGGCGTTGGCGGCCTCGCTGGTCAGGCGGCGGCTTGACGGAATGAAGAGGGGGAAAGAGGGTAAGTCTCTGTTTGAAGTCATTGTTTGATGCTCATCTAATATTCGCTTTTACCAGGAGGAGACAGACGCCGCAAGGGCGGTCTGGCACGAATTTTCTGGTCTCTGGTGGGTAAATGAGTAGAATGAGCTCCTCGTTAATTAGACATAAATTGCAACGTTTGCAAAATGACTGCTTAACTGCTTGACCTTCTTGAAAATGAGGTGAACAGGATAATCGTACTATTGACACAGACACAGACTGATAACAAAAATTCTGACGGAATGACATCTTAATGGGAGTAAGGACTACTGGGTGATGAGCTGAGCTGAGCAAGTTTGTTCTACCTTTGTCACCAAACTGTCAAGTTAACGAGTTCTTATATCTTACATCGTGATTAGAAGATTGAGTGCAAAAGCATCGCATTACATGGGAATAGTGGAAGTGGATAAGACGACATATATAGGAATACGAAGAGTGAGAGTCGAAGACCTGGCACTAATTTGTCAGCCATATTTCACGCTAGTATTTTGCTTAGATGGTCAACAACACCACATCTAACCTTTACCTCCCCAACATCAAAACGGTTCTCGCATACGCTACCTAATCGCTACTATCATCTTCTACCATCCATCATGGCGAACTACCTCGCCTCTATCTTCGGCACAGAACAAGACAAGGTCAGCAAGATTCCGCCTAACGACCTTCAAGCACAAAGCTAACACACTCCCAAGGTCAACTGCTCATTCTACTACAAAATCGGAGCCTGCCGTCACGGCGACCGCTGTTCGCGAAAACATGTCAAACCCTCCTACTCGCAAACCATCCTCCTCCCCAACCTTTACCAGAACCCCGCCTACGACCCCAAAAACAAAATGAACCCCAGCCAGCTGCAAAACCACTTTGACGCTTTCTACGAGGACTTTTGGTGTGAGATGTGCAAGTACGGCGAGCCGGAGGAAGTCGTCGTCTGTGACAACAATAACGACCGTAAGCTCCCCCCACCCACCCAATTAAAGGTTTTCCCACAACCAAGCTAACTCTACCCCCAACCAGACCTTATCGGCAATGTCTACGCGCGCTTCAAATACGAAGACTCGGCCCAACAAGCCTGCGACGCCCTCAACAGCCGCTGGTACGCCGCGCGCCCCATCTACTGCGAGCTCTCCCCCGTCACCGATTTCCGAGAAGCGTGTTGCCGCCTCAACAGTGGGGAAGGATGTGTGAGGGGCGGATTCTGCAATTTTATTCATCGGAAGGAGCCTAGTGCGGAACTAGAGAGGGAATTGGAGCTGGGGACGAAGAAGTGGTTGAGGATGAGGGGGCATGATCAACGGAGCATGAGTCGGAGTCCGAGTCCGGAGCCGACGAGGAAGAGATATTGAACGGTGGGGTTAGGAATGGATCTTTGTAGTTGTTGCATGCTGTTGAGGGCACCAATGGAGAGGCTGCATGCTTGTGGCGGTTGAATCTCGGAATACCATGGGAAAAGCGTGGCGTTTAGCTATGGCGCATTATCAAGCTTGAGAGAACTGTCTGTAGGATATGCAATCAACGAGATACAGGAATATATCTCAACATTCCTTTCATCATGATCTTGATATGTCTGGTAACTATGGTATCGTTCGTCGGCTAGTACTATATAACCCTAATATCTATCTCCACCAAAATCCTCAACATCAAACCAGCGCCCCATTAACCCCAACCAGAGCACATCCCATCCCATCCCCGTCCCTTCGCCTTAGCTTTCTCTTTCCCTTCCCATCCCCTTTAAGGAAACGAAACCCTCTCCCCATGTCTGAACCACCCATGCCTACTCAACCACATCACCACCAGCACGATCCCCGCCACCACTGCCACAATCAAGAGCATCGAAGCACAGACGATGTAGCGGTTTCGTTTTCGCTTTTTGCTTTGTCGGGCTAGCCATGAGTCTCTGCGGGGAGCGTTGTTAGCGTTGTTGCGAGGGGTGGGATGATGAGGGCCGCATGCATACGAGTGCTTGAGATCTGGATGCGGGGACGAAGCTGCTTCGTCCAGGTGGACGGCGATGGAGAAGCGTTTCCAGAAGAGAGGATCCTGTATCACGACCATTGCGAGACGGTGATGCCGGGATGTACCGGCGAGCGGAGCTTTATGGTATAGAGAGCGTAGCGCAAGGATGTGGAGGGTTATGGCATATGCTAGCAGGAATCGATCGAGTAGGCCTTGTGCGTAGAGGTTGACTGGAGCTCGTTTTTGGGTTTGGAAAGGTGCGCGTGAAGGCCGAAAGGGGGCGAAGAAGGAGAGACTGGCGAATTTTGGAATTGTAGGATGGAAGGTAAAGACAGGCACTGCTAGCAGGTTGCGAAAGGAATGGATAGACGATGAAAGCCGTCAGTGTAAAAGAGAAGCTTGCATACTCGTGAAATTAGGAGAGTACTAACAGTACGGATGTATATCAGGGACAGGATTTATCGATATTTGTTTCCCATTTGGCGACGGGTCTCTGATCGGCCCATGAAATCATCAATTGAAAGGTATATGCACGAAATGCAGCAATGTTTTAGGGGTTAAGATTAGGCCAGTAGTGGGACAGGGTCTTTTGATATTGGATGTTACGAGTACGGGTGGCTGGTGCGCTTTTTCGCGTTTAAATTCAGGGGTGGTGACTGCGTCTTGGCGTACCAAGTATTTCTTTCATTTAAGGAATCCGTTGAAACAAATAACTGTATGGCCTTTCCTTTATTTCTCTGGGTTCTTCGTTGTTCACCTGTTGCAATATGAAAAGGACGGTAAATTGAAAGAGTTCGATGATTTGCTATTGGTACACTAAGTTCTTTCAAAAGTTATCCACCAGCTTATCACGAATCGCGTCATATTCCCCATCCACCATATAACTTTAATGGCGATTTGCGCTATTTCTTGACCCCCCCAAGTCCTCGTACTACTGGATGTGTAACTCATAAGGTAATTGCGGAAGATGGATTCCAGCTAGCACATTTCAAGCTATTCATCTCTATGGTCTATACCGTCTCCGCTCGCTCCATTATTCGACTCTCGTTGTTCGCTCTTCGCGTTTTGCTCTTCTTGTCCACCTTCAGAGCACTAAGAAACTTCTTGATGGTCTTCATTTTCATCGTCATCGATAGGCTCATCTGAGAATTCAATAGCTCCGGACGGACCTACACTCTAACATTAGTCCGGTGTAGAGAGTATGAAAGCACTACTGACCTCTCAGAGCACGATAATACATATACCAGTAGCTATCAACCCACTGGTTGTTGACCCAGTTCTGATGGCCCATGTACGACTCGAGCCCTTGGAACAACCTTGCACCATCTGAATTCATAGCGATCGCTATTGGAGTCTCCCCGCCAAGACGGCTCTCAGCATTCGCGATCATGTCTACAAATTTGGCATAGATGATCGTGCCTTCGGCAAGTACTTTCTTAGCCATCGGTTTGGTTGTTGCCAGCCCTGGTTTAGGGATGATCATGTCACTAAAGACCGGATATTGTGCTACAACGTGTATAGGCGCTGCCTTCACTGTGTCGCAATCTATCAAGCCAACGATTTTGAGGTTTTGGTCAAGGAGAATGTTGTGAAAGCCAATGTCAGTATTTGTAAGGGAAAATGGACCACCGTCATTAGCGCAGCTGGTCAAGATATCCATCATTTGATTGAATAAAGAGGGAAGATGAAGTCCCGCGTCCCGCTTGGCATCCGAGTTTGTAAGGAAGTAACGGTTAGCATAAAATTGAAAGCGATGTTTACTGACAGCGTTGTAGTAGTCTTGAGCCGTATGATAGGGCCCACCCCCAGTTTCGAGATCTCGCCCGATCTTGAATTCACCAGCCTCGTTAATGTACGGCGCGCCGATCTTATTGAATTTGTGACTTGCGAGCTCTACTATGATGTCTGCCATTTGCTCCAGAACATGTAAGGACTGGTCGCCTTTTAGATTACAATTGTCTGCCGTCGTACCGTGAATGTAGCCAAGGAGCATGTAGGGAGGTCCAACCTCGTCCGTGCGATGAGCTTTGAACCCATGGATCTCTGGCACTGGGATATTCGTATGTTTTCTAAAAATTTAGAGACTCTTCCGTACGGATCAACGGGTTTGGGTAACGCTTACTTCAGAAACTTGTAAGTAGCGATCTGACCGTTCATTTGGTCTTCTAGAGTTACAGCCATCCTCTCGTCGGCATCCTCAAGTGCAACACGGGCCACCCATTTCACGTCATCCTCAAACTGCACAAGCTTGACGAGGTTCTGCGTTCCGAAGGTGAACTTCTCGCTTATCGAACAGCTGACACCCTCTCGTAAATTCGAACAAATCGTGAGCAGGTTGTCCCATCGAGTATTGTCTATGCAGCGCCGTACTCTTTCGTCGAAAAATGACTGCATAGTGTCCAGAAGCTCCAGGCCTCGCCACTTGTCGCTACCTACAGACACCACAGCCATCTTATTGCGTCTACAGTGAGCAAAGTAAAAGACTGGGAATGTGAGATAGCAATAGATTGGCCAAGTCAGGCTTAAAGAGATCCACAAATCGAAAATTGGGCAAGTGAAAGAGCAAGTAGGTCGCAGAAGTGCCGATGAAATGCTTGAAGGGTTTAATGGTTTATAATTAAAGTTTCGTTTTGTAACTATGTTGTTTGCGTTACTGTGTTGTGAGTTGTCCCACGTATGGACATTCACGCAAGTTTGTTACTCTAAAAAATTCATCCATTATTTCGAAGAAGACTATAATCCTTGAGTCAGCGTACTTCATATTATCCATTGCTCATACGGTCAATATTCAAGGGCAGCATGTCTCGACTCCATTTCATTTCTCTTCTTTCAACGCTCTCATCAAGGTAACCGTGTCGAATCCAACATTAGAACACTCTCCGAGCAACGTCTTCACTTAGATTCAAGGGGTAGGTCTTTGACTCTAAAGTGTACTACTGGAAACACGGAAAGATTGACGATTCTAGAAAGCCTTGTAAAGCTCGCCAAGATGACCTATAAAGTCCAATGTGGAAAGTGCTTTCAGATGGTTCTAGCAGGTGGGACTTGCGAAGGATGCGGCACGAAAGCGCCAGCTCGCCCACAGGAAGTCAAAGGTGCCAGTCTTGTGACTCAAGCGCAGCAACCAAACCCTGGACCTAAGAGTCTGGGTGTTACGAAGACGTAACGGTCATAAAACTATTGCACTCTCCAGAGGTCGTTGGTCCGGTATGCAACAGCGCTGCTTGGATAAGTCGACTCTTAATCGATCAGTACAGAAGTCGGCGATTTCCAAGACTCGAATGGAGATAGTGGAGCAGTGGATCATATCTGACATGACGATGGGAGAGATTTTCTAGCATGCGATACTTGGATTAGAAAAGGTCGGTGAGAGAGATGTCATAGCATGCAATACTTGAATTACAAATGAACGATTTGCTAGGTAGAGGTAGTCTTAATAAGAGAACATCATTCAAAACAAACATTCCTCACCAAATAAGTATTTCGATATATCTCCAACAACTTTAAGTTGAGTTGAAAAGGGGTCTCCCATCGCGCCGGCTGGTTTCTTGACGTACCAAAATGTCTACCCTGTCGTAGAGGAAACAACGTTAAAAGCTTAATTCTCGGTGACAAAAGCCATACGCTTCTTATTGGAAAATATCAAAGTCGCACCCACATAGTTTACAAAATGGCAGAGGAAACCATTCCATACTGGCTTGTCAATATCCCCAAAGATAAATGGCCGAAGGAGTGCCCTGAATTTTTAAAAAGCATAGGCGAAAGGGACCGGCATATGATAAGTACACCAAACAGTCAATTCCATCGACTCACGTGGCCGGAGGTAAAAGACATCACAGGTGCGGATGTCCTCGCTTTGTAGCCGAATTCATACTGATTTTCTAAAAGATATAAACAAAATCGATCTCTTCTCCCGTGCGCCACTGGACCATCGCAATTACCTGGCGTATGTCTTTAAGCTCAAGAAAGAGTATGGATCAGTCATGAACTTCGTAGTAAAAGAACGACTGCAATGGATCGATCTTACGCCGAAAGATGCATCGCCATTCGCCGATCTAAGTATTAGTGACACATCCTCGAACAACTGTAATATCTACTAACAAATATCTTTTAAGCGGACTTCAAAATCATTCACAATGACTGGCCATATGGTATCGACGAGAAAATAGTGCACTTGGTCGTCTGGACGAAATTTGAATTGGAAGATGACCCTGCAACGGATGACTTAACGCCTTGGATGAGGAAAGAGATAAATCATTTTGTGGATGAAACATTCCGTAACAGAGTTCCAGCCCAGAGTGTAAGAGATCCTCCGAGTAAAAACCTCGCGCGCCTCGTTATAGGTCTTGATTGGTACTGAGTGCTTGTAGGTTATTTGGTTCAAGAACTGGAGGTCCCTCAAATCGATACACGCGGTGGAGCATTTCCATGTTATGCTGTATAACCCGGACATGGACTTCATCCGTGAGATCACGAACGGTGATATACCAGCATATCAAAAAGTATAATAAGAAATGTAAATGAACAGTGGGACATAGATATGGGGATTTTCGAATTCCTTGATATATAAATCTGAAATCATAAATTGTTTCTAGAAATTACATTACCTTGACAGTCAGCATTAACTTCGAAGCAGAGTTACTCCTGCTGATCATCGCCAAACGACGTCAGCCCTATTCTACCTATTTAGGCCGCGGTAAGAAAGACCCCTGCAGTGTGACCGACGTGCGTCATACCTTCTGAGTACCTACTTCGGAAGCCCTGAAAAAATACCTCATCCTTCACTAGATACTTCGTTCGTGAGAAAAATCCTGGAATCTTAACCCGGCATTTTCCCCTATGGATACTTAGTCAATCGCATTCCGGAAACTTCCATAAAACTCGGAATAAACACACCTTCAAAATGCCCCTCGGCCATGGACATCATCGGATGTCGCTGAGCAGTGAATTACCCTTCTCCTTTGAGATTGTAGGGCCTCTTCTAGGAATGAAGCGGCCGAAGCTGCGAAGAAGACTAACCATTTTCGCCCAATAGAAGGCTCAGCGGACGAATCAAGATCTGACGGCGGCGCCGGTGACGACGAAACAGGTAGGGGCAGCAATTTTGGAACCCCTTGGGACGTCCTTGCTAATAGGCTGTATAGTTGTCGAGCCGGATCAGGGCAATGGTCAGTGAGAACCAATTCCCCGCCATGGAAGCCTTCCTCGTTCTAGGCACCCTTACTGAGTACTTGTCGCGGCTTCTAGTACTCTCGCACATCATCTCGCAATTACGCCCAGGCGCGGACCTAAGCAGAGTTGTCCTTCCTACGTTCATTCTGGAACCTAGGTCTATGTTGGAGAGGATCACTAAGTATGAACAATCGTTACTGTCCGTAAGACATCAGCTGACCGCCTCGAATCTAGTTTCATGGCACACCCAGAAACTCTTCTTCCTATGCCAGAAATAGACGACCCTATTCAACGCTTCGTTTCGGTAGTCAAGTTCTATCTGAGTGGATGGCACATTAAACCTCCGTAATTAACCCCAGCCAATGAAGAAACCCTGCATGCGAATGCGTGGGCTAAACAATCTGCAGAGGCGTCAAGAAACCACTGAATCCGATACTTGGCGAGACATTTACGTGCTACTGGGAATACCCAGACAATACTCGAGGTTACTACATATCGGAACAAACGTCACACCATCCGCCAAAGTCAAGCTATTTCTACATGGCGCCGGAGCATAACATCAGGATAGATGGAACACTAAAGCCGCGAAGCAAATTTCTGGGAAATTCGGCGGCCAGCATGATGGAGGGCATAGCGATTCTACGATTCATGAATCGAGGCAAAACCCCAGGGGGAGAGAAATAGTGTGTAAACTCCCGGCCTGGGGATTGAACCGAGGTAACGGTTGAATGCTAACGTGTCTTCTTTACCCACAGCATTGTCACCCAGCCAAATATGTACGCTCGTGGTATTTTGTTCGGTAAGATGAAGTATGAGTTGGGTGACCACAGCTTCGTACGATGCCCGGAGCACAACCTCGCAGCAGATATTGAGTTCAAGACCAAGGGCTACTTTGGTGGGACTTACAATGCTATAAGTGGTGTGATCAAAAACGAACAGACTGGGGAAACATTATTCGAACTTTCGGGAATGTGGAGTGGAGAAATGACCTTGAGGAACGTCACGGTATGCTCTACTTTTATGGGGTTCAGTAAGGCGGAGCTGATAATTGGAATAGACCGGTCAGAAAGAGGTTCTATTCAATGCGACAAACGCAAAGCATACACCGCCAATAGTCAGACCCCTCGAAGAACAGGAGAACCGTGAATCACAGAAGCTTTGGTATAAGACTGTGATAGCGATCAAAGACCGCAATCACGAACTTGCCACCGATGAGAAAACCAAGATTGAGGACATGCAAAGAGACGAAGCCGCGAAAAGGCATGATGACGGCGTAGAATGGCATCCACGGTTCTTTAGGAGAGTGCGTGGCGGACCTGGTGGCCCTGAAGAGGGAGAGGAAGATCTCGACTGGATTCTCAACGCGGATATGTACGTGCAGAAACTGATTAGCTGGATACCATGGCTGACTCTAGAAGTAACGGCCCTACACCCGAAGCCAAGACCCAGCAGATCCTTTCCATCACGCCAATCTTACACGGCCAACAACCATCGCAGCAATTTGATATGCCCCCTCAGCATCAACAGCATCCTCAACAGCATCCTCAGCAGCAGTTCCAACAGCCGCCGCGGCAACCCTCGAACCCTCAAGTAATGTGCAACGACCTCATCGACTTCGGCCAAGGAGTTCCCGCAACACCTTACGCCCCTCAGCAACAGGTCCCGCAACACTACCCCATGCACCAAGATACCGCGCCCCCAGGCCCCCAGCAGCATCTAGAACCACCGATGGGCCAGCCAGTGCACCGCGTGGATACGGCAACGTATGAACTTGATGAGTTCGTTGATGCCGAGGATGGGAGGTGAGACAAATGAGAAAATAAAGGATAAGGTAGGTTAAATGAGGTACGATGAAGCAATGTACTTTGAGGCATTGACTGGCAGCTGATTTCGCATTTTGCTGACATGACTTTTTGCGGAAGCATATTTTTGAGTGCAGTAGCATAGAGAATTTATTGAGAAAAAGTTCGTGCAGTGTTTTGTTTTGTTAATGATTGCTGTTTTGACTCCTTTTTTGTGTTTGGTCTTCTTGAAGTATATGTTTTGAACCGATGCCTTCGTTTACATGTTTGGTGGAGGTTCTTTTGACAGAGGCATCATGGAACAAGGTTTTTCTAATTCATTTACACGGACGCTGCATTCTTGCGTTCGACACTTCCTCCGAGGTTTGTTCTTACAATCTCGCTTTCTTATATTCCAAAAAAAAAAACAAATCCTCCTTCCCCATCCCACCAACCATCCCCACACGCTGGCCCCCTTCCCCAAACCCCCACCTCACATCCTCCCCCGACACTCCTCACAAAACCACGTCCCAACGGGCTCCTTCGTCATCCCCACGCAACTCCAATGAAACCACTCATACGGACACTCCTCATTATCGCATGCCACCATGTTCCCATAGCTCACGCTCCGGCACGTGCAATACTTCCGCTCGTCGTCGCCTTCGGCGTCTTCCATGCCCGCATCGCCATCGTCATTAAGGTTAGTACCGCCGTTGTTATGACCGTCGTCCATGTCGTCGTCTTGACCTGACATGACACTATCGTTCTCATCCGCCGTGTCGCTCGCGTGTGTTTTGTTTGCGGTGCCGGCTTTCTGCTTGTTGGCATGCCGCCGCCGGCTCGACGACGACGCGCCCCCGGACGACGACTGCTGCAGCTTTTTGGCGGGGTTGAGAGACCCGATGCGCGCGTGCGGCGGGCCGCTGCCTTTTCGTAAGCTGCTGGTGTTCTTGGACGCGGGACGCGGGCCCGCGGAGCTGCCGCGGGAGGTGCTGACGCCGGTGGGTTTGGGGGTGCCCGGGCCAAGGGAGGATTGGCGGATCGGGGCGGCGGAGAGGTGGATGTGG
>JAABUO010006299.1_pt1 | contig 13687 bp, 27 predicted proteins | sample 5559291 | NCBI WGS metagenome assembly JAABUO01 (sample SAMN10711878, study PRJNA513372) | rock metagenome | isolation source: Antarctica rocks | place: Antarctica: Victoria Land, Finger Mt sud | reverse complement strand
ACAGGAGGCGCCCAAGGCGGCCGCGGACTGGAAGCAGCACGAGGCGCCGGACGGGCGCGTGTACTTCCACAGCAAGGCGCTGGGCGAGTCGCGCTGGAAGATGCCGGAGGAGATGCGGGCGGCGCGCGAGGCGGCCGCGGCCGCCGCGCGGGACGCCGCGGGCGCGCTGGCGGGCGCGCCGCCCGCGTCGCGCCCGCTGCCCGGGCCGCCGCCCATACAGGCGCGCGCGCTGCCAAGGGCGGGGCCGGCCGGGGCTCTAGGTTTTGGGCTGGTGCGGGGTGTCCCTGTACGACGAGGGCCGCCTTGCTGGGCGCCCTCTGCGGCGCCTCCCGCGGTGCAGCGGAGCTGAGGCTGCGGCGTTAGCGGGTGCATGCCCGAGGTCTGTGCAGGGACAGGCTGCAGGCAGGGCATTTACAGGTAGCAGGCGTCGTGTGCTGCCTCATCTGACGGCTAGACGTGGGTGTGTGCCTGCGAGCTTCTGGAGCCCTGATGTGGCCTGATGGCCGCTGTCGTCCTTTGCGTGGCGAGGCCTGCTCTCGTCACAGGCACACCACTGCGTCGCAGCAAGGATGCTGGCCCATCTCTTCTCTACATTACATACATACATACGTATATAAGTTCTGCATGTTGACTTCGGCAATTTTTGCAGGTCGTGAAGCTGGAGCCTGCCGCTGCGGCGTCGCCCGCGCTGGTGGCCATGCCGGCCGCCGCTGCGTCAGCCCTCGTAGCTGCGGCCTCGACGGCCAACGGCGTGGCGGCACCGGCGGCGGCAGCGGCCGGCGCAGCCGCGGCGCCCGTCGGCGCGCCGGCGGCGGCGCCCGCGCTGGCAGCGCCGCAGGCTGACGGCGCGTTCATGTATGCGTCCAAGGCGCGCCGCTTACCCGGCGCAGCCGGCCTGTGTTGCTGCGCGGTTCTCAATGGTAGGAGAGCGTTGGAAACCTGGATGCGAGCACGGACAGTTCTCGGTCTGGTCTGGCGAGCGCGGGCCCTTGCTCGTGACAGGGCGCCTGGAGGCCGCACAAAGCTGCCGGGCAGGCCTGCAGGGCCGGAGGGCGCGCCCTGCAGAGAGAGAGGCTCTCGCACCTGGCAGCGGCGTGTAGGTATTGAGGGTTTGAGATTTTGAGATTGCTGCGCCGCGCTGTGCATGCAGCCTCCCCCCGAGCCGCGCTGATGCGCGCGCGCGCGCGGCCGCGCAGGAGGAGGCCAAGGACGCGTTCAAGGAGCTGCTGGCGGCGGTCAAGTGCGGCTCCGAGTGGACCTGGGAGCAGGCCATGCGCGTCATCATCAGCGACCCCAGGTGCAGTTTCGACCCCCCGCATGCCAGGCCCGCCGCAGGCGCATGGTCATGCGAGCTGACCGGGGAGGAGGCCCGCGCGTCGTCGTCAGTGGCCCCAGGTGGCCTCAGGCTTGCGCGTGCGCCGCCGCATGCCGAGCTGCGCCATGAGCCAGCCTGGCCGGGTGCTTCATTCTGTGCAATTGATGTGCGAAAAATTGTCTGTGTAGAACCAGTGGTGCTGCAAGGCGCTGGCCTTCCTGGTGGCGGGACATGCAGAGCTGTCTCGGGTGCTGCCTGTGCTCCCGCCTGTGGAGCCAGGCCGCACTGCACATTCCCCACGTGTGCACCAGCACGCTCCGCGCTCGCGCGCGTGCTGCGCGCCGAGGGCGTCGTGCGACGACCGGGCGTGCCTCCTCGAGCAGGCCTGCGCTGAGCCACGCCTCACGCTGGTGCCGCCGCCGCATGCGACCGCCAAACCTATCTCTAACTTTAACCCTCACGCGCGCGCAGGTACTCCGCGCTGAAGACGCTGGGCGAGAAGAAGGCGTGCTTCCACGAGTACGTGCAGGCGCGCAAGGTGACCGAGGTGGCCGAGAAGCGCGCGGCGGTCAAGGCCGCGCGCGAGGGCTTCGTGGCCATGCTGGAGGCCTGCGCCGACCTGAAGCCCGGCACGCGCTTCTCGCGCGCGTCCGCGCTGCTCGACGACGACCCGCGCTGGCGGGCGCGCGCCCCCGGCCCAGATGCGCTGTCCAGCCGTTCCCCCGCCTGCCGCGAAAGCATGCGCTGCCTTCGCATGCCCGTGCTGCGTTGCGGGCGGATGCCCGTCGGGCAGCGTCCACAGCATGTGATGCGCCGGGCGCAGTCAATGTCTCCGCCCTGCTTGGGAAGGCTTCCTGACCATGCCCCGGGTGCGCACCGCTCTCTACACACAAGCCTTCCCTTACAAACATGTTCTGACCTGTTTTGGCGCACGGGCTCGCCCGCAGGCGGTGCCGAGCGCGGAGCGGGAGGGCATGTTCGCGGAGCACATGACCGAGCGCGAGCGCAAGGACCGCGAGGCGCGCAAGGCCGAGCGCCGGCGCCGCATGGACGCCTTCCGCAAGCTGCTGGAGGCCACCGCCAGCGTCAAGGCGCGCGCCCGGCTCAGTGTTGCAACCCTACCCTGCTCCCGCCTGGCCGCGGCCGCACAACGCGCCCCCGCGCGCGCCCCCGCGCACCCTGCCCCGGCTTCCGCCTGCCGCGGGCGCCCCGGCGCGACGCCCTTCACTGCATGCAGCGCATAGCGCGAGCGGCACAGGGCGCGTTGTCACACGGCAGCCCGGGCGTCGCTGTGGGAAGCGCGTGTGAAGGCCGAGCGCGCGCGCGCGGGCGCGCGCAGGTGACAAGCACGTGGCGCAAGGTGGCGCCCAAGTTTGAGGGCGAGGAGGCGTTCGAGGCGCTGGAGAAGATCGACCGCCTGGAGGTCTTCCAGCAGTACATCCGGTGCGGCGCGGCCGGCACCTGCGCCCCGCCGCGCGACACAGCCGGCACTGCTCACAGTGCATCCGGCGCCTCTGCCACTAATCTGGCTACAATTCTTTTCTCTCCACCTATCTTTCAATGCCAGCTTTCTCTGTCGTGTCTGTGCAGACGCGGCTGAGCAGCGCGCGGCGCCCTCGACCAGCCGGGAGGGCGCCCCGGGCGGCTAGCCTGTCTGCGGGGGCTGCTCGCCGCCTGACGGCGGGCGGCCTGCGGCAGGGAGCTGGAGAAGCGCGAGCGCGAGGACAAGGAGCGCGAGAAGGAGGAGCGCAAGCGGGCCGAGCGCCAGAACCGCGACGCGTTCAAGGCGCTCATGGCGCAGCACCGCGAGCAGGGCGTGCTCACCGCCAAGATGCGCTGGAAGGCGCGGCGCCCCCACCCGGCCCGCGCCCAGGCCATGATCCATTTAGAGCTGGCTGCTGCGCCGCCAGCTACGGCGCGGGCCTGCCGATTCGGGTTTGAGCGGTGTCTCCGCAAGGTGGGCTGCCCGCGCATGGCGAGCGCCCGCCCCGCAGCAGTGCCCGCATCGTCCCCGGGCCCGGATGCTTTGGCGGTAGCCGCGGCACGCGCCGCGCCCGGCCCCGCCTATGAGGCGCGCCCGGCGCGCGCAGGAGTACCAGCCGCTGGTGAAGAAGGAGGCGGCGTTCGTGGCGGTCGACCGCAACGCGTCCGGCTCGCGCCCGCGCGAGCTGTTTGAGGACGCGGTGGAGGAGGCCGAGGCCGCGCTGGAGGCCGACCGCGCGGCGCTGGAGGCGGCGGTCAAGGCGCGCGACGTGGTCGTGCCGCCCGACGGCACGCTGGACGCCTTCCGCGCGGCGCTGGAGGGCGAGGAGGCGCTGGCCAAGCTGCAGCCGACCAGCATGTGCGATTTTGCTGTCATGTTTTAGGGTTTCTGAGATTTGTTTAGTTTTTTCTCCAAGGGTGTATGTCGCGTGAGGGCGCCCAGACAGGCGCGTGCGGTATGGAGGCGAGTGCGCTCGCGCGTCAGCCAGGGCCCAGCAGCCGGCTGCTGTCGGCAACAGGCGGGCGGGCGGCCAGTCGATGCGCCGCCTGACGGCCGTGCCGGGGGCGCGCGCAGGCAGCTGGTGTTTGAGGAGCTGCTGGGCCGCGCCAAGGAGCGGGCGGCCAAGGAGGAGAAGCGCGCCAAGCGCGCGCGCGACGACTTTGCGGCCATGCTGCGCGGCGCCAAGGACCTCGACCCCGACGCGCCCTGGGAGGACGCCAAGGCCGCGCTCGCGCGCGAGCCCGAGTACAAGGCGGTGCGCGCCCGGCGCTCGCGGCAGCACCGCCGCATGCCGTTGTAGGGCTTTTGGGGTTGTTGTTGAGGTATGGTAGGGTATGTAGGGTTTTGAGGCGACCGCACAGCCACTCCCACAATGCGCTGCCTTACCCTACCCCTACCCTACCATATCCCTAACATATCCCTATCCCTATGCCTGCCCCGACACGCCTGTCGCACACCCCGTGCTGGAACGCCCAAGGTCGCCTGCAGCGCTGGTTGGCAGCGCCGGCCGCGCGCGCTGGCGTGCGCGCCTGCAGGCAGCGCGGCGCGAGGGCACCCGCGTGGAGCCTCGCGCTCGAGCGCGCGCCGCGCCGGCGCAGGTGCCGCGGGAGGAGCGCGAGGCGCTGTACCGGGAGTGGGCGGCGGCGGCGCGCGAGCGGCGCGACGAGAAGGCGCGCCGGCGCGCGGAGGAGCGCGCAGCGGAAGAGGCGGAGAAAAAGGCGACGAAGCGGACACACAAGGACAAGAAGGAGCGGCGCGACCGGGGCGACCGGGCCGAGGGCGACGCGAAGGACAAGGACAAGAAAAAGAGCCGCCACGGGTCCAAGCGGTGCGCGGGCGCGGGGTGCCCGGGCTGCGCGCGCAGGCCGCCCGTGCGCTGGGGGAGCCCGCGCAGCCTCTGGGGTAATCGACGCAGCCTGAGTGCGCCCGGCTCTCGCCATCGCTCTGGTTTGCTCGGGATACGCGGCCCTCACTGACGGGCGTGCATGCATTTCCCCACGCTCGGCTGATGCATGCCCTCTGGCGCACGACTGTCAGCGGGCAGGGCATGATGGCAGGGCGCGCGCGGCAGGCGGCACGCGGACGATTCCGAGGGCAACGACGAGAAGAAGAGCAAGCGCAGCAAGCACGGCAAGAGCAGCAAGCGGCATCACTCGCGCGATGCTGCCGGCGGCGGCGACCCCGCGCCGCCCGACGGCGCCGCCCTGCCTGCGGACGGCGCGCCGGCTGCCGGCGGCCGTGCGCCTGCGGACGGTCCCGGCCCCACCCCCGACCCCCAGCCTGCCTCCGCCGACGAGGCGGCGGCGGATGTGGACATGCTGGACGCGGGAGCGGCGGAGCCGGCGGAGGGCGCGGCCGGCGGCGACGGCGGCGGCGCGGGCGAGCGCGACGCGGCGGAGGCGGACGGCGCGGCGGCGGGCGGCGGCGATGCATCGGCGGCGGCCGCTGCGGCGCGCGGCGACGACGCGGCGGAGGAAGGCGAGCTCTGAGCTGGCCCGTTGGGTCCGCTTGCTTGCTTACAAAAGGTCTGGCATGAGAGCGCGTGCACATGGAGGCGCGTGCTCGGTTCCTGCCCCACGCGCGCCGAGCTAAGCACACACCCCTTTGTTGTACGTGCCTGGTTGGCTGGGGCATGGAGACCTTAGGGCAGGGAGTCAGGGCCACCGGTCAGGAGCCGGCCTTTGCTTGCAGGGACTTTGGTCTATGCATGAGCAGCCCACAGACATATGAATGCGAGCGGACCTGCTATGCCTCCTCCAGTGCGGCAAGGGCACCAAGGTCTTCGTATGTAGACACGCTGCTGCACAGATGCTGCCTGTTGTTGCTGCCATCAGAGCATGTTCATGCAAAGCCTTTGTCAGACACCACTCGTCCCTTGCTGTGCATCAAGTGAAAAGGTGCCAAGCTGCAGGCCACGCAAAGCTCACATACGCAGAGTGGACGACCTGTGCTGCTTTGCTCCTTTGCGGCAAACATGTCTGCTTGCACAGAGCACTCATGCAACCAAGACATACGCATGGTATGCATTTGAGCCCTGCAAGACATACTTGTGCGCCTTTGTTGCATGGTCGTGCAAGGGTCTGCTGTGCCACTAACTTACCCTTGAAACCACCTGGTGACTGGGATGGAGGTCAGCAAATCTGTTCACTACACTGCTGCTGCAACCTGGAACGCAGGCTCTCAGCTATTTTAGCGCGGGGCCGATAACTTGTGCCGACAGGGGGACGGGCTGCGTTTGCAAGGTGACATCAAACAGCGCACCCACCTCCCTGGACAGGCAAACCTTAAGCATGACTGTGCTGTGGCCGCTCGGGGGCGTGCTCACATACGCAGGGAGGGAAGCACAGACATGCCAGCCCTGCCTCCATGAAGGTGCGCGGGTACGCCGTCTTCAATTTTGGTCATGGCTCGTGTTACAAGCAGGACACATGCATGGATGTGTCCCTGTGTTTCGTATTCGTCATCTAGTCACTAGTGTACTTGTTTCTGATTAGACTGTAGTGTGACTTATGTACGACCTCAAGTGGTGTACGACGAACAAGGGCTCAGCGCAAGCAAGGCGCAACAGTCAATGTCATCTGGCCCTGTTTCACATGTGCGTCTCTGATGTGTGTAACGAGAATGCCATGATCAGAGTTACTATATGGTTCTCGAGGCGATGGTGCACGCTGTCGTGCAGCACCGCCGCTTTGTTCACACTTCCCTCACGTTGACATGTACTTCCGTTGCTTCAGGATGTACTCTGCAAGACAGCTGCATGACTGTGAGACACGTGTATGCCCCCACACAAATGTAAAGGGACAGGTGCTATTACTGCTTGCGCGTGAAGCGGTCCGGCACAAAGTCAAAGGGCCCTGTCTCCACAGGCGTGCCGATGTGCCGGCCGCTGGGCTGTGTGAGGCTGTTAGAGGGGTGCCAGATGCCCTCTCGCGCGCTGCGCGTGTCCGCATACGGCTTGCCCTCCACCGCACACTTCTGCACCAACGCGCTCTGCTGGCTGGGACCTGAATTGGCAAAGAGGGCCAACAAGCAGCAGGTACTTGCGCACACTCCTGCGCTGCACTGACATAAGCATGCGCAAGCAAATCGGTGTATCACTGTGCAAAACACGAATTGCGCGACAAGCGGTCCATGCTACATTTGCAGCTCATTTGCTTTATGAACGTGAGCTCACTCACTCATGCAGCACCGCGTGCGATGCTCAATAGCCGTCTGCAAGCTCGTACCAAACTGCCTGCTACTGACATGCATGCAGACTCTGCATGGTTGCTTGGGTAATCTGCCAGGGCATGCGCACACCCGCAGCATCGGGTGTGAGGTGCCGTGCGCCAGCACAACGTATGCAGCGTCCGCCTGCAGCTCTGACGTGTGCACCTCCACAGCAGCATCGTCCCACAGGAACACCGCGCCTGACGCCAAAACCAGCAGCCGTGGTGCAGTGCCACACACTATGTGCCTGGCAATGCCCCCCGCACTACTGCCTTCAAAATCGTTCTTGCATACGTTCAGGCCCAATGTCTGCTCATAGGCGGACATGCGTGACGACATGGCGCGGCTCGCATGCGGATGTGTGTATGGACAAGGGCTTGACAGGCAGGCAAGCTGCATGCTATTGACACGGTAGGGGTGCAGTGAGGCAGCACAGCATCTCAGATGTTGCGTCTGAAATGCACACTTTGCGCACCCACGCAGCCGGAGAAGCCGCAGTCCACGACGCGCGCGTGCGAGCGCAGGCTGGCGTCGAGCGCGGGGACGCGGCAGGCGCTGATGCGGCAGGCCTCCAGATGCGCGCGTGCGCGGTCCGTCACCAGCACGCCCTCCTCGCCGCACCCGCGCACTCGGCACCTGCGGCCTCGGCGTCCCCTCAGCAGGCAGCTGCTCACAGCAAGTGAGGAAACTGCGGACAAAGGCAAGGACGGTAGTGAGGGGAAGGAGCCGGTGCCGGACTGCTGTGTCCCTGCATGACAGCGGCATGCCCGCGCAGCGCCCCGCCATGGCACGGCAAGTGCCTGAGCGTCCTACGCCTCTCTGCTGGGGCCAGGCCCCAGGCAGACGCTGCCACATCTGCGAGACGCACAAGCAGCAGACCTCGAGGCAAGTGCACAGCGCTGTCTCGCCTCCACATAAAGACCCAGGCACGAACCGGCACAGCGTCAGGCTTGCATGGTCGAAGGCTTTGGCGCCTTGCTCGCCGCAGTCCTCCAGCGTGCAGTCCACCAGGCGGGCGGCTGCGCCGCCGTACGCGCGCACCCCACAGCGCTTGGCCTGCAGCCGGCAGCCGTGCAGTGCCGGTGCCGCATGCCCCGCCGCATCCAGCGCATCATCCCCGCTGCACCTGCGCTCGTGAGCGGGGTGCGTCAGTTGCTGCCAGCCACGTCACGGAGCACCTGCAGACAGTGTGCAGCAGGGCCATGTCTCACACGCGCTGGCATGGCGGCCCCGCGGAGCACCGCAAGATGCAGCGCAGCAGCAGCGGCGCGACGGCAGCGCCGCCGGCAATGTGCACGGCCTCGCGGAAGCCCGTCATGTCGATGTCAATGTCGCTCACCACGCACGCGCGCTCCAGGCGCAGCGCGGGGCTGTTGGCGCGCTGGTCCAGGCGCGTCGCGCCCGCACCGCCCTCGCCGCGGATCAGCAGCCGCTTCGTGACCACCACTGCATCCCTGCGGGGCGGCAGTCCTGATCACGGCAAGCTCACCGTGGGAAAATCCTCACATGTGCAGACCAGCTACACTGCCTTCTAGCTGGAGCCTGCATGCCGCGAGGCCGCTGTTGAAAGACTGAATTATGTTGTGACCGCATGGGAGGCTGAATAGGCATGCCAGCTGTCACTACTGTGCATGTGCGAGTGCGAGGACGCAGAGCGCGTGCCCATGCACACCCCATGCCGTTGTGGGTGCCCGACAGCAGCAGCACGCGGTCACCGTCGCGCGCGGCCTCCACCGCCGCCCGCAGCGAGCGGAAGCTCCGCCGTCGCCGCACTGCATGCGCAACATGTCTGACACATGCATGGACACGGAAGAAGCTTGCTTGGCTGCAGTGGTGGTCCACAGCGTCAGCATGAGGACAGATGGGTCGCTTGGACTGACATGTACGCATGCTGGGTCATGTTGCCACGAATGAAGTATGGAGTGCAGGGCCCTGGCGCAAGCCATAAATCTGGCGCATGCAAGATGTGTGACTGGCAGCGGCCGCTTGCATGGCTGCTTATGCGGGCGCCAGGGCGCGTGATCTTGACCCTACTTCTTGGGTGACAGCAGTCCTAGTACGTAAGCTGGCTATAGCAGGTAGGTGTGCTCTGCATGTATGGCACCTGCAACCACCGCGCGGGCGGCAGCGGCGCTCGCGCGCTCAGCATCGCCGGCGGGCTGCATCGGCCCTTCGAGCGCGAGCAGGTCCACTGCCTGTGCATCGCCGTCCAGGTTTGGGTCGGCCGGCGCCTCACGGCCAAGCCATGCCTCGGGTCCCGCCTCGCGCACCTGCATGAGCAATTTGTGAAGCCGCCGCGTTAGGTGAAATGCGCCCTAGGCTGCTGAACGCCCACGTCTGACGTTCACAACAGTTTGCACCACTTCATCGCACACGCAAACGCCTGGCGCACATACATCTAACCTGACAGATGTTGACCTCCCGTTGCTTTCCCGGTTTTTGCTTTCCATCTGGCTGCAGGGGGGGCCTTTGCGCCTGCGGCATCTTTGCCATCGGGTGAAGGAGCTGTACAGCCCTGAGACCTCATTGCCGTCTGCCTGGATCCAAGAACATGCAGAATGTACTGGGGGGAGTACATCTTAATGGTGCGCGCCTCCAGGCATCACAGTCTAGCATACATGTCTGTCGGTGTGCGCAGACTTGTCTGCAAGACCACAGAGCACAGCGGCTAACCCAGCGCTGACCCGCCGAAGTGCCACTAAAACGGTGTCAGGATGCACGTAGACTTTTGCAGCCCGTGCCTCCAAGCAGCGGCCGTCAAAGCCCGCATCGCTGCCGGCCAGTGCGGCTGCAATTGCCAGCCGATCAAGCAGCGCGGCAAACTCAGCCGCGCTGCCCGTCCCTCTACGGTTGAGCGCCTCGCCGCGGCGCGCGGCGGCCACCGCGGCTGCCCACTCGCACAGGCCCGCCTTCGCCTGCAATGCAGTGCGGGCCAGCGCTCATTGCGCAAGCTCCTACACGCCTGAGCTAGTCAGTGCTGTCGTCAGTGCTGTGCAAGAGAAGATTGAGCCCACTAGAAGATGCAGTGCGCATACAGGCTATGACGCGTACTGGTGCAGGATGCTCCTGACTTTTCAGCAACATGCGTCGGGCTGCAGCTGCTCTTCCGCTGCCTTGCGGAGCACGTTACATGCGGGCAGCAGGCAGGACACTCGCCTTGCACAGTGCAGCGGTGCTGATGCACTGGCTGGTTGCGAGTTGCAGCAAATCATAGCACTGGGGGCGGTGCAGTCGTGAAGCAACCACACCTGTGCAAGCCGGTGCTGCGCCTTGGCCCAGGCTGGGGCCAGCAGCACGGCCGCCTCTGCGTCCTCTGCAGCCTGCGCATGGTGTAAATAGCAGCCCATGCCTGCACTGTTGGCATTTATTGCATATCAACTATGCCATTGCATGTCATCAGCGCATTGTTCCACATAGTGCCACTAGTCTGCACCACCAGCAGTGCAGTGCTTTGTGGGTAGTGTGCAGCACTTTCCACTAGGTGCTTTTAGCCACGAGGTGCTCGGACCATGGTGAAGGCTCCGCAGCACCAGCGCGCGTGCGAGCGGTTGCTGAGCAGCAGCGCACGCAGGGCGGTGTCCGCGACATCGCGCGCGCCGGCCGCCAGCGCTTCGCTGTATGCGGCAGCCGCCGTTGCAAACTCCCCAGCTTTGAGCAGCGCATTGCCGCGCGCCTTGTGGGCCTGCACTGTCCAGACGCCCATTCGTTGGGGAGCCCAAACGGGGAGCGCTTTGGGGTCGCCTGTAAAACAACGCAAGGCAAGACTCACCAGCACGGCAGCCAGCTCTTGGTTGAGCGGCGTCGGCAGCGACTCAGCGTCTTTTGACGCGTGACAGTGCGCCTTTCCAGCCTCCTCAGGAGTGCTCGGCGCCTCTGCAATGCGTCCGCCGCCAGACAAAGAGGCTTCCTTGAGCGACTTTGGGCTTGCAGCGGAACCTTCTGTCTTCCTTGACGCCAGCTCCTGCTGTAATGCCGCAAGCCGCGCCTCCAGCTCCGGAAGCGAAGTGCCTGTCATTGAATAGCGGACAGACACGTAACGACTACAGACCCAACGTCTGCTGCTTGAGCTGGACTTGCTTGCGCGAGGAAGATCAGCACTTGCTCGATTGGGTGGACGGTTCTGGCGTAACTCCGGGGGCAGAAGTCGGTGCGCAGGGTATTGCTGAAAAGGCATTCCAGGAGACAGAGCTCTAACTCGGAGCCTTTCCTGAGAAACACAGACTAGCCGACATAGTAGCAGCCTTCAGAGCTTGTGAAAACGAAACGCCGCGAGCCGCAAGCAGCATTTGGTGCGGCCAAGGAAGTGCTCTTGGTTTAAATATGGTAAAGAATGAGAACGACGCCTTCCACAAAGACCACAAGGGGCACCCTCCGTCCGCCATCTCTGACTACCCCGACCTGATAAGCGATGAGTGCGTGCGCTTGGCAGACGCCAAGGTACGTCGTGGGCTTGTGTGACTCTGCGCCTCGCATGCTTGTTCAGAGCAACAGGCCACACTGGGACATTCCTCAAACACTGCCTGGCTCGTCAGCAAGACAGCCCTCCTGCTGGACAAGAGAGCAAGTGAGGTGATTGTCTGTTATTAAGCTGACGTCCAAGAAGCAGGTGATCCCTGATGTGGTGGACAACGTCTCCGACACCGTGTCGTTCACTGTCAAGTACAATGACAAGGAACTCAGGGACGGTCAGCACCTGCAGCCCAGCGAGGCGGAGGTGTGCGCTGTGTTGTTTTGTTTTATTTGCAACTGTGCTTGGCACTTCGAACACAAAGTAAAGGATTTATATATCAAGTGTGGGGTAAAGGCCAGGCCATGGTAGATGACCCTGCAGTGGCTGGCCTCTGCTATGGCATCCAGGCTTGCTCTTGCTGCATGGTGCACGCTCGCGCAAGCGCAGGAGGAGCCCGAGATTGCCATAAAGGGGTCAGAGGCGACCTTCACGCTGCTCATGGTGGACCCAGACGCGCCGTCGCCACACGACCCCAAGTTCCGCAGCTGGCTGCACTACCTGGTCACAAACATCCCAGGCGCGAGGCTCGGAACACCGAACAGCCGCACAGGCTGCTGCAAGCCCGCCTGTCGAGCAGACTCACGGACATGCGTTGCCGCGCACAGGTGTCGACAACCACCGCGGCGATGTGGTTGTGGAGTACATGGCGCCGGTGCGTTCACCACCAGCTAGTCAATGCTTCGCCCAAGAGATTAGCCTCGCGCGCTGAGCCTCTGACACCATGCGTGTGCACCGTGTAAGAGCCCGCCGAAAGGCAAGCATCGCTACGTCTTCCTGCTGTTCAAGCAGTCGGGCCGCGTTGCTGCGCATGCGCCGCACGCGCGCCAGAGCTTCACCGTGCGCGACTTTGCGCGCCAGCACGCCCTGGGCGACCCCGTCGCTGCCCGGTACTTCATTTCCCAGCCCGAGTGACAGCGTGTTTGTGAGGCAATGCCGCGCTTGAGCGTGTGCTGCTGCCTGCAACAGCCCTCCTTCAAGTTGGTGTGCTTTCTTTGTTTTTTGTTGACGACTGATATATGCAAGTGATATGCGCTACGTGCCGTGTGCTGTGCACTGTGCACTGTGTGCTATGCATGAGGCTCTTTGCATCGCATATGGCTCTTGCATCACCTTCTACGAGCCTTTGCCAGCAAGCTGCATGACAATGAGCATGCTGCATGAGTGGTGGGCATCATTTTCGAGACACAGCACCTGCAAGCATACCTGCATGTATGCACGCATGTATTAGGACTGTATCTGTGCAGCGTGAGAGTGAGGCTGATCTCAGTCTCAAGAGTGAGGCCAATGTTAATGTTCATAAATAATCTGCAAGTAAATGCCACAAGGGTAACTGCATACCCAACACCTACCCGTTGATGTCTTCCATATATATATTATGGTGTGTCATTAGCAGGACAAGCGCACCAGCCAGTGTACTCTTTCTATCCCGAGAATGGCCGCGCTTGCCTGCACCGCATCCAGCAGTGGCTGTCGCCAGCCGCATGCCTCGACCTCCGGGCGCCCCACGCCGTGCGTCCAGCGTCTGACCCACCAGCGGCGCCATGGCGTCTGCTTGAAGTCCGTCACTCGACGCAGCAGTGCAGTGCACGCTGCATCGGACAGCGCAGGTATGTTGTGCGTGCCTGCACTACCTTCTAAGTGTGGCAGTCATGCTGCCGGAGGGGTCTGAAAACGCTTTGTGCAGGCAGTGAGGTGTTCAAAGGCATGTATGGCGACTGGCGCATTGAGGAGAGCGACGTGCGTGAGGTCTGGGGCTACCGTGCAGGCCTGTCCGTTGCTGCAGCTGGTGCGCGCCTGGTCTCTTTTGTAGAGCAGTGCTTTTCTTGTGCACTGGCCTTGAGAGCTGCTTGCTCAGCCTGGCAAGAATAGGAACTGGTCGCCATGCAAAACTGAGCTCCTTCCTCAAACTGCCCCCAGCGCTGCTGGTGGAGACGGGCCTCGCGCTGCTGCCGGAGCACAACGGCGTTAGGGAGGCTGCCAGGTGCGAGCTGCAAGGCTCTGCCTGGTCTGGCGGCGCTGGCGCGCTGGGCTGTGTAGGGCGCTGCTTTTCTGACTGGCGCTCAGAGGAGTGTCTGCGTGCGCAGAGCCTTGCAGACCCCGGTGGCGGTCGCGGGGGGCGCCGGGCTGGGCGCCTCCCTCGCGCTCATCCACATCTACGTCGCGCCCATCA